>Ga0308010_1001495_pt1 | contig 12944 bp, 8 predicted proteins | sample Neamet129_FD_202368 | JGI IMG/M metagenome (GOLD analysis project Ga0308010, IMG submission 202368) | Marine microbial communities from water near the shore, Antarctic Ocean - #129 | ecosystem: Environmental > Aquatic > Marine > Unclassified | place: Southern Ocean | collected 2014-07-24 | reverse complement strand
CCGGATGCAGGGAAAACTACGCTGACTGAAAAACTACTTCTTTATGGAGGTGCTATCCAAGAAGCAGGTGCTGTAAAATCCAATAAAATAAAGAAAGGAGCCACGAGTGACTTTATGGAAATCGAGCGTCAACGTGGTATTTCTGTTGCAACCTCCGTGTTAGCTTTTATGTATAAAAATAAAAAAATAAACATCCTTGACACTCCCGGACACAAGGACTTTGCGGAGGATACCTTTAGAACCCTTACTGCTGTGGACAGTGTGATTGTAGTGATTGATGTTGCAAAAGGGGTTGAGGAACAAACTGAAAAACTGGTAGAAGTCTGCCGGATGCGAAAAATCCCAATTATTGTCTTTATCAACAAGCTCGACAGAGAGGGTAAGGATGCCTTTGACTTGTTGGATGAAGTTGAAATAAAGTTAGGGTTAAGAGTGACGCCATTGAGTTTTCCCATAGGAATGGGCTACGATTTTAAGGGTATATATAACCTTTGGGAAAAAAATATTCAGATTTTTGAATCAGATCAAAAGCAAAAAATTGCTAAGAAAATTGAGTACCGCTCCCTAGACGATCCTGATTTGAATGTAGCAATCGGACAAAAATCAATTGATGAATTGAATGAATCTTTAGAACTGGTTGAGGGAGTCTATCCTAAATTTGATCAGCAAGAATATTTAGATGGAGAATTGCAGCCTGTATTTTTCGGTTCTGCTTTAAATAATTTTGGTGTTCAAGAATTGTTAGATTGTTTTATACAAATTGCGCCTCCCCCATTGGCTAAATCAACTGACAAACGATTAATCCAACCTGATGAAGAAAATTTTTCAGGATTTGTATTTAAGATTCATGCCAATATGGATCCCAATCACAGGGACCGTCTAGCATTTATCAAAATCGTTTCCGGGACTTTCAAACGAAATACGCCTTATTATCATGTAAGACATAAAAAAAGACTAAAATTCTCAACTCCCAATGCTTTTTTTGCAGAAAAAAAAGAAATTGTTGACATCTCTTTTCCTGGAGATATCGTAGGGCTTCACGATACTGGAAACTTTAAAATTGGAGACACACTGACTGCAGGAGAAGAAGTAAATTATAAAGGAATTCCGAGTTTTTCTCCAGAACATTTTCGTTATATAAACAATTCGGATCCTCTTAAAGCAAAACAATTAAACAAAGGAATTGATCAATTGATGGATGAGGGCGTAGCTCAACTCTTTACCCTAAACTTTAATGGTCGAAAAGTTGTGGGCACAGTTGGCGCACTTCAGTTTGAAGTAATTCAATACCGTTTGTTGCATGAGTATGGTGCTAAAAGTAGTTTTGAAAATCTAAACGTTTTCAAGGCTTGTTGGATCAGTACGGAGGACGAGAAAAATAAAAATTACAAGGACTTTTTGAGGGTCAAGCAGAAATTTCTAGCCAAAGACAAACAAAATCAATTGGTGTTTTTTGCTGATTCTTCCTTTTCACTTCAAATGACCCAGCAAAAACATCCAGAAATTACTTTTCATATTACCTCTGAGTTCGAATAAAAAATTTAGAATAAAAATTAAAAAACCGCCAGAAAACCAGCGGTTTTTCTTATTAGGCTTCGCCTGTTGGGCCAAAATTTATGGGGATGGGTGGTTGTTCCTTAGAATCAATTTCACCATGTGCGTTTTCGAAGCGTTGAATGTTCTCTGACAAGGCCTTTTGAAACCTTTTGGCATGCTCAGGAGTAAGGATGATCCTAGACCTCACTTTTGCCTTGGGTGCTCCTGGCATAATCGTGATAAAGTCAACAATGAATTCAGAGAGCGAATGATTAATAATCGCCAAATTAGAATAAACACCTTGGGCAATATTTTCATCTACTTCGATGTTCATCTTCTGCTCTTTTTTTCCTCCTTGATCACTCATTTAATCTAAATTAACTTCTTCTTTGTCAATTAACAAGCTATTGTATTCTTCTTTCGAACCAACAATAACTTTGTCATACTCTCTAAGACCTGTTCCTGCAGGTATTCTGTGACCTACAATTACATTTTCTTTAAGTCCTTCAAGGAAATCTACTTTACCATTAACGGCAGCTTCGTTGAGCACCTTAGTGGTCTCTTGGAAGGAAGCTGCTGAGATAAACGATTTCGTTTGAAGAGAAGCTCTTGTGATCCCCTGGAGCTCTGGCGTCGCAGTTGCAGAAGCTGCATCACGAGCAACTACGGGTGCTTTGCCCTCTCTAATTAACAATGAATTCTCATCCCTTAACTGACGGGAAGTGATCATTTGTCCTTCTTTTAGATTTTCAGAAGCTCCAACTTCTTCAACAACTTTCTTACCGTAAAGGCTATCATTTTCAATAATAAAGTCGCTCTTGTAAATCAATTGACCTTCTAGAAAGATAGAATCTCCTGGATCTTGAATTTTAACTTTACGCATCATCTGACGAACAACAACTTCAAAGTGTTTGTCATTGATCTTTACCCCCTGAAGTCTGTAAACTTCTTGAACCTCATTTACCAAATATTGCTGAACCGCTGATGGCCCTTTAATTTTAAGTATGTCGGTCGGTGTAGTTGAACCATCTGACAGAGACATTCCTGCTTTAATAAAGTCATTTTCTTGAACCAAGATTTGATTTGATAGTTTAACCAAATATTTCTTGATATCACCATATTTTGATTCTACAATGATTTCTCTATTTCCTCTTTTAATTTTTCCAAATGAAACAACTCCATCAATTTCAGAAACCACTGCAGGATTCGAAGGATTACGTGCTTCGAAAAGCTCTGTTACCCTTGGAAGACCTCCAGTAATATCTCCAGATTTAGCAGATTTTCTTGGAATTTTAACCAATATCTTGCCTTCTTTAATTGCCTCTCCATCGTTAACAATCAAGTGAGCTCCCAATGGAAGGTTATAAGATCTTAAGGTGTTTCCTTTAGCGTCTTGTATATGTAATGTCGGTATTAACTTCTTATTTCTTGACTCAGAAATTACTTTCTCTTGGAATCCAGTTTGTTCATCGATTTCAACCTGATAAGTCAAACCTTGCTCAATATTTTCAAACTTGATTTTTCCAGAGAATTCTGAGACAATAACTCCGTTAAATGGATCCCACTGACACAAGATAGTATCCTTCTTGATTTTCCCACCATTCCTAACGAAGATCGAAGATCCGTAAGGTATGTTGTGCGTGTTTAAAAGATTCTTAGTCTTTGAATCAAGCAATTTGAGTTCAGTCGTTCTTGATATTACAATGTTTACGTCATTCCCTTCAGTGTCCTGACCTTTAACCGTTTTAAGGTCTTCGATTTCAGCAATCCCATCAAACTTGGCAACTAATTTATTTTCTTCAGAAATATTCCCTGCTACCCCTCCAACGTGGAAAGTTCTCAGAGTCAACTGAGTACCAGGCTCTCCAATGGATTGAGCAGCAACAACACCTACAGCTTCTCCTTTCTGAACCATTTTACTGGTAGATAAGTTTCTTCCGTAACATTTTGCGCAAATACCTTGAAGTGCTTCACAAGTAAGTGGAGAGCGAACTTCAACGCTTTCTATTGGAGCTGCATTAATTTTCTTAACTATTTCTTCAGTGATCTGTAATCCTGCATTAACAAGAACTTTATCAGTTGACGGATTTTTCACATCGTTTAATGAAACCCTTCCTAGAATTCTATCTCCAAGTGACTCAACAATTTCTTCATTCTTTTTTAATGGTTTAACATTAACACCACGAAGTGTTCCACAGTCGTCAATATTAACAATAACATCCTGAGAAACATCGACCAAACGTCTTGTTAAATATCCTGCATCAGCAGTTTTTAACGCCGTATCAGCCAATCCTTTTCTTGCCCCGTGAGTTGAGATAAAATACTCTAAAATAGAAAGCCCTTCTTTAAAGTTGGACAGAATTGGATTTTCGATGATCTCACCTCCTCCAACGTTAGATTTCTTAGGTTTTGCCATCAAACCACGCATTCCAGTCAGCTGACGTATTTGTTCTTTAGATCCCCGGGCTCCAGAATCTAACATCATATAAACCGAGTTAAACCCTTGTTGGTCTTCAGTAATACGTTTCATTGCAAGCTCAGTAAGATTTGCATTGGTAGAAGTCCAAACATCAATAACTTGGTTGTATCGCTCATTGTTAGTGATCAGTCCCATATTATAATTACCGGTGATACCCTCAACTTGCTTATTGGCATCAGCGATCATGTCAACTTTTTCCTTAGGAATGATAATATCACCTAAACTAAAAGAAAGTCCACCTTTAAAAGCAAAACCATATCCCATGTCTTTGATTTCATCCAAGAATGCAGCCGTTTCAGGTACACTAGTTAACTTAAGTATTTTACCAATAATTTCTCTAAGGTTCTTTTTAGTCAGTACTTCATTAAAGAAACCTGCTTTTTCGGGAACTACTTCGTTAAATAGTACTCGACCAACAGTGGTGTCAATAATTTGAAAAACCAACTCGCTTTCTTCGTTAAATGTTTTGGTTCTAATTTTAATCATTGCATTAAGATCCACTTGCTTTTCATTGTAAGCAATATGAACTTCTTCAACAGAATAGAAAATCAATCCTTCTCCTTTAATTGGAGTATCAGGGGATGATTTTCTGGCTTTGGTCATATAATACAGACCCAACACCATATCCTGAGAGGGAACCGTTACCGGTGATCCATTTGCAGGATTAAGAATATTGTGAGAAGCCAACATTAGAACTTGAGATTCCAAAATAGCCTCAGGTCCTAAAGGCAAGTGAACTGCCATTTGATCTCCATCAAAATCCGCATTAAATGCAGTACAAACCAATGGGTGCAATTGAATCGCTTTTCCTTCAATTAATTTAGGTTGGAAAGCTTGAATTCCCAAACGGTGGAGGGTAGGAGCCCTGTTCAACAAGACAGGATGCCCTTTCAATACATTTTCTAAAATATCCCAAACAACAGGTTCTTTGCGATCTATAATTTTTTTTGCTGATTTAACTGTTTTAACAATTCCTCGCTCAATAAGTTTTCGAATGACAAAAGGTTTGTATAATTCAGCTGCCATTCCTTTAGGAAGACCACATTCAAAAAGTTTCAATTCAGGTCCTACAACGATAACTGAACGTGCCGAATAATCGACACGTTTTCCAAGTAAGTTCTGACGGAAACGCCCTTGTTTTCCTTTCAATGAATCAGAAAGAGATTTTAGAGGACGGTTAGAATCTGTTTTTACAGCAGATGATTTCCTAGTATTGTCAAAAAGTGAATCTACAGATTCCTGAAGCATACGCTTTTCATTTCTTAAAATAACCTCAGGCGCTTTGATTTCAACCAGTCGCTTCAAACGGTTATTTCTTATAATTACTCTTCTGTAAAGATCATTTAAATCTGAAGTTGCAAAACGCCCTCCATCAAGCGGGACAAGAGGTCTCAATTCTGGAGGAATCACCGGGATCACTTTCATAATCATCCATTCTGGAAGGTTCTCTCTTCTTTCGTTAGCTTCTTTGAATGCTTCTACCACTTGTAGACGCTTTAATGCTTCCGTTTTTCTTTGCTTAGAAGTTTCATTGTTTGCTTTGTGTCTTAATTGATAAGAAAGTACTTCCAAATCAATTCTAGACAACAACTCGATCAAACATTCTGCCCCCATCTTAGCGATGAACTTTGTAGGATCAGTATCGTCAAGGAATTGATTTTCAGGTGGAAGTTGTTCTAGAATATTTAAATATTCTTCTTCCGTAAGGAAATTCATTGCTTGAACATCTTCTCCTTCGGCATTTTTAGTCTCACCGGGTTGAATTACCACATAACGTTCGTAGTAAATGATCATGTCCAATTTTTTGGATGGTAAACCAAGTAAGTAACCGATTTTATTTGGTAAAGAACGGAAATACCATATATGAGCAACTGGAACAACCAAGTTAATGTGTCCGACACGGTCACGTCTTACCTTTTTCTCGGTAACTTCTACACCACAACGATCACAAACAATTCCTTTGTATCGGATACGTTTGTATTTTCCACAGGCACATTCAAAATCCTTTACAGGACCGAAAATACGCTCACAAAAAAGTCCGTCCCTTTCGGGTTTATGAGTACGGTAATTAATGGTTTCAGGTTTTAATACCTCACCTTTAGAGCTCCCTAGTATAACTTCAGGAGAAGCCAAACCGATTGTTATTTTATTGAATTTTTTTTGGGTAATGATCTCGTTACTTCTAGCCATAATTGAATACAAATTGTTTTTTGTTAAAAAATTATTCTTCTAAGCGAATATCAAGTCCAAGACCTTTCAATTCATGCATCAAGACGTTAAATGATTCTGGTAAACCTGGTTCAGGAAGTGCTTCTCCTTTCACAATAGCTTCATACGTTTTTGCTCTACCGACGACATCATCAGATTTCACGGTCAAAATCTCTTGTAATGTACTTGAAGCGCCATAGGCCTCCAATGCCCATACTTCCATTTCACCAAATCGCTGACCACCAAACTGAGCTTTTCCACCCAAAGGTTGTTGTGTGATGAGGGAATAGGGTCCGATTGATCTTGAGTGCATCTTGTCATCGACCATGTGTCCTAACTTAAGCATGTATATCACACCAACAGTTGCTGCTTGATCAAATCTTTCACCTGTCCCACCATCATAAAGGTGCGTGTGGCCATATAATGGAACATTTGCTTTTTCGGTGAGTTCATTAATCTGATCTATAGTAGCTCCATCAAAAATTGGAGTCGCATATTTTTCACCTAAATTCTGACCAGCCCATCCAAGAACTGTCTCATAAATCTGTCCGATATTCATCCTTGAAGGGACCCCAAGTGGGTTCAACACAATATCTACGGGAGTTCCGTCTTCCAAGAAAGGCATTTCTTCGTCACGAACAATTCTCGCAACAATACCTTTGTTTCCATGACGACCAGCCATTTTATCTCCAACCTTAAGTTTTCGTTTTTTAGCTATGTAAACCTTAGCAAGCTTTTTGATTCCTGCTGGCAATTCATCTCCTACACTAATCGTAAACTTCTCTCTCCTTAATGATCCTTGTAAATCGTTTTCTTTGATTTTATAATTGTGAATTAAATCTGCAATTAATTGATTTGTATCGCTTGAAGTTACCCATGTTCCTCTTGTAAGGTGGGTGTAATCTTCAACAGAGGCAAGCATCTTAAGTGTATATTTTTTACCTTTAGGTAAAATCTCCTCACCCAAGTCATTTTGAACCCCTTGACAAGTTTTACCATTTACAATGGTGAAAAGCTTTTCAATAAGAATGCTTTTCAGCTCATCAAATTTAAGGTCAAAGTTATCTTCGAGTATTTCGAGTTCTTGCTTGTCTTGATTTCTTTTTCTTTTATCCTTAACCGAACGAGTAAATAGTTTCTTATCAACAACAACACCGTGAAGTGATGGTGGTGCTTTTAAAGAAGCATCTTTAACATCCCCAGCTTTGTCACCAAAAATGGCGCGAAGTAATTTTTCTTCAGGAGAAGGATCAGACTCTCCTTTTGGAGTAATCTTTCCAATCAAAATATCTCCAGGATTTACTTCAGCTCCGATACGAATCATTCCATTTTCATCGAGATCTTTAGTTGCCTCTTCACTGATGTTTGGAATATCATCTGTAAGTTCTTCAGTTCCTAGTTTTGTATCTCTAACGTCGATTGAATACTCATCGATGTGTATTGAAGTGAAAATATCTTCTCTTACTACTTTTTCAGAGATAACGATTGCATCCTCAAAATTGTAACCTTTCCAGGGCATAAAAGCAACTTTCATGTTTCTCCCTAAGGCAAGCTCACCATTTTCGGTTGCATAACCTTGAGAAAGTACTTGTCCTTTAACAACCCGATCGCCTTTTTTAACAATAGGCTTAAGATTAATACAAGTTCCTTGGTTGGTTTTTCTAAACTTAATTAAGTTATAACTTCTAGTATCATCTTCAAAGCGAACCAATCTTTCATTTTCAGAAAGATCATATCTAATCGTGATCTTATTTGCATCAACATATTTAACTACTCCATCGCCTTCTGCGTTAATTAAAACTCTAGAGTCAGAAGCAACCTGGCGTTCTAATCCTGTTCCTACAATTGGAGATTCAGGACGTAATAATGGAACTGCTTGACGCATCATGTTTGATCCCATCAAAGCTCGGTTAGCATCATCATGTTCAAGGAAAGGAATTAAAGATGCTGATATAGAAGCTATTTGATTCGGAGCAACATCCGTATAATTTACTTTATCTGGAGTGACTACAGGAAAATCCGCTTGATCTCTCGCAATTACTTTTTCAGAAGTGATTTTACCGTTTTTGTCGTAAGGTATGTTTGCTTGAGAAATCAATTTATTTTCTTCCTCTTCAGCACTTAAATAAATAGTTTTAGATAAATCTATTTTACCATCAGTAACCTTACGATAAGGTGTTTCTATAAAACCAAGGTTGTTTACTTTCGCAAAAACTCCCAAAGAAGAAATCAAACCAATGTTTGGTCCTTCAGGTGTTTCAATTGGACAAAGTCTACCGTAGTGAGTATAGTGAACATCCCTTACCTCAAAACCTGCACGCTCTCGCGAAAGGCCTCCAGGTCCAAGAGCGGAAAGTCTTCTTTTGTGAGTAATCTCTGCCAATGGATTTGTTTGATCCATAAACTGAGAAAGCTGGTTGGTTCCAAAAAACGTATTAATTACGGAGGATAATGTTTTTGCGTTGATTAAGTCGATCGGTGTAAAAACTTCATTATCTCTAACATTCATTCTTTCACGAATGGTTCTTGCCATTCTTGCAAGTCCCACGCCAAACTGAGAAGAAAGTTGTTCTCCAACAGTTCTTACCCTTCTATTTGAAAGGTGATCAATATCGTCAATCTCTGCTTTTGAGTTAATCAACTCAATAAGATATTTAACAATTGTAATGATATCCAATTTGGTCAAAACAAGTTTGTCCATTCCTACATCAAGATTCAATTTTTTATTCATTCTATAACGACCTACCTCTCCAAGGTTATATCGTTGGTCAGAGAAAAATAATTTATCAATGATCCCACGCGCAGTATCTTCATCTGGCGGTTCAGCATTACGAAGCTGTCTGTAGATGTGTTCTACAGCTTCTTTTTCAGAGTTTGTTGGATCTTTTTGAAGTGTATTGTGGATGATTGCATAATCTGCCATGTGAGCATCTTCTTTATGTAAAAGGATGGTTTTAACATCGGCTTCTATGATAAGATTGGCATGTTCTTTTTCCAGAATCGTATCTCTATCAATAATAATCTCATTTCGCTCGATAGAAATCACCTCACCAGTGTCTTCATCAACAAAATCTTCATGCCAAGTTTTAAGGACGCGAGCAGCAAGCTTTCGATCCATGACTTTTTTAAGTCCAGTCTTTGAGACTTTAATTTCTTCAGCAAGATCAAAAATCTCTAGTATGTCTTTATCACTTTCAAAACCGATGGCTCTGAAAAGAGTAGTAACAGGTAGTTTTTTCTTACGATCAATGTAAGCATACATTACGCTGTTGATATCAGTAGCAAATTCAATCCATGAACCCTTAAAAGGAATAACTCTTGCCGAGTAAAGTTTAGTTCCATTGGCATGAAAAGATTGACCAAAAAATACTCCAGGAGAACGATGCAATTGAGAAACAACAATTCTTTCAGCTCCGTTGATAACAAAAGTACCACTAGGAGTCATGTAAGGAATTGTACCCAAGAAAACATCTTGAACAATGGTTTCAAAATCCTCATGTTCAGGATCCGTGCAATAGAGCTTGAGACGTGATTTTAATGGAACCGAATAAGTCAAGCCCCTTTCAATACATTCTTGAATTGAGTACCTTGGTGGATCCACGAAATAGTCAATAAACTCTAATACAAACTGATTTCTAGTATCAGTAATTGGAAAATTTTCTTTAAATGTATTGAACAATCCTTCCTCGATACGCTCAACAGATTTTGTTTCAAGCTGAAAAAAATCTTGGAAAGATTTAATTTGAATATCCAAGAAATCTGGATAGTTTGGTGAGTCTTTTGCACCGGCAAAACTGACTCTATTAAATTGTGTATTCGGCATCTACGTTAATTTTTTGTTACTCAATAATGAGGGTTTATAGCTTGGGGGTATCTGAAACACAAAATAGTTTAGGCCGTTGGAGAAAACTCCAAAGGCCTAAACCAAAATAAGGTAGAGGTAAGAACTACTTAAGTTCAACCTCTGCTCCGGCTTCTTCAAGAGATGACTTAAGGCCCTCAGCCTCGTCTTTAGAAACCCCTTCTTTGATAGCACTAGGAACATTGTCTACTAGGTCTTTAGCTTCTTTAAGACCAAGACCTGTAAGTTCTTTAACTAATTTTACTACAGAAAGTTTAGAACCACCTGAAGCGGTAAGAATTACGTCAAATTCTGTTTTTTCCTCAGCGGCTTCTCCACCACTTTCAGCACCAGCGCCAGCAACTGCAACTGGAGCAGCAGGCTCGATACCATACTCATCTTTTAAAATATTAGCCAATTCAGAAACCTCTTTTACGGTTAAATTAACTAGTTGTTCTGCGAATTCTTTTAAATCTGCCATTTTTTACGATTTTGAAAATTTAATTTTGATTATATTATTTTAGAGTGTGTACTTTTTATTAAACACTATCGCTCTGATAATGTTTGTAATATTCCCGAAAGATTTCCACCAGCCGACTTGAGCGCTGAAACAACGTTCTTAGCAGGAGATTGAAGAATCGCAACTATGTCTGCAATTAATTCTTCGCGAGACTTTATTGACACCAAGGCGTCAATTTGGTCATCACCAATATAAATTGCTTCTTCAATAAACGCTCCTTTCAATAATGGTTTATCCGATTTCTTTCGAAAGTCTTTAATTAATTTTGCTGGCGTATTTCCAGCTTCCGAAAACATCAATGAAGTATTGCCTTTCAAAATAGACTGCAATTCTCCATAGTCCTTATCCGATGCCTCCATGGCTTTCGCTAATAGGGTATTTTTCACAACGGAAAGGGTGATTTTTGATTTAAAACATGCTCTTCGTAATGCCGAAGTTTGTTTGGCATTAAGTCCTGCGATGTCTGTCAAATAGAGATTTTTTGCCCCTGCTAATGCAGCGGTTAAATCTTCAATTACTACTGCTTTTTCTTGTTTTGTCATTCCCTGAGATTTAAGACTAAGCTATTTTATTTTCAATACCGATACTTGGACTCATGGTACTGGACATAAAAATACTTTTTACATAGGTTCCTTTGATTGTTGTTGGTCTTAGCTTTTGAATTGTGTTTAATAATTCATCAGCATTTTCCTCAATCTTTTTTGATTCGAAAGACACTTTTCCGATAGACGCATGTATAATACCTGTTTTATCTACCTTAAAGTCAATCTTACCACCTTTTACATCAGTAACTGCTTTCTTAATGTCCATTGTTACGGTTCCAGTCTTAGGGTTAGGCATCAAACCCCTTGGGCCTAAAACTTTACCTAATGGCCCTAGTTTCCCCATAACACTTGGCATGGTAACAATAACATCTACGTCAGTCCATCCTTCTTTGATTTTCTTGAGGTATTCATCCAGTCCAACGAAGTCAGCACCAGCTTCTGTCGCTTCTGCTTCCTTATCAGGAGTTACCAATGCCAGGACACGAAGTACTTTACCTGTCCCATGAGGAAGGGTAACAACGCCTCTAACCATCTGATTTGCTTTTCTTGGATCAACACCCAATCGAATCGCTAAGTCAACAGAGCCATCAAATTTTGATGTCGAAATTTCTTTAACTAGAGCGGATGCATCTTTGAGATTGTAAAGTGACTTACTGTCAACTTTCGATCTCGCTTCTTTTTGTTTTTTTGAAAATTTTGCCATAACCAAATATTAAGAATTAGAAGGAAAATCTCCCTTTACAGTGAATCCCATAGATCGTGCAGTACCTGCAACCATCTTCATGGCTGACTCGATAGTAAATGCATTTAGATCTTGCATTTTATCTTCTGCAATTAATTTAACTTGATCCCAAGTAACCGAGGCTACTTTGAGTCTGTTGGGTTCGCCAGATCCTTTTTTAGCTTTAGCTGCTTCCATCAATTGAACGGCTGCCGGAGGTGTCTTAATTACAAAGTCAAATGACTTGTCAATGTAAACAGTAATCGCGACCGGAATAATTTTTCCAGGCTTATCTTGAGTTCGAGCATTAAATTGCTTGCAAAACTCCATGATATTAACTCCTGCGGCACCTAGCGCGGGTCCAACCGGTGGCGACGGATTCGCAGCACCTCCCCGAACTTGTAGTTTCAGAACTTTGTGTATTTCTTTTGCCATTGTTTAAATTAAATTTGTAGAAGTTTTAGATTGGAAGCTAAAAACTTCTTAACTATTGTAACATTTATAACTTCTCTACTTGCATATAACTTAGCTCTAGTGGTGTTTTTCGACCAAATATCTTAACCATCACTTCAAGTTTTCTTTTTTCTTCATTTATTCTTTCAACCGTTCCGTTAAAGCCATTAAATGGGCCGTCGATTACTTTTACATTCTCTCCAGAATTGAAAGGGATTGCAATATGATCTGTTGATAAGGTCAATTCATCAACCTTACCTAACATTCTATTAACTTCAGAGATTCTTAATGGAACTGGCTCACCGCCTTTTGTTTCGCCTAAGAATCCGATAACATTCGTTACAGACTTGATTATGTGAGGAATCTCACCAATCAAGTTTGCTTTGATCATAATGTAGCCTGGAAAATAAACGCGTTCTTTATTGATCTTTTTCCCTTTTCGGATTTGTATTACTTTTTCAGTTGGAACTAAAATATCTTCTACCTGATCTAAATAACCCAAACGGGTTATTTCCGTCATGATATAGTCTTTTATTTTTGCTTCCTGACCACTTACTGCCCGGATAACATACCAATTTTTTGAAGCTATTTCTGCCATCTTAACCGTTAATCAGTTTAAAATAAAATCCTACTACTTTAGA
>Ga0308010_1001494_pt1 | contig 12949 bp, 10 predicted proteins | sample Neamet129_FD_202368 | JGI IMG/M metagenome (GOLD analysis project Ga0308010, IMG submission 202368) | Marine microbial communities from water near the shore, Antarctic Ocean - #129 | ecosystem: Environmental > Aquatic > Marine > Unclassified | place: Southern Ocean | collected 2014-07-24 | reverse complement strand
TAAAACTAAGAATATTGTAATTTCTCATGGTTCTGATTCTTCTTATTTTTTCCCTTATTTTTTAGATATTAAATCTAAAAATGTAATCAATCTATGGCATGGTATTCCACTAAAAAGATTGAGTTTACAAGTAAAAGGGATTAGAGAATCTAAATCGCGTAATCGATTTCAAAAATTCAGCTCTATATGTGCGGCATCACCATTCGAACAATTTCTTTTGGCTTCGTGTTTTGATATGCATATGGATGATGTTTGGCTTACAGGAACTCCTAGAAATGACTATTTGATTAAGCCCAACAAATCACTTTTATCCACCCACGGATATTTAGATAAAAAGATAATTCTTTATGCTCCAACTTGGAGAGAATATGGCGATCGCTCTTCCTTTTTTCCTTTTGAGGATAAAAATATTCATGAATTAAATACATTTTTAGAACATAATGATTCTTACTTATTACTACGTGGGCACAGAGAAGAGATGGAACGTATTAGTAGTAATTATGGTGAAGAGCATTTTAGTAGAATTCTCCCTGCACATCAAGAAATATTTCCTGATGCTCAACAATTATTAGCTCATGTGGATGTATTAGTAACAGATTATTCCTCTATTTATCTTGACTTCCTTTTAGTTGATAAGCCTATTGTTTTTATACCATACGACCTTAATGAGTATCAATCTTATAGAGGTTTCTTATTTGATTATAATTCAAATACTCCTGGAGATAAGGTATTTACTCAATCTGAGTTTATAGCAAGTCTTACAATAAGTTTAAATACTCCTTCTGTTATGTCTGATGAGCGTAAGCGTGTTAGAGATTTATTCCATACCCACCAAAATGGAGATTCCTCAAGTCGTATATTGGCTCAAATTAATAAACTTAATAGCTAATGGGAATTGTTAGAAGTCAGGGAATTAATATTGCCCTAGTAAGTTTTTTAGGCGTTATTATTGGTGCTGTAAATACGCTTTTTATTTTTCCTAATGTTTTGGGTGCAGAGAAGCATGGACTGGTAATGTTAATTTTATCTATTGCTACCGTAATTGCCCAATTTGCACATTTGGGAATTCCAAATACAATAATTCGTTTCTTCCCATACTTAAAAAATAAAAAGAAGTTTATTTACCGCTTAGCTCTTCAAGTGCCTGTAATGTCAGTACTTTTTTTAGGAGTAGTTCTTTTTGTTTTTAGTGATCATTTGTTTTACGGATATATTCAAAAAAACGAACTATTTATTCAGTTTAAGCCTATAATAGCACCTTTAGTGGCTTCTTTAGTTTTCTTTGAGGTCTTGTTAAGTATATCAAGATCTGAGCTTAAAACTGTTTTCCCAGCAATCCTTAGAGAGCTCTCTTTACGTTTAGCCACACTTTTACTTTTGATATTATCAGCATTTGATATTTTAAATTTTAATGAATTTATTTATTGTTGGTTAGCTATTTATGCTCTAAATGTATTTTTACTTAGTGCGTATTTGTTCGTTAATAATTTATTGAAAATTGAGTTGGGATTCCCTCTATTTCCTGATAAATCATACGCCTATAAAATGTCTGTTTATGGAGTAGTTACACTCTTAACTTCTTCAGCAGCAATCGTAGTAAATAGAATAGATATTTTGATGCTTGGTTATTATTTGAAATTAGAAAATGTTGCTTTTTATACTGTTGCATTTTTTATGGCTTCACTTATTCATATTCCTGCACGCTCAATATTACAAGTTGTAAAACCTTTACTAGCGAAAGCTTGGGCTGAAAATGACCGAAAAGAGATTGTTAATTTATATCGTAAAACAGCACTAAATCAACTAATTATTGGCTTGTTGATATTTGTTGGTATTTGGATGAATCTTAACGATTTACTTCTCTTCGTGCCAAATAAGTATCAAGGTATTCAAATGGTTTTTTTCTATATTGGTCTTTCAAAATTAATTGATGTTTCTGCAGGTGTAAACGGAGCTATTATTTCAACTTCAAATTACTATAAATTTGATCTTTTCATAAACATACTTTTAATTATATTGACTGTTATAACAAATATTATATTCATTCCAGCATACGGGATTGAGGGAGCTGCAATGGCTACATCTTTTTCAATATTGATTCATAATATCATCAAAACTATAGTTTTGTATTACTTATTTAATATTCACCCATTTCAGATTAACACACTTAAGGTTCTTTTAGTTAGCGCATTAGTGTTCATTTGCCTAACTTATATTCCATTCGATTATATAAATCCCCTCTTTTTACGAATTTTAATAAGATCATTTTGTATTGCTTTAGTATACAGTTTTGTGATTATTAGATTTAAACTAAGTGATGATATTAACCAAGTATTTATAAAAATAATTCGTAGATGAAAGTAGAAGGTAGAATTATGCCTGACTTTTTAATTGTTGGCGCAATGAAAGCTGGTTCAACAACTTTAATGGATTATTTGGTTAGTCACCAGGATGTTGGTATCCCCGCAGAGGAGATTAATTATTTTGATAAAGATTCAAACTTTAAAAAAGGAGCGAAATGGTATTCTTCCTGGTTTAAAAGTTATACAACTCAAAAAATAATTGGCGAGAAAACCCCTGCATATTGCTATGATCCTAAAGCTGCAAAACGGATTTATGAACAAAATCCAAATATGAAATTAGTTTGGATTATAAGAAACCCTGTAAAAAGGACTTATTCTAACTATTGGCATTATATACGTATCGGTAAAGAAATACTCTCAGTGAAAGAATGTATTGAGCTAGAAGATGAGCGAATTAAGAAAGATATTTACAAAGGGTATTTTAAAAGAAGTATCTATGCTGAGCAAGTAGAGAGATTTAAAACATTTTTCCCTATGAGTCAAATGCATTTCATAATCTTTGAAGAGTTTGTGAAAAACCCTGACCTTGGTTTAAAGGAATTATCTCTTTTCTTAGATGTTGTTCCTGCAGAATTCACCCAAATGCCTTTAGTTTCTAATAGTGGATACAAACCTTTTTCTATTCCAGCTGAGTATTACGCGAGACAAATATTTGGTTATGGTATTATTCATAAAGTTGTACATAATTTAAATAAGTTTTTTGGTGCAAAATATACACCAATAGATGAAGACTTAGAAGAGACATTATATAATAAATTTATTCCCTACAATAAGAAGTTAGCTTCTATATTAGGTAAAGATCTTTCCCTTTGGAATAAACAATAAGTCTATTGATTGTAATTATTCCTTACCTATTTTACAGTTATTAAGTTTGTGTTACTGTCATGTCAGGCAACTTTATAGTTTTTAATACACCTGTATTTATTTTTTTTATAAAAAAAAAGACCTACATTTTTGTAGGTCTTTTTTATTGTATCTCAATTTGAATTATACTGACTTTAAATCTTTAATAGTTTGTTTAGGGTTTGCTGATTTAAACACAAAACTACCAGCGACTAATACATCAGCACCTGCATCAATTAATTTTTTGGCATTGTGAATAGTTACACCTCCATCAATTTCAATTTTAGTTGCTGCACCTTTCTTTACAATCAATTCTTTTAACTGTGCTACTTTAGTGTATGTGTTCTCAATAAATGACTGTCCACCAAATCCTGGGTTTACAGACATAATACATACTAAATCAATGTCATTAATAACATCTTCCAATAAATGTACGGGTGTATGTGGATTTAAAGCGACTCCAGCTTTCATTCCCTCAGCCTTTATAGCTTGGAGAGTTCTATGAAGATGAGTGCACGCTTCATAATGAACAGTTAGTACGTCTGCACCAACTTCTTTAAAAGTTTTAATGTATTGATCTGGATTAACAATCATTAAATGAACGTCCATTATTTTTTTAGCATGCTTTTTCATAGCTGCTATAACGGGCATTCCGAAAGAAATATTTGGTACAAAAACACCGTCCATAACATCAATATGAAACCAATCTGCATCAGATTCGTTTATCATTTCGAAGTCTCTTTGAATGTTTGCAAAATCAGCTGCTAATACAGAAGGGGCAATTAAATGTGACATAAGTATAGTTTTATGAAAAAAAAAGAAGGCCTAAGCCTTCTTTAAAATTAACCTAAATAGGTTTTAAGTATTTTACTTCTAGAGACATGTTTAAGTCTTCTAATCGCTTTTTCTTTAATTTGACGAACTCTTTCTCTAGTAAGATCAAATCGTTCTCCAATTTCTTCTAAAGTTAAAGATTGTTTGCTTTCTAATCCAAAGTAAAGTCTAATAACATCAGCTTCACGAGGAGTAAGTGTTTCTAAAGCTCGTTCAATTTCAATGCTTAGAGAAGCATTTAGAAGTTCACGATCTGGATTTGGACTTTCGCCCGAACGCAATACATCGTACAGGTTAGAATCTTCACCTTCTACTAATGGTGCATCCATTGATACGTGACGTCCAGAGTTTCTTTGAGACTCCTTAACATCAGACTCGCTCATATCTAAGAAAGTGGCAATTTCACTTGCAGAAGGTGCACGTTCTTCCTCTTGTTCTATAGAAGCGTAAGCTTTGTTAATTTTATTTATCGATCCAATTTTATTCAATGGAAGACGAACAATACGAGATTGTTCTGCTAATGCTTGAAGGATAGATTGACGTATCCACCATACAGCATAAGAGATAAACTTAAAACCACGAGTTTCATCAAAACGTTGAGCAGCTTTAATTAAACCTAAGTTCCCTTCGTTGATTAAATCGGGTAATGAAAGACCTTGATTTTGGTATTGTTTAGCAACAGAAACTACAAAACGCAAATTTGCTTTTGTTAATTTCTCCAAAGCAAGTTGATCACCTTCGCGAATTCGTTGAGCTAACTCAACTTCCTCTTCGGCAGTAATTAAATCTACTTTACCAATTTCTTGTAAGTATTTATCGAGAGAGGCAGTTTCACGGTTGGTTACCTGCTTGGTAATCTTCAGTTGACGCATATTGCGAAGCTTTAAATTAGTTTATTCTTGCTTATATACGTGTCATATGTTTAAAAGGTTACAATTATTGTATTTTTTGTCCTCTATTTTTTAATTCAACTTGTATTTCCTCATATAGAGTAGTTAGCTCTCTAGTATTATTCTCTCCTGCAATCAGTTTGTTTGCATATATTAAACTTGGTTTAATAAACTTCTCATACATTGGTTTTACAGTAGCTTCATATTGTTTAATGACTTCATCTTCTGTACGACCTCTTTCTAATAAATCTCTTTGTAACCTTCTGTTATAACATGTCTGTTCATCCATAATTATATATACTGTTGTATCGCATTCTGCCACTATATCTAACTGACTTAGTAGTAGCGTTCCTTCAATAATTAGTACCGTACTAGGTTTTGCTTTAAGTGTATTTAATTCCCTACTATGATTGCTAAAATTATAGATAGGCTGCTCTATAGTTTTCCCCACTTTTAGTTCTTGTATATGCTTTTTTAAAAGTTCAAAGTCTAAAGAGCTTGGGTGGTCAAAATTTTGTTGTGCCCGTTTTTCACTATTTAAATTACTCAAGTCTTTATAATAGGAGTCTTGTGTAATTAGTAAGGGCTGGTATTTTGAGAATTTTTGTGCTAAATGGATAGCAAAGGTGGTTTTACCAGATCCACTAGCTCCTGCAATTCCAATGATGTAGGTTTTAGATTTCATTTTATAAAAATAAAAAAATCCCCTCGTTTACACGAGAGGATTTGTATGAAATAAGCAAAAATTATTCTGCTGGTTTAGCTTCAGGTTTTGGTAATAAAACTTTTCTAGATAATTTCATTTTACCAGTTTTCTGATCTACATCGATAATACGAACTTTAACTTCATCTCCAACTTTTAATACGTCTTCAACATTAGTTATACGTTTGTGATCTATCTCAGAGATGTGTAGCAAACCATCTTTACCTGGAGCAATCTCAACGAATGCACCATAAGCTTGGATGTCCTTAACACGTCCATCGTATTCTTCACCAACAGTAGGAGTAAAGGCAATCTCATTAATCTTAGAGATTGCAGCATCCATTCCTTCTTTATTTGTTCCTAAGATTTCAACCTTACCCATACCATCAATTTCTTCAATGGTAATAGTAGTGTCGGTATCTAATTGCAGTTTCTGAATGATTTTCCCACCAGGTCCAATAATTCCACCGATACAGTCTTTAGCGACCATAAGGATTTCGATTCTTGGAGCGTAAGGCTTTAATTCAGTTCTTGGAGTATCAATCGTTTTAAGTAACTCACCTAAGATATGTAGTCTACCGGCTTTAGATTGCTCTAATGCTTTCGTTAAGATGTCGTAAGACAATCCTTTTACTTTAATATCCATCTGACAAGCAGTAATACCTTTTTCAGTACCTGTAACTTTAAAGTCCATATCACCCAAGTGATCTTCATCACCTAAGATATCAGAAAGAACAGCAAATTCACCTGTTTCTTCATCAGTGATTAATCCCATAGCAATACCAGATACTGGTCTTGTCATTGGAATACCTGCATCCATAAGTGCTAAAGTACCAGCACAAACAGTTGCCATTGAAGAAGAACCATTTGATTCTAAAATTTCCGAAACGATACGAATAGTGTAAGGGTTCTCTGCAGGAATCATTCCTTTAAGAGCTCTTTGTGCTAAGTTACCGTGACCAATTTCTCTACGGCTTACCCCACGAATAGGACGAGCTTCTCCTGTAGAGAAAGGAGGGAAGTTATAGTGTAAGTAGAATTTCTCTGAACCTCTGAAGGTTACATTATCAATTCTATTTACGTCTAGTGCAGTACCTAATGTTACTGTAGATAAAGATTGAGTTTCTCCACGAGTGAAGATAGCTGAACCGTGTACAGTAGGTAAGTAGTCAATTTCGCTCCAAATAGGGCGAATATCTGTAGTTGATCTACCGTCTAAACGAATACCTTCTTTAAGTACAACATCTCTAACAGCGTCTTTTTCTACTTGGTGAATATATTTACCTAGTAAAAATGATTTTGCTGAACGGTCTTCGTCGCTTAATGTAGCTAAGAACTCCTCTTTTATCGCACCAAAAGCTGCTTTACGAGCATACTTGTCTGGGTTACCACTTTTGGCAACTGCATACGATTTGTCGTAACAAGCTTCTTTTACTTGAGCTAGTAGATCAAAATCGTCTGCATCTTCATGAGAGTATTCTCTATTAGCTCCAACTTTCATAGCTTCTGCTAATGCAAGTTGTGCGGTACATTGAATTTTTATTGCTTCGTGAGCTACTTTGATACCTTCAATCATATCGGCTTCACTAGCTTCATCCATCTCACCTTCGACCATAGTAACACTGTCTAAAGATGCACCTACCATAAGGTCCATATCAGCAGCCTCTAATTGCTCAGGGTTTGGATTAACAATGAATTTTCCGTCTATACGTGCAACACGTACTTCAGAAATAGGACCTTCAAAAGGAATATCAGAAAGCATCAAACATGCCGAAGCAGCTAATCCTGCTAATGCATCAGGCATGCAGTCTTTATCGTAAGACATCAATTGAATCATCAATTGAGTTTCTGAATGGTAATCAGATGGGAAAAGTGGACGTAAAACACGGTCTACTAAACGCATTACTAAAATTTCTTGGTCAGAAGGACGAGCCTCTCTTTTTAAGAAACCTCCTGGGTAACGTCCATCGGCAGCAAATTTCTCTCTGTAATCTACTGTTAATGGTAAGAAGTTAACACCTTCTTTTGCTCCTTGATTAGAAACCACTGTTGCTAAAAGCATGGTGTCACCCATACGTACAACTACAGATCCATGCGCTTGTTTAGCTAATTTACCTGTCTCTAGTTCAATCGTTCTTCCATCTCCTAAGTCGATGGTTTGTTTAAGTCCTTGTGGGATCATAATGCAATTTTATTAATGCTCTTAACAATCAGGTTGGGTTTACTTTAAGCGATAAAGCTAAGGTTTGTATAAGCTATGGTTAATTATTTTAAATAATTCTGATCGCCAAAAGCAAGCTTATAAAAACCAAAAAAAAGGCAATATAAAATTGCCTTTTCTGGATTTGAAAATATTATTTTCTCAATCCTAATTCTTTTACGATACTTCTGTAACGTAGAATATCAATCTTAGTTAAGTAGTTAAGAAGTTTTCTTCTTTTAGCTACTAATGCGATTAGTGAACGTTGAGTTCCGTAATCTTTTCTGTTATTTTTTAAGTGCCCAGTTAAGTGAGCGATACGGAATGTGAAAAGAGCAATTTGTCCTTCTGGAGAACCTGTGTCTTTTTCGTTTTGACCGTGAGCTTTAAAAAACTCTTGTTTTTTTTCTGTAGTAAGGTACATGCCTAAATTGTTTTTAATGTTAGTTATGTAAAAATTCGTCTGCAAAGATACTCTTTTATTTGAGTATTACTTTGCCTTGCTGTAATAAGTCATTCTTAAAAACTGGCCTACTTTATCCTTCAAGTTTTTACGCTCAACTATAAAGTCTAAGAATCCGTGTTCTTTTACGAATTCTGAGGTTTGAAAGTCTTTTGGTAAATCTTTACCAATGGTTTCTTTTACTACTCTAGGTCCAGCAAAGCCAATTAATGCTCCTGGTTCTGCTATGTTAATATCGCCTAACATTGCAAAAGAGGCTGTAATACCACCTGTTGTAGGGTCTGTTAGCATAGAAACATATGGAACACCTTTTTTAGCTAATTGAGAAAGTCTAGCAGATGTTTTAGCCATTTGCATTAATGAAAATGCAGCCTCCATCATTCGTGCTCCACCTGATTTAGAAATCATCATGAAAGGAATTTCCTTGTCGATAGAATGTTTAATTGCTCTAGCAATTTTTTCTCCTACTACTGAACCCATAGAACCACCAATAAAATTGAAGTTCATGCATGCAATAGTAATGTCCATTCCGTTTAGTTTTCCATAACCTGTAGTAACAGCATCTTTAATACCTGTTTTCTTTTTGGTTGCTTCTAAACGGTCTTTATACTTCTTAGTGTCCTCAAACTCTAAAGGATCACTCGAGGTCATATTTGGGTCAAGTTCTGTAAATTCCCCACCATCAAAAAGTAGGTTAAAATATTCTACAGAGTTAACTCTCTCGTGGTGGTTACAATTTTTACAAACCCATAAATTACATTGATGGTCATCAGAAGATTCTACCACCTTACATTTAGGGCATTTGTACCAAAGACCTTCAGGAATTTCCTTTTTGTCTTTAGTCTCTGTAACAACCTTTTTGTCTTTTCTTTTAAACCAAACCATATTGCCTGATTAAAGTGTGTTAATATTATTTAAGTCTTCAAAAGAGCGTTTTAAACGCGACTTAAATGTTAACTCTCCCTCACGCAAATATTTACGTGGATCGTAATGTTTTTTATTCGGTTGATCTGCTCCATCAGGGTTACCTATTTGAGCCATCAAATAATCTTTATTGTCTAGAATATAATCTCTAATTCCTTCTGTAAAAGCAAATTGAAGATCGGTATCGATATTCATTTTTATAACACCATAAGAAATAGCTTCTCTAATTTCTTCTTTGCTAGAACCTGAGCCACCATGGAATACAAAGTCTACTGGCTTATCCTGATCTGTATTGAATTTATTTTTAATGTACTCTTGTGAGTTCTTTAAAATAACTGGAGTTAAAACCACATTACCAGGCTTGTATACACCGTGTACATTTCCAAATGAAGCTGCTATTGTAAATCGGTCCGAAATAGATTTTAATTCCTCGTATGCATAAGCTACCTCATCAGGTTGTGTATACAAATCTGCATTATCTACATCGCTATTGTCAATTCCATCTTCTTCTCCACCTGTAACACCTAATTCAATTTCTAGCGTCATACCTATCTTACTCATACGAGCTAGGTATTTTTTACAAATTGCGATGTTTTCTTTTATAGGTTCTGCAGAAAGATCTATCATGTGAGACGAGTAAAGCGGTTTGCCGTTAAGAGCAAAATACTTTTCACTAGCCTCAATCAAACCATCAATCCATGTTAACCACGATTTCTGGCAATGATCTGTATGAAGTATAACTGTAGCTCCATAGAGTTCTGCCATTTGGTGAACATGCATAGCACCAGAAATACAACCATTAATAGCCGATCTTTCATCTTCGTTACTCAAAGATTTACCAGCGAAAAATTGACCGCCACCTCGAGAAAATTGTACGATTACAGGAGCGTTTAAATCTGCTGCACATTCTATAACTGCATTTATAGTAGAACTAGAAGTTACATTTACTGCCGGAAGGGCAAAATTATTGTCTTTTGCGTATTGGAATATTTCTTGTACTTGGTCACCAGTAGCAACACCTGCCTTGAATTTATGGCTCATCTTTCTTTAGTTTATGAGAATTAAGAATGCAAATCTAATCAATTATTTAAGAGGGTAGAACTATTTAATTAAAAAGGATAACCTAAACCAATATTCAATTGAGAGTCGTTTATGTTTACCTTATCCCATTGTAGTCTCTTACTTTGGTAGGGTTCTCTTATAGGAAATCCAATATCGGTTCTGAGAATAAAATATTGAAAGTCGTAACGCAATCCAAAACCTACATCTATTGCAATTTCATTTTTTAAATTGCCCCATGTAAAATTGGCTTCAGAATATTTCGAATTATTTGTTTTGAGTTCCCATATATTCCCCGCATCTATAAAAACGGCACCTTTTAGTTTTTTTACCACATTAAATCGATATTCTAAACTCGATAACAATTTTAATCCTCCTGTATAAAGAGTATCTGTTGTAGATAGCATTCCTGTAGGTCGGTTAAAAGCCTTCCATCCACGAAGATCGTTTGTTCCTCCAGCAATAAACTTCTTATGAAATGGAGCTTGGCTGGTGTTTCCATAGGCATATATTAATCCCCCCATTGCTCTAAAGGCAATATTGTTTTTTTTGTCTATTTCCCAGTAATGTCTATAATCTACACTTGCTTTTATATACTGTGTAAAAATATTTTCTTTGTTCCATAGATTGAGTGTATAACTTGGGTTGCCATTTTCTTGCAGCACTAATTCTCCTGAACTATCCGTTACCTGATCAAAATTTAGTGGTTTTGCTATTGCTCGTAAAAGATTTCCAGAAGATTCTATATGGAGTTTTAGATACGTATGATTTTTAAGCTTGTTTATGTTCTGGTTATTAAAGCTAAACGTATAAGAACTAGTGGGAATAAGATGGTTTGAATAATCTTTGGCTATTAAGTACTCCGAAATTTCACTTAAATCTGTGGAGTCTCCTTCGAAGTTAACATAGCTGAAGTTAAATAGTGCTAGTTTATGCTGGTAGCTTTGTCTGGTTTTCCATTGATAACCATAACTCGCAGTAATAGAATTTCTAGTAAATTGAGGTCTTTCTTGTTTTGTTATGGAAGTACTTAAAATGGTTTTTGTTCGAGAGTTTTTATTTAAAACTCGATTAAGTTTTATAGGACTAATAAGGCTAGGTATTGTAAGGTTTAAGGATAAACCATTTTCGCTTATATTGTTAAAATTACCCGATCCTTTATAAGTAAGCTGTATGTGTTCGGCTCCTTTAAATACGTTGTAATGACTTATTGAGGCAGAACCAGAAATACCTTCGTTTAGTATAGGGTTACTAGTTGCTTCTGCTTCTATGGAATAGGCTATTTTTTTCCCAGGAAGTAGGGAGATATTAGCACTTAATAATGCTCTTTTATCCGTTTTCTCTATAGTTACAAACTCTATAGATATTTTTTTGAAGTTTTTTAATTCTGATAATGATTGATAGGTTTTATCTACAAAAGACTTATTGTATAAAATGCCTGTCCTCAATAAAATTTTCTCTGAGAGTCTATTTAAATTAAAAGGAGCTTTACCATTAGGGTAAATAAAGTTTAAACCATTTAGTTTAGTAGTATCGTTTAAATGTGCCTCTAGTGTACTTAAGTAAACATTAACCTCGGCTATAAATCCTGTTTTATGTGGTTCCTTTAGTAGTGTGCCGTCTGTAGTAGTTTCTACATTTTTAATTATTAAATTTAAATTTACTGTTTTTGTTACTTGATTCGTATCCGCTAAGTAATAGATATACTCTTTGTTAAATTGATAATACCCACTATTTTGAATTTCTAATGAAATACGATTCCGCTCCTCTTCTAGTTCTTTAAAATTATAGGCATGCCCCGATTTAATTTTTGAATCGACAGCCAGTCTATCGAAAATCGTTTTGAATTTTAAGTTTTCTTGTAAGGCTAAGTCTACACGTGCTATTTTGTATTTAGCACCACTTACAATAGAGTATATAGCTTTCGATTTATGTTTTTTGCTACTTGTGTTGAAAGTTACATTAACATCTAAGTAGCCTCTGTTTTTATAGTATAGCTCAATTTGTGTGACAGATTTCCTGGCCAACCTGTAATTTAATAATACGGGGGCTTCTCCAGTTTTTTTTAAAATACTAGTTTCCTTTTTTGGAGATGATAAATTATAGAGTGCTAAGTATAATGGAGCTATACCCAGAAATTTTTTGTTGGGTTGCTGTTTTAATAATGAATAGAGTTCTTTGTTTTTTATTTTATTCCCAGATTCAAGAATAGTATTTTTTGAAAGTAAAGACTGTCCTTCTCCCACATATTTGCTGCTCGAACAATTGGTGAGAATGAGACATAGTATGAGTGTAGCAAAAAGTGAATGTATTTTAATGTTTGCCTTCAAATTGGATTTTTTACAAATGTATTCTATTGTGCCATTTGGTTGTGAATTTAGCACTATTTATTACAAGTATTGTATCTCAATTAAATTGCTGTAATTTTGAATCAGAATTTGGACTATAAACAACCTATTAAAAATGCGAACTATTTTTTTCAAAGTGCACATTTAGAGTTTGACAAATCAGCCATATACCTCATGAGAACAACAGAACAAGAAAGTTTGTACGATAATTTAGAAAATCTTTCTATTACTTCAGTCCTGGAACAAATAAATAATGAGGATAAAAAAATTGCAACTGCTGTAGAATTGGAGATTCCTAAAATCGAACTTTTGGTAGATCGAA
>Ga0308010_1001485_pt1 | contig 12999 bp, 11 predicted proteins | sample Neamet129_FD_202368 | JGI IMG/M metagenome (GOLD analysis project Ga0308010, IMG submission 202368) | Marine microbial communities from water near the shore, Antarctic Ocean - #129 | ecosystem: Environmental > Aquatic > Marine > Unclassified | place: Southern Ocean | collected 2014-07-24 | reverse complement strand
AATACAAAAAGTTATAAGGGGGGGGGCTGAAAAATATTTTTTTCGGACTGGATCTATTAGGTATTCGTATAAATAAAAAAAACTTCAGAAAATAAATCTGAAGTTTTAGTCGGGGTGGCAGGATTCGAACCTGCGACCTCCTCGTCCCAAACGAGGCGCGATGACCGGGCTACGCTACACCCCGAAAATGATTGCTCATTTAAGGATTGCAAATATACATCCTTTTTGTAATAAAAAAACAATTAAATTAATAATTATTATTCATTACAAAAAGTTGATTAAATTTAATTATGTTCTCATTATTAAAACTTATAAACATTCGTTTATATAACTGCTAAAAAGATATATTTTTACGGTTCAAAATTGATAAAGATTATTATGTCAGATACGATAGAAAAAATAAAATGTTTAATTATTGGTTCTGGTCCTGCAGGATATACAGCAGCAATATATGCCGCTAGAGCAGACATGAAGCCAATAATGTACACTGGAATGCAAATGGGAGGTCAATTAACAACGACTACTGAGGTTGATAATTTTCCAGGATATGCAAATGGAACAGACGGAACTGCAATGATGGATGACCTTCAGAAACAAGCAGAACGTTTTGGTACGGATGTGCGTTTTGGGTTGGTAACTAGTGTTGATTTGAGTACTGAAGTTGGTGGGATTCATAAAGTTATTGTTGATGAATCTAAACAGATAGAAGCAGAAACAATTATTATTTGTACTGGAGCAACCGCAAAATACTTAGGAATAGAAAGTGAACAACGTTTAATTGGTGGTGGAGTTTCTGCTTGTGCTACTTGTGATGGGTTTTTCTACAAAGGTCAGGATGTTGTCGTTGTGGGTGCAGGAGATACTGCTGCAGAAGAAGCAACGTATTTATCAAATATTTGTAAAAAGGTAACGATATTGGTTCGTAAAGATTTTATGAGAGCTTCTAAAGCGATGCAACATAGGGTAAGTAAAACTAAAAACATTGAAGTTTTATACAACACAGAGATTGATGAGGTTTTAGGAGGTAATGTTGTTGAAGGTGTAAGAGCTATCAATAATAAAACGAAAGAAACGCACGATATTTCTGTAACAGGTGTTTTTATAGCAATCGGACATACCCCAAATTCAGATTTATTTAAAGGTGTTTTAGATATGGATGAAACGGGTTATTTAATTACTAAAGGAAAATCTACAAAGACAAATTTACCAGGAGTGTTTGCTGCTGGAGATATCCAAGATAAAGAATACAGACAAGCTGTAACTGCTGCAGGTACGGGTTGTATGGCTGCTTTGGATGCAGAACGTTATTTAGGAGCTTTAGAATAAAACTTCTATTATTTTAACAAAAAAAAGAGATTACATTTTATGTAATCTCTTTTTTGTTATTTATATTTTAAAGAATAGTGCTTATACAGCTACAGAAGCTTTCATTGATTTTCTGTAAGTAAAAGATTTGAAAATATTTCTTTTACCAAAATTATTCATCGATTTTGCGTTTACAAATTTTCCGAAAAGTATTTTGCTAACTCCAAAGTATTCGTATTTATTACCGTCTGTAAAAGTAACTTCTAACAACATACTTTTATGATGCCAATCTGAAACTTGAAATTCTGTAATTGTTGTTTGGTAAGCTTCTAAATTAGCTTCCTTTGTTTCTGGAGCAATGCTTACTAAGAAATGGTAACCGTCGATAATTTGAGTACTAACAACTTCTGCTTCCTCTTTTTTAACTTCGTCTTGAAATTTATCTGGATGCCATTCTTTAACCAAACCTCTATAAGAAGTTTTTAATTCTTTTAAATTAATGGCTCCTTCGATTTTAAATAATTTTTTGTATTCTTTTATACGCTTCATTTCAGTGTTTTCAAATTGCGTGCAAAAGTAGTCTTATTTATTTGATTAAATAAGGATGTGTCTAGATTTAGTTAAAGTATTTTTTGGTTTGGCTATCAGTCTCTTACATACAAAAGAAAAGCTGAATTATTAAAGGAAATATAAAAGAGAGATTACAGGTGTAAAAAGCCTTTTTTGTCAATCAATTAAGAATTTATCAAAGTTTTTAATACTTTGAATAATTGTTTTTACAGCTTCGATAAAAGCTCAAGAAAGCATCAATACAAAAAAAGGAGACCATTTATTAAAATGATCTCCTTGAGTAAATAGCTAAACTTTAAAACTTTGACGTTTTTTTTAAATATCTTTAAAAGCAATATTTGTTTTCAGCTTTTAATTTTTCTGCAATTTGATTACGTAAGTTAATTACATTAGGATAATTGGCATATTTTGTAAAACGCTTTAATCCCATTAATAACATACGTTGTTCATCACCTTCTGCAAAAGAAATAACACCTTCTTTACCATTTTTAGCAATGATTTCTACAGCATTATATAAATATAATCTTGCCATTGCAATTTGGCCTTCTTGTTTGTCTTCACCAAAACGTTTTACGTTTTTCTCTGTACGCAACAATGTAGATTCAGCGATGTAAACTTCATTTAAAATATTTGCAGCAGCCGTTAATAATTGTTGGTGATCTTCTAAATCTGGTCCGTATTTCTGAATTGCAGAACCTGCAACCATTAAGAATACTTTCTTCAAATTTGCAATAACCTCTTTTTCTTCAGCAAATAATTCTGAATAATCTGGAGTGTCAAAAGATGGAATTCCCATTAATTCATTAGCTACTTCAGTTGCTGGACCTAGTAAATCTACATGTCCTTTCATTGCTTTTTTAACTAACATGCCAACAGAAAGCATTCTGTTAATTTCATTAGTACCTTCATAGATACGAGCAATACGTGCATCTCTCCAAGCAGCTTCCATTGGTGTTTCTTCAGAAAAGCCCATTCCTCCAAAAATTTGAATTCCTTCATCTGCACAAGTTTGTACATCTTCTGAAACCGCAACTTTTAAAATAGAACATTCAATAGCATATTCTTCTACACCTTTTAATTCTGCTTCTTGATGAGAGTTTCCTTCAGCCATTCTCATCGCAATTCTATCCTCAATATTTTTTGCAGCTCTATAACTTGCAGATTCACCTGCATAGGTATTGGCAGCCATTTCAGCTAGTTTTGCCTTAATCGCACCAAAGTCTGCAATAGGAGTTTTAAATTGTTTACGCTCAGTTGCGTATTGTAAAGCAGTATCTAAAATTCTTCTTTGAGAATCTAAACAAGCTGCAGCTAATTTAATACGTCCAACATTTAAAGCGTTGACAGCGATTTTAAATCCACCACCTCTTACAGATAACATATTTTCTGCAGGCACAACAGTGTCGCTAAAAAATACTTGACGCGTAGAACTTGCACGAATTCCTAATTTACGTTCTTCTTCCCCTAAGGTAATTCCGTTAGGATTCGCAGCATCATATTCAACGATAAAACCAGTAATGTTTTTATCGTTTTCGATACGAGCAAAAACGATCATCAAATTACAGAAACCTGCATTTGAAATCCACATTTTTTGTCCGTTAATTTTGTATGATTTTCCATCCGCAGAAATCTCTGCCATCGTTTTACCAGAATTAGCATCAGATCCTGCTCCAGGTTCTGTTAAACAGTAAGCGCCCATCCATTCTCCTGTTGCTAATTTAGGAACGTATTTTTGCTTTTGCTCTTCTGTACCGTATAAAGTAATTGGCATTGTACCAATTCCTGTATGCGCACCAAAAGCGGTACTTAAAGAACCATTTCCACTAGAAATGTATTCACAGGTAATCATTGTAGAAACAAATCCCATTCCCATTCCTCCATATTCTTCAGGAACAGCGACACCTAAAAAGCCAAGTTCACCAGCTTTTTTCATGACCTCTTCTGTAAGCTTGTAGTCTTTAGCTTCAAAACGATCTCTATGTGCAATAATTTCGCGCTCGTTAAATTCTTTAACGGCTTCTTTCATCATTACTTGTTCTTCTGAAAAATCTTCAGGAGTAAATATATCTTCACAGTTTGTCTCCTTTACAAGGAATTGACCACCTCTTAAGATTTCTTTATTTGTTGTTTCCATTATTGTTAAGATTTAAAGATTCAAGATTCAAGAATCAAGATTTATTGTAACCTTGATTTAAAACTCATAATCATTTTTTGTATTTGTTTAATTTTATGTTCTAATTCTTTAAATGTTTCTTCAGATAAATATTTCTCATTCAATGCAATGATTAATTGGGTTTCCCATTCAAATGCAGAACCTAAACTATCTTCTAAATATTTACTAAAATGTTTATTTGTACTCTTGCTTGATCCTTCAGCAATATTTGAAGGAATTGAAACCGCACATCTATTCATTTGTGATACTAATCCAAATTTTTCTATAGTAGGAAAAGTTCTTGTTAGTTTGTAAGAATCAGAAACCAGTTTGATGCTTTCTTCCCAAATTTTAAGTTTTTTAAAATTGTGCATCGTCTTGATTCTTGATTCTTTTTATCTTGTGTCTTAATTCAAAAATTCGAAAATACCTGCTGCACCTTGTCCTGTTCCAACACACATCGTTACCATTCCGTATTTGTTATTCATTTCTCTTTTGCGCATTTCATCAAATAATTGAACAGATAGTTTTGCACCAGTACAACCTAAAGGATGACCTAAAGCAATAGCTCCACCATTTACATTGATAATATTTGGATCTAAACCTAATTCACGAATTACGGCTAATGATTGAGAAGCAAATGCTTCATTTAATTCAATTAAACCAATATCACTTTGTTGTAAACCTGCTTGTTTTAATGCTTTCGGAATTGCAGCAACTGGACCAATACCCATAATTCTTGGAGATACACCTGCGGCAGCATAACTCACCATTCTTGCAATTGGTTCTAGGTTTAATTCTTTTACCATTTCTTCACTCATTATCAAAACAAATGCAGCACCGTCACTCATTTGAGATGAATTTCCTGCTGTTACACTTCCATCGGCAGCAAAAACAGGACGTAATCTTGATAAACCAGCTAAATTTGATCCCATACGTGGACCTTCATCTTTATTTACTGTATAAGATTTCGTTGCTTTCTTTCCGTTTGCATCTACAAAAGTTTGATTTACTTTTATAGGAACAATTTGAGATTGGAAACGACCTTCTGCTTGTGCTTTTAATGCTTTTAAATGTGAATTTAAAGCAAACTCATCTTGGTCTGCTCTAGAAATTTTAAATTCATTTGCAACTGCTTCTGCGGTATTTCCCATTCCCCAATAATATTCTTCATGACCCGCAGCAACGGTGTCATAATTTAATTCTGGTTTAAAACCGGTCATTGGAACAGAGCTCATACTTTCTGCACCACCTGCAATAATACAATCTGCCATTCCAGATTGAATTTTTGCAACTGCCATTCCAATAGTTTCTAATCCTGATGAACAAAAACGATTTACGGTTACTCCAGGAACATCTTCAATTTTTAATCCCATTAAAGAGATTAATCTTGCCATGTTTAATCCTTGAGCGCCTTCTGGCATTGCATTACCTACAATAACATCATCAATTCTTTTTTTATCAAAATTTGGCAATTCATCCATCATGTATTGGATGGTTTCTGCTGCCAATTCATCAGCTCTTTTAAATCTGAACAATCCTTTAGGTGCTTTTGCAACTGCTGTTCTGTATCCTTTTACTATATATGCTGTTTTCATATTTTTAGTTTCTTAATGGTTTACCAGTTTTTAACATGTGTTGAATTCTTTCTAACGTTTTACGTTCTGTACATAAACTTAAGAAAGCTTCACGTTCTAGGTCTAATAAATACTGCTCAGTAACTTTGGTTGGTTCTGATAAATCTCCCCCAGCCATTACATATCCTAATTTGTTTGCGATTTTCTGATCGTGTTTAGAAATGTATTTACTGTCTTGCATAGAATCTGTACCTACCATAAACATTCCTAAAGCTTGCTTACCAAGAACTAAAACATCATCGCGTCTTGCAGGTTGTGTATAACCAGCTTCTGCCATTAATACTGCATGTTTTTTAGCTTGTGCAATTTGTCTGTCTTTATTTACGACAACAACATCTTTTCCTTTTTGAAGTAAGCCTAAATCGAACGCTTCATAAGCAGAAGTTGCTACTTTAGCCATTCCGATTGTTAAGAAATGTTCTTGTAAAACATTTAACTGAACATCTCCTTTATGAAATAAATCAGATGCTCTTAAAGCCATTTCTTTAGAACCACCACCACCAGGAATTACACCAACTCCAAATTCGACTAATCCCATATACGTTTCTGCTGCTGCAACTACTTTATCAGCATGTAATGATATTTCACATCCACCACCTAAAGCCATTCCATGAGGAGCAGAAATAGTAGGGATTGAAGAATAACGCATGCGCATCATCGTGTCTTGGAAATATTTAATCGCCATATTTAACTCATCATATTCTTGCTCTGCAGCCATCATAAAAATCATACCAATATTAGCACCTACAGAAAAATTTGCTGCTTGATTACCAATAATCAAACCTTGATAGTTGTTTTCGGCTAAATCAATTGCTTTATTTACTGCGGCTAAAACATCACCACCAATGGTGTTCATTTTAGATTGGAACTCTAAATTTAAAATTCCGTCTCCTAAATCTTCAATTACAGCGCCAGAGTTTTTCCAAACTTCGTTTGATTTTCTAATATTATCTAAAATGATAAAAGAATCTTGGCCTGGTTTTTTAACGTGTGCTTTTGCAGGAATATCATAATAATATGTTGCTCCTTCTTTTATAGAATAAAATGATGTTTGACCATTTGCTAACATTTCTGTTACCCAAGCTGCAGGTTCTTTACCTTCAGCCTTCATGATTTCTACACCTTTTTCAATACCAATGGCATCCCAAATTTGAAAAGGTCCATGTTCCCATCCAAAACCAGCTCTTAAACCATCATCTATTCTGTATAGCTCATCAGAAATTTCTGGAATTCTATTTTGAACATAAGCAAACATTGCTGCAAAGCTCTTTCTGTAGAATTCACCAGCTTTATCTTTTCCTGCAACTAAAACTTTAAAGCGATCAACAACATTATCAATTGTTTTCGTAAGTTCTAACGTTGCAAATTTTGCTGATTTCTTTTCTCTATATTCTAACGTATTTAAGTCTAATGATAAAATATTTCTTTTACCGTTAGCGTCTTTGGTCATTTTATAAAAACCCTGTTTGGTTTTGCTTCCTAACCATTTGTTTTCCATCATTTTGTTTACAAAATCAGGAATTACAAATTGATCTTTCATTTCATCTTCAGGACAATTGTCTTTCACACCATTTGCAGTGTGAACCAATGTGTCTAAACCAACAACATCAATCGTTCTAAAAGTTGCAGATTTTGGACGACCTATAACGGGCCCCGTTAATTTATCTACTTCTTCAATCGTTAAGCCCATTTCTTTTACAACATGAAACAAACTCATAATACCAAAGATTCCAATTCTGTTTCCAATAAATGCTGGAGTATCTTTTGCTAAAACCGAAGTTTTACCTAAAAATTTATCACCATACATCATTAAGAAATCTGTAACTTCTTGTTTACAGTTTGGTCCTGGAACAACTTCAAAAAGTTTTAAATATCTTGGAGGATTAAAAAAGTGAGTTACCGCAAAATGCTTTTGAAAGTCTTCACTTCTTCCTTCGTTCATGAATTTAATAGGAATTCCAGAAGTATTAGATGTAATTAAAGTTCCTGGAGTTCTATATTTTTCTAATTTTTCAAAAACGATTTTTTTAATATCTAAGCGTTCTACAACAACTTCCATTATCCAATCTACATCCGCAATTTTTGCAATATCATCTTCTAAGTTACCAGTGGTAATTCTACTTGCAAATTTTTGACTGTAAATAGGAGAGGGTTTCGATTTTAAAGAAGTAGTTAAAGCATCATTTACTAAACGATTACGAACTATTTTGTCTTCTAACGTAAGTCCTTTTGCTTTTTCTTTGTCATTTAATTCTCTTGGAACAATGTCCAACAAAAGAACTTCAACTCCAATATTCGCAAAGTGACATGCAATACCAGAACCCATAATACCAGATCCAATAATTGCTACTTTTTTAATTCTTCTTGCCATTTGATTATTGTTTGTTATACTTCTTATTTATCTTACTTAACTGATTTGTAAATGTCTTTATCTGCAATTAATTTGTTAATAGTTGAGGTTACTTTAAAGAAATTTTCTAGTTCTTTCTCTGTAATATATTCTCTAATAACATTGTTAAATTGATAGACATGGTTTTTAGAAAATTCACGCATTTCTAAACCATAATCTGTTAATTTAATAATAACACTTCTACCATCGTCTGGGTTTTTTTCTCTAGAAATAGCACCTTTGTCTTCCATCGATTTTAAAATCCTAGAAAGACTTGTTGGCTCCATTCCCATTAAAGGACCAAGAGCAGTAGAGGGCGTGCCGTATTGCGCATCAATAGTTAATAAAACAAAAGCCATAGCCATAGTGCTGCCGTAATTAGCTGCTTGTTCGTTGTACATTTTAGCAACTGCTTGCCATGTAGCTCTTAATTGATGATCTATAGATTTATCTTTATCCATGTTCCAAAGATATACAAATTTACTATGCGCGCATAGTAAATTACAGAAAAGTTATGCGCGCATAGTAAATTTAACATTTTTTTAAAGTGTAACCATTTGCTACTTTTACCTACTAATAGGTATAAAAGGCCTAAATTTGTATGTGTAGTACTTTAAAAAAAAATAAAAATTGTCAATGAAGAATTTACTAGAAATTAATAATGTTGTAAAAAATTATGGAGATTTCAGAGCATTAAATGATGTTTCCATTCATGTTCCTAAAGGAAGTGTTTATGGATTATTAGGTCCAAATGGTGCTGGAAAAACCTCGTTAATAAGAATCATCAATCAAATAACAATGGCAGATTCTGGGTCTATTATTTTAGACGGAGAAACTTTGTCACCAAAACATACAGCAGATATTGGCTATTTGCCAGAAGAACGTGGTTTGTATAAATCAATGAAAGTTGGTGAACAAGCTTTGTACTTGGCGCAATTAAAAGGATTGAGTAAAGCTGAAGCGAAGAAACGCTTAAAATATTGGTTTGATAAATTTGATATTTCTGCTTGGTGGGGAAAAAAAATTGAAGAACTTTCTAAAGGAATGGCGCAAAAAGTACAATTTATTGTGACTGTTTTACATGAGCCAAAATTATTAATTTTTGATGAACCTTTCTCGGGATTTGATCCTATAAACGCGCAGCTAATTGCGCAAGAAATTTTACAATTACGAGACAAAGGAGCCACAATTATTTTTTCAACACATAGAATGGAGTCTGTTGAGGAAATGTGTGATGAAATTGCATTGATTGATAAATCAAATAAAATTTTAGATGGAAAGTTAAATGACATCAAACGTCAGTTTAGAACCCATACTTTTCAAGTAGGATTAAATACATTGAATCCGAAAGAAGTGGAAGCTTCTTTAAAACAAAATTTTGATGTTTTACCTGCGGATTTTAAACTACTAGGAAATGAGTTAACGCTAAATGTAAAATTAGGAAAAACGAATTCTGCAAATGAATTATTGTCCTTTTTAACAAGTAGAGGAGAAGTGCAGCATTTTGTGGAATTGATACCAAATGCAAATGATATTTTTATTCAAGCAATAAATAGAAACAATTAGAAGATGAGCAAGTTAAAACTAATTATAGAGAGAGAGTTTATTGCTAAAGTTCGTAATAAATCGTTTTTAATTATGACTTTTTTAAGTCCGATATTAATGGTTGGTATGGGAGCCTTGGTTTTTTTCTTGATGAAAAAAAACGATGAAAAAGTTAAAGAAATCGTTTATGTAGATAATTCCGGATTGTTTTCTAAAGACGATTTTATAGATTCAAAAACAGTTCATTATCAGGATTTTACTGCTTTAGGAGTTGATGAAACAAAGAAGAAAGTAGAAGAAGGAGATTATTATGGCGCTTTAATTATACCGAAGCAAGATAGTCTAGAGATTTTAGCAAACGCTATTGAGTTTTATTCAAAAGATTCACCAGGAATGACTGTTATGAATTCTTTAGAAACTAAAATTGAACGTAAGTTAAGAAATGAAAAACTGAATAGTTTCGGGATTGATCTTGAGAAAATTAATGCCTCAAGAATTCAGTCTGATATTAAAATGTTTAATTTTTCAGGAGAAGAATCATCCAAATTAATAAACGGATTAAAAGTAGGTGTGGGCGCAATTGCGGGTTACTTGTTAATGATGTTTGTCATGATTTACGGAACCTCGGTAATGAGAAGTGTCATTGAAGAAAAAACAAGTAGAATTGTAGAGATTATCGTTTCATCAGTAAAACCCTATCAATTAATGATGGGTAAAATTATTGGAAATGCTTCTGCAGGGTTATTACAGTTTTTAATTTGGGGAATTCTGATATTTATAATTTCGACAGTCGCATCTTCTGTTTTCGGAATTGATATGGTAGAAATGCAAACTGCAAAATTACCAGCAGAACAATTAGAAGCAGCAAAACAAGCTGCAGGTATGGATAAAATGCAATTGATAATTCAAGAAATTTTAAGTTTACCATTGTTAAAAATGTTTGTCTTATTTATATTTTACTTTTTAGGAGGTTTTATGTTATACAGTTCAATGTTTGCGGCAATTGGTGCTGCGGTTGATAATGAAACAGATACACAGCAATTTATGTTGCCAATTATGATGCCGCTAATTTTAGGAGTTTATGTCGGTTTTGCCACAGTAATGAATGACCCTCATGGATCTATAGCAGTGCTGTTTTCACACATTCCATTTACTTCGCCCATTGTGATGTTAATGAGAGTTCCTTTTGGCGTTTCTTGGTATGAATTAGCATTGTCGATGACTTTATTATTGATAACATTTGTATTAATGGTATGGTTGGCTGCTAAAATTTACAGAGTAGGTATTTTAATGTATGGTAAAAAACCAACCTACAAAGATTTATATAAATGGTTAAAATATAAAGGATAACCCATGAATAAAATCAAAAATTTTTTAAATTATTCTTTTGAAATAAGTGATAAAATTCACTTAGATGTAAAAACAATTCTTTTTTTAGTTTTCATTTTATTGCTTACAAATTTCTTATTAAAGATGGTAAGAAAAGTGGTAACCAAAAGATTAGATGAAGAGGATAAAGGAAAGTTTAAAGTGATATTTTCATTCCTAAAATACTTTATTTACATCATTGTAATTATCACTGCTCTAGAATCTTCAGGGATACAAGTAGGTGTTCTGTTAGCAGGTTCTGCAGCTTTATTAGTTGGGATTGGTTTAGGGCTTCAAACCTTATTTCAAGATATAATTTCTGGAATTTTTATTCTATTGGATAAAACACTAACTGTAAATGATATTGTAGAGGTTGATGGAAAAGTTGGCAAGGTTCTTGAAATAAAATTAAGAACCACAAGAGCAGTTACGATAGATGATAAAGTATTGATTATACCAAATCATAAATTTTTAACAAATAGTTTGTTTAATTGGACACAAAACGGAACGACAACAATAGAGAAGTTAGATATTGGTGTCGCTTATGGTTCTGATGTAGAGAAAGTTAAAAAAATATTAATCGAGGTTGCAAAAGAACATCCAAGCGTTTTAAAAAGTAGAAAACCAGATGTTTTATTTATGGATTTTGCCGATAGCTCTTTACAGTTTAGATTGCGTTTTTCTATAAATGATAGTTATACACATTTAAAAATTAAAAGTGATTTGCGTTTTGAAATTGATAAAAAATTTAGAGAACATAATGTTTCAATTCCGTTTCCACAAAGAGATGTACATGTTTTTGGAGAGAAAAGATAAATAATAAAAGAGAAAATAATATGAGTAAAATACTAGTCATAGAAGATGAAGCCTCTATTAGAAGGGTGCTTAAGAAAATTATTTCAGAAGAAAACGATAGCTATCATGTAGAAGAAGCAGAAGATGGTTTGTTAGGTATTGAAATGATAAAAAATAATGACTATGATTTGGTTTTATGCGATATTAAAATGCCAAAAATGGATGGTGTTGAGGTGCTTGAAAAAGCAAAAAAAATAAAGCCGGAAATTCCTATTGTTATGATATCGGGTCATGGCGATTTAGATACAGCTGTTAATACGATGCGTTTAGGAGCTTTTGATTATATTTCAAAACCACCAGATTTAAACCGTCTTTTAAATACGGTAAGAAACGCTTTAGAGAAAAAAGATTTAGTTGTAGAGAATAAAAGACTTAAGAAAAAAGTTAGCAAGAATCATGAAATGATTGGTGAGAGTGTTGCAATTACTCACATTAAAGAAATTATAGAAAAGGTAGCTCCAACTGATGCAAGGGTTTTAATTACTGGGCCAAACGGAACAGGAAAAGAATTAGTAGCACATTGGTTGCATGAGAAATCTGATCGTTCTAAAGCACCAATGATTGAAGTAAATTGTGCTGCAATTCCATCAGAATTAATAGAAAGTGAATTATTTGGACATGTAAAAGGTTCTTTTACAGGAGCAAATAAAGACAGAGCAGGGAAGTTTGAAGCTGCAAATGGAGGAACTATTTTCTTAGATGAAATTGGTGATATGAGTCTGTCTGCACAAGCAAAAGTTTTACGAGCGCTACAAGAAAGTAAAATTTCTAGAGTTGGTTCTGATAGAGATATTAAAGTAAATGTTAGGGTTGTAGCAGCAACAAATAAAGACTTAAACAAAGAAATTGCTGAAGGGCGTTTTAGAGAAGATTTGTATCACAGATTAGCGGTTATCTTAATCAATGTTCCTGCATTAAATGATAGAAGAGGTGATATCTCTTTATTGGTGGATTTTTTCACCTCAAAAATATCTCAAGAACAAGGAACTCCTAAAAAAACCTTTTCACCAGAAGCAATTAATCTTTTAAAAATATATGATTGGACAGGAAACATCCGTGAATTAAGAAATGTTGTAGAGCGTTTAATCATTCTTGGAGAAAGAGAAGTATCTGCAAATGATATAAAATTGTTTGCTAGTAAATAGTTTTACCTGTAGTCTTTATTTAAAAAGAGTGTA
>Ga0308010_1001470_pt1 | contig 13093 bp, 6 predicted proteins | sample Neamet129_FD_202368 | JGI IMG/M metagenome (GOLD analysis project Ga0308010, IMG submission 202368) | Marine microbial communities from water near the shore, Antarctic Ocean - #129 | ecosystem: Environmental > Aquatic > Marine > Unclassified | place: Southern Ocean | collected 2014-07-24 | reverse complement strand
TCTTCATCATTATAAGCAGGCAAAAAAACTTTGCTAAAAAAACCAGCTTTCCAATAATTGGATAATAAATTTTCCTGTTCAATCTCGACCTCTCGTTCAAGAACTAAACCATCTCCACTCCAGTCCTGTGAGTATTTAAATTCTACATTATTGTTAATAAAGTTTCCCCAAGGCTCTTGTTTTCTTAACTCAACCCTTGTTCCTATATATGAGATACCATTTCTGCGCAGATAGCCAAGATCATTGATATCAAATTTATTATCATATGTTCCATACCAAAAACGAGCACTCCACCAGATCGGATCTAAATATCCAAAATTAAAACGGAATGCATTTCCCGCTATATTATTGGTATTGGAATGGATAGCTTGTCCATTAGTAAATAATCTATTGTCAAAAAATCCAACCATCCAATCCGTTCCAATAATAGTTGCACCTAGGTTATCTTTTCGAGAAATATCTGTTGCCATGATCCCGAATCTTGAAATATTATTGATCACAGGGATCTCAACACGACCAATAGAATAGTTTGTTCTTGGCTCAATCACTATTTCTCTAGAACCAAGGCTATCAATATGCGTGGCCGTTTCTTGAGCTGTGACAGCTCCGATCAGACCATAATTAATACCAGATGCAGTACTCCCCATAATTTTACTAGCACCTAAAATAGTAGTATAATCCGGCATATTTTCTAATTCGCCATCGTCTGGAATATTATAGTTAGGCCTCCTACCAATCCTCCGTGAATTAAATAACGAGATACGATGACTAAAAAATTCAGAACCTTCCGAGAAAAAAGGCCGTTTTTCTTCATAGAATGTTTCAAATGCGGTCAGATTTAGGACTGAAGGATCCGCCTCAACCTGTCCAAAATCTGGGTTAAAGGTTAATTTCATTACACTGTTTGATGTCAAACCATATCGCATATCTAGACCAATATCCGTGTGAATCTTATTACTATAGCCTGCCAATGCATAAGGTATTATCTCTAACTGATTTGATGTCGGTATATTATTCAAACCCCTTAAAACTCCTAAAGGTAGAATAAGTCCTCTAACTGATTTAGAACGTCCAGGCCAATCAACGTTTTCTTGTAGCCTATGGATTGATCTTTCAAATGATATACCCCACTCCATATTTGTTTTATTCTCAAACTGGAAAACTGCAAATGGCAGCATAAATTCTGCAGTCCACCCACTATCATTAAACGCTATTTGAACATCCCATACTGGATTCCATGTTGGATCATAATCCCATTGCCCAGAAAGAGCTACATCCATTCTAGTTCCAGATGCATTTACAGCAAAAAAATAGCCGTTGTAATCATCATTCTTTGAATCAATTGTAATACCGACCCAATCAGAATTATTAGAAAACCCATCCATCCAACTGTCTCTGCGAACAAGTATCTTTTTAATTTTTTCTGGTTGAGAATCAGATGATTCTATAAATACATAGAGTGCATCATCATCATAGCTTACTCTTGCTGAAGTATATTCTGATGGTGTTGAGAGTTCCTTGGGTGCAATTTGAAAAAACTCATTTACGGGCTCACTAAATTCCCAAACAGGGTCATTTAAATTCCCATCAATTATCGGTGGTTGGTCGCATCGTTTTGTTTCCAATACTTTAAAACGAAGTGAATCTGGATCAAAATTGTTCAAATAATCTGATTGTCCAAAACTTAGGGCCAAGATAATTATTTTAAATATTAGGAACCTAATAATAAACCACTTTGGTGTCGTCCGTTTATAAATATTCATTTGTGTCCTGTGGTAGAATTAGCCTTAAATATAATTGTTTTTAGACAAAAATTAATCTGCCTTTACTTCAAAATCGATAGTGAATTCATCATAAATCATTTTATCACCCAAATCTGTGAAGAATTTTCCAGATCTGAATTTCACATCAAACAATGTACGATCGATTTTAATCTGCCCTGTGGCCTGAGGTCCTGAATCAGAAAATTTTATAATAGCTGGGAATTCAACGGAATGGGTGATGCCTCTAATGGTTAAATCACCCACAACCTTGAATGCCCCCTGGTTAAAAGAGACTTTGGTAATAGTTAGTTGAGAAATAGGGAATTTTTCTACATTGAAAAAATCACTAGATTTCAAGTGATTTTCTAATTTTGTTCTCCATGGACTTTCATCCATATCCCTAACTACAATAGAATTCATATCAACTTGAAATTCTCCGGAAATAATATCTTTTCCATCAATGACAATATTCCCTTCCTTCATTGAAATATATCCCCAATGGCTTTTGGTGACTCTATTTGCTGTCCATTTGAGTACTGCATTCTCTAAATCAACACTATAAACTTTCTCGTCACCAGAAAAAAGGAATGAAAGAGAGAACAGTATTATAAAAGCATTACGCATTTTTGACTCCTTATTTATGAATATGCCCCATCCAGTTGTAACTTAAATATATAAGCCCAACCATCATGATTAAACAACCACTTACCAGTTCCGGGTTAATATTAAATTTAAAATTACTCATTTTTTCAATCACTATATTTTTAGTATAATTAAAAGTTATCACAACTATAAATAGGACTAAAGCAATCCCCAAAACATAAATGGAAATAAATTGAATAATTTCGCTAATGGTTGGGGTCATTCCTGTCATCATCACTACTGCAAACGATGATGCGCAGGGAAGCATACCCGTCAGGATTCCTACTATGATTGGATTTTCAACTTTTGTATCATGAAATTTGCTATGTATATGGCCACACTCATCAGAATGTGTATGTCTGGATTTATATAACGCTCGACCTAAAATATAGGATCCGAATACCAGGATAATTGCAGGACCAAGCCAATGAGAAATATCATGAATGAATGCATTCGCAAATTCAGCCAAGACCAAGTTGAATACAACTGCAATCCCTGCTAATACTACAAAATGGGAAACGAGTAAACTGCCCGTAAGGAGAAGTATTTTTTTAAAATCAAGCTTTCCACCAATAGTATATGCCAATAAAAAAGTTTTACCATGGCCAGGCTCGAGAGCGTGAAGGCATCCAAGAAAGAAAATTGATGTTATGGTGAGTGAATTAGTCATAATATTCCAAAAAAATAGCTCCTGAATTTGGAGCTATTTTTTAATGGATTACTAATGTGTTTTAATTTGCCATCACCATATCTACAATGATGAAAACATCATAAATATTAACAACCCCATCAAGATTCATATCCGCATTTTGGGATTGCTCGATAGAAAATTCAATATGGCCAATCACATAATTAACGATAAGGATGACATCAAAAATACTTATAGACCCATCTAAATTCGCATCCCCAAAATCAATATTAAGAGGCGGAATAGAACCAGTTGGGAATACAATTCGATCTAGCCATGCACAATCCTGCCCCGAACTTTGCGCGCCATCCTTTTGATAAACCCACCTTAATGAATGCTCTCCTACCGGTATATCTACTGTGTATTCTGTCCAATCTGATTCGCCACCAATATTTAACTCAGCTGCTTCATCATCGATATAAAATTCAAGGTAATCATATATATTACCCGTGCCACTTTGCTCAGAAGATGCTTTTGCCCAAAATGATGTCTCACCTTCGTAAAGAATATTCAATTCAATGGATAATTCAGATGTCTGGTCATTACTTATAGTACCGGATTTTGCTGAATAATTGCCGGAATAAGAATCACTATCAATGGTCCATTCAGCATCGCCCCCTTGAATCCAATCAAACGACGTAAATGATCCTGATTCAAAATCTTCTATGAGGAGACCAAGTGTTATGGGGACAGGAAATACATTTTCATAGTTTGTTCCACCTGATCCAATAATTATTCCTAACAAGGCTGTGTGACCAACAGGCGCATCATCTACTGCAGCTACTTCAATAGTAATAGTAACCTGACCATCAATTTCCCACAAATATGCATTATCACTTTCCACGGCGCCCAAAATTATGTTTGGGTCACTAGTCGTTGCTTCAAAAGTTGGATAACTTACTGGCGAATGGCCAACATTGGTAAGTACCAGTTGCATAGTGGTTGTTTCACCCGGGTCTAGAGTTCCATTGCCTAAATCAAGAAAATCAACAGACATCAAATTATAATCTGGCGCTTCAACAGGAATATTCAATTCGTATTCCCACGTTTCTATATTATCAGTTGCCTGTATAATAAATGGAATTAGTCCACCATCATCTACATTCCAACTGACTTGGAATTCAAATGGACCAATAGTCACTTCTGCCCCGGCTGCTATAGAACCGTTTTGAATTATATTTGAATTTAATGTAACCATCCCAGCTTCGTGAATCAGGGTAAATGTCAAATCTCCTGAAGAATCCTGTCCAACATTTTCGAATGTTGTATATAGACTTCCTGCCTCCCCATAGTCAAGAATCTGATCTGTACCGCCATTTACTGCTATATTGCCCATGAGCATATAGGCACCATCGGGTGCGATTACATTCACCGTTGTTTCGTAGGGCATTTTATTGAAAGCAGTTACAACCAAATCTACTGGCCCTGGGATTTCCAAGGGTGGTTCAAATTCGAGAGTGGTGCCACCGGTGGCATCTGTATAGGTTGATGCCAGTAATTCACCATCCCGAGAAATAGCCACGAGTGCTGCCGCCATTCCGGTTTCAATACTGAATTCTTCTGCGCCGATAATCATTACATCATTATGGGAAACGGTCATATCTGTTGGCGTATCTGTCCGAACAACAACAGAAGGATCACCAAAAATTGTCCAATATAAAATCTCTTCTTCACCAGCTGTACCATAACTATCAGCCATGTGCATTACCCCATTCATGGACAATCCGCCGTAGGTGCGCTTAATATTGTTTTCATAGGATTCCACCAGGATATCATTCATTTCATCCTGCCCGTCCATGGGCGGACTCCAACTTTGATTTATGGTAGACATAAGAACAGCAATCGCTCCAGTAGGCACACCATCAGTCCCTGTGGCACGAAGCCATGTTTCTGCAAAACAAGTCCCGATATGGAACTCTCCATTCACACAGGCTACTGACCAAATAAACGGGTACATACCCATATTAACTAAACCATTTACGTCTGTCTGATTCATGGGACAACCATTCCCCCACGATCCGTTGGAACCATGGCCTGTATAATTGATAATAGAACGGCCCTCGTTTAAAGCTGCTTCACCATCCTCGACAGTTCCCGATGGGTCATAAATTTGATCCACTTCAATGTATGTGAAACCTAAAAGGTCATCGCGGATATTATCCAAGTGTTCATAATCTATTTCCCCGTCATCGCCTGGACCTTCATCTGACGCAAACCCTGAACCTTTTTTATACCAGTCAGCAGTAGGGTCGGGATCCATTTCATATTCTATTGTGCGATTTATCATTGTTTCCACGTGAGATGTATTTTCTGCAGAAAAACGCCCAATTATAATTTCAGGATAATAATCACTTCCAGCCACAAAACCATAAGATGGATCTGCCGGACTGTTTGACCCCGCGCCATCAGAATAACGAGGGGACGGAATTTGGTCAATGTCACCTACAAAGAGAACAAAGGCAATACCATCATCATAGTATTTTGTTTCTACAAATGCTTCAATTTCATCACTACCGCCAATATCAGCTACATCCACCATTTCTGTTGGAATACCTTTATAGTTTTTCCATTCCACAAATGGTTCCATGGACTGCATAAATTCGCCATAAGAAACCACAAGCATAGGACCTTGCTCCCCCAGTAACTCATATCTGTTGTTTGTTGAATAATTGAGAAAATGTTCAGCGTATATATTTTCAAATTCACGTGATCCACCTTTGGCTGGACGGCGGGTCAATGGATTGATTTGACTCATGCCATTTTGCTGAATATTTACTTTAATATGGGTATAGACGCGTAGTGTCCTTTGGATTGGATTATATTGGATGGGTTGAAAAACAATAGCTTGGCCCCGAACCGTCCGCACAATATAAGGATTGCGCATAAATACAATATCCTGAGGATAAAATTCATCTGTTTCGTAGGCTTCTCCAAATGTATAGGGCACAGATGCGGGATCAATATTGCGGGTCAAATTCCCTTTTGAAGAAATAAGGTTTTCCATGAAAATTTCTACAAATTCTGATTCAATAATCGATAATTCCATGTGAGCTAAATCAGGGATTATTATTGATTGAGCCATTTTTGGAAGATCAGGAGTCCCTTCCTCAAGATTGGGAACTCCACCAGGGAATGTAATTTTGTTTTTACCATTGGCAAGGTCTTCCACAAAATAACCGCCAAGATCAAATGAAATCTCTAATTCATTTTCAGAGATTGAATTAACGACCCATACGGGTTCAGATGGACGAGATGTACCGGTTTCCACCCATTCACGGGCAAGAAGTCCTGTGACAAAAAAAGCCATCGTTACAACAATATTTTTAACCATTATTTATCTATTACCAAATAATTATTTATCAATCATAAAACGGTTTTAACAAAAATTAAACTCATTAAATAATGAGAAAGCTTTTAGCCATGTAAATCTAATTTAAAAAAGATATATTAAACCAATATTGAATTTTTTTTTGAATGGAATTGAATTCATCAATCTTTTGTCTTTTTTCTAATCCATTGGCAAAGATCTGTAGTTTATTAATCAGCATATCTTTTGCAGCTTGAAATTGAGATTCTGGCAGCAAATTAGAACTCATTATTTTTTCCAATGATTGAATTCGATACTGTTCGATGCCCTCCGGTGTTTTAGATAATTGGTCTTCATGCCCACCATACTTTTTTATCAAAAATTCGTCCAGGAACAGAACAGGGTAGTTTGATGTAATGCGTAACCAAAGATCATAATCTTCACATACTTTTAAACTTTCATCAAATAAACCAATGTCTTTAAATATGGATTTATGAATAAGTGCAGATGATGGAGATATTCTACAAATATCTAAACATTTATTAAAAATATAACCGCCATATTTTTGATGTTTCTTGTGCTGATTTACTCGAACTCCATTACGAATCCAGATTTCATTTGTGTGGCAAATTACCGACCCTTCATTATTTTTCAATAATTGAACTTGTTTTATGAGTTTATCTGGAATCCACTCATCATCCGAATCCAGAAGAGCAATCCAATCACCTCTGGATTGCTTTATCCCTACATTCCGAGCAACGCTGACTCCTTTTGGGGAATAACCTTTCAAAGACTTTGAAGGTTTTAAAGATTCCAATAACTTGATGGAAGGATATTTTGACTTTATCATATCAATAGTGCCATCACTCGAACCATCATCAATGACAATAATTTCAAATGGTTTGTAGGATTGAGCTAATACAGAATCGAGTGCGCGGGGTAAGGTATGCTTTCGGTTATAGGTGGGAATAACGACGGAAATTTTCATCAATTTATTTACATAATGTTTGTCTTACCATACTCATTATAAGAAAACAATATTTGTTATATTCTATTAATTTAACCTTTATTTAAGAAAAGCATTCTTGTTCAACTCGACTGGATTTTCATCGCTTTTTATGGGCATTAATGTAAAAGAATAATCATAATTTTCTGGTTTAATCTGGTATTTTTCCAAAGGTTGCGCCCACCAACTATCTTCACCACCAAGCCCCATTTGAATTAAATCAATATCCAAATTGATTAAATCTCTTTCCACCATATCGATAGAATGTCTTTGCTTCTTTGTGGTTTTGATATTGCCGGTAGAACCGCTTTTTATTTCTCCAAAACCATGGTCATAATCTTCCTGTAAATAATGACTCGCATTCAAAGACAGTAATCCTCGAACCAATAATCCATCACCAGCAACATTTCGGAATGTTGCCCAACGGACATCTGTTTTATTCCCACTTTCTTGCGGGCGGATATAAGGATGATTTTGGTCTGAAACTTTTCCAGAATAAATATCTACTTTGGCACTGGATTTTCTATCTGAATAATTCTCGTGGGGGCCTCGGCCAAACCAGGTCATGATATCAAACTCTTTAGGAATTTGCATTGATATCCCAACCTTAGGGATATTAGGTAAGGGCCCTTTTCCTATTTCAAATTTATTGTAAACCAAAATTCGTCCATCTCCGTAAATAACATAGAGAATTGATCCCATTGATTCAACTGAAGGAAAATTATAAAAAACTTCTATCCCGACACTTGTATCATAATTATCAACCTTTATATCATTTACTTGTGCTTCATCAGTGGCATGCTTCCAGACAGCCATTCGTTTCGGCATGTCATTCCCAAAATCATTATCTGTAGGTGTTCTCCATAAATTTGGTTTAGGACCTCTCAATAAAATATTTTTTCCCTGAAAAGTCCATGAATCCATAGTGGCGGTTTGTTTTGAAAAAATAATCTCAAAATCATTCCCTGTAATTACAATTTCATTATCTGTTTCAGTCACATCATGTAATTTTGGATAATTCTCCTGCGAAATATTTAGATCAAATTCTAATTTCATTGTATTGAAATTGATGAGCGGTATTTGTTCCCAGGCAATCAAATATCCTTTTGGCAAAAGCCCCTTCTTTTTCTTTAATTTAAATTCGATATCGAGAAAATATTCATTGAAAGGGACCATTTGAAATTTCTCAACTGGGATAAGTATTTTTTTACTTTCTTGCGGCTCAAGATCCAGATCTTTTAATGCCCCAGATTGAAGCGTTTCACCATTTGACCTTACCATCCATAATACGTCAATTCCATTGGTACGCGTAAAAAAATTCTCATTAGTGATTTCAACGGCGAACTGATTTAAACCATACGGTTTTACGATGAAATTCTGGTAGGCTTTTTTAACCTCATAAAAATGAGGATTTGGTTTTCGATCTGGTTGGACCAATCCATTAATCAGAAAATTACCATCGCTTGGCGTTTCCGGTGGCCCAAAATCCCCACCATACGCAAAATAAGTTCTTCCATCTTCACTTTTTTTGGTGATGCCCTGGTCTACCCAATCCCAAATGCAACCACCCTGAAGTTGAGGCTCTTTTCGAATCAACTCCCAATAATCAGCCATTCCACCCAAACTGTTTCCCATGGCATGCATGTATTCACACATGATGAGGGGCTTGTCGTGCTGTTCCTGTACATAATTCTTTAACCATTCTACGCCTGTGTACATGGGTGTATAAATATCCACATGATCTCGATTCCCTGCCCGTTCGTAATGTACTGGCCGCGACGGATCACGTTCATGAATCCATTTGGATGCAGCGACAAAGTTTACACCATCGCCAGCTTCATTTCCCATAGACCATAAAATAATAGATGGATGATTTTTATCTCGTTCTACCATTCTCTTTATTCGTGATAAATGGGCTGTTTCCCATTCAGGTTTGTTGCCCAAAGTCCGCTCCGGGTGATAGCCCATTCCATGACTTTCAATATTGGCTTCATCTATCACATATAAACCATATTTATCACAAAGATCAATCCAATATGGGTCAGTTGGATAATGGCTGGTTCGCACAGTGTTAATATTGAACTCTTTCATAAGTTGAATATCTTTTTCCATCAGTTCACGACTGATGACATGCCCCGTTTCAGGATCATGCTCGTGCCGGTTTACACCTTTAATCAATATGGGTTGACCATTCACCAAAAGCTGTCCGCCTACTACTTCGATAGTCCTAAAGCCAATTTCTTCCGAAATCGATGAAATGACTTTATACCCTTTTTTCAATGTAATGTTAAGCTTATACAGATTGGGTGTTTCTGCTGTCCATGCATCTACATTCCGGATAGTATTTTTTATATTAAATGTTAAAGGTGAATTCGCTTCTATTGTTACACCATTCGTTCTATTGAGCACTCTTCGTCCATTGGCTTTAAATAATTCTGTATGCACTGTAATTTTTTCATCAGTGATTGAATCATTAAATAAATCAATTTCAAGACTGAGTTCACCATTATTGAATTCAGGGCCTAATGGTGTCTTAGCCCAAAAGTCAGCGATTCTGATCTTTGGCTCGGCAGCCAGGTACACGTCTCGTTCGATACCACTGATCCGCCAAAAGTCCTGACATTCCAAGTATGAGCCGTCAGACCAACGATACACTTGAAGTGCTACACTATTTTTTCCTATTGAAATAAATTCAGTAATATCAAATTCGGCTGGCAATTTACTGCCTTGGCTGTAGCCAACTTTTTCCCCATTCACCCAAATGAAGAATGCAGATTTTACCGCACCAAAATGAATCACTATTCGTCGATTTTTCCACTTTTCCGGGATTGTGAAACTTTTCCTGTACGAGCCAACTGGATTGTGGCCATCGGGGATTGTTGGCGGTTCGGGATGATACGAAAATTCGTAAGGATGATTTAAATAAATAGGGACACCGTATCCATTGATCTCCCAGTTTGCAGGAACATGAAAATCATCCCAGGATGAATCATTAAAGTCAGGTTCAAAAAAATCTAATGGGCGGTCATCAGGATTCCGAACCCAATTAAATTTCCAAATCCCATTTAGAGATTGATAATATTGTGAATGTTCAGGATTATCATTAATGGCAAGATTCTTTGATTCAAAATTGAATATGGTTGCTCGAGGTGGTAGTTTATTTATCTCAACAATGGATGGGTCTTCGATTTCAGGCGGCGATTGCGCAAACATTGTTAGCAGTAGAGTAAAGAAACAACATGCTACTACTTTACATTTTTTTAACAATGATGATTGAATCATAATAAACCTAAAATAGTTTGCCCGGATATTCCCCTTTATTCACTAGCTTTTCAATTTCACCTTCAACATAGGGCTTATCTTCTTTATATGTAACGCCAAACCATGTGGCGCCACTTCTTAATACATGGACGGTTTCCTGTCCGCTTTGAATCAGTTCATTCACAACCGATGGAATCAAATATTCGCTTTTCATTTCTGTCCCATTTTCAGATAAAAATTCAACAAATTTTTCTTCAAGATACTTAAACAAAATTGGAGTAAACCCCCAGACATTCATAGACACCGGTTCACTTCCATCCAATTCAATATCCCGATTAGAAGATACACCATCATCCGTTTTCTGAAGATCTGCTGTTTCAATTACAGTATTTAGTTTCTCATCATTCACGGTACACAACCCCCGTGTAACTCCTCCAAAGGATGATAGGGTTTTATCTAATTTGAAGGCAACCATTGAAAAACTATTCGCACCTTTTCTATAATAATCTGCTACAACTTTAAATGATTCTCGTCCGTAAAAATCATCACCATTAATGGCAACAAACGGTTCATTTATAACATCTCTGGCGGAAAAAATAGCGTGACCGGTTCCCCAGGGCTTCTCCCGCCCTTCAGGACATGTAAATTTACCAGGAAGATCATTTAAATCCTGGAAAGCAAATTCTACTTGAATTCGCCCTTCATATTTATCTGTTATTTTTGATTTGAATTCCTGCTCAAAATCTTTCCGAATAATAAAAACAACTTTAGTGAAGCCTGCTTTAATGGCATCATATACGGAATAATCAATAATAGTTTCACCGCTCGGACCTATTGCATCCAATTGTTTAAGTCCGCCGTATCTGGAGCCCATTCCGGCTGCCATAATTAGTAGTGTTATATTGTTCATTGTGTCCCTTGAAATTCTGATGTATTAAATAAAAAATTCTTTATAATAGATGTGAAATTTACAAATTCATTGAGAAAGATAATGGGAGAAATGAACCCACATCATCCTCCCAAACAAAAAACCCCACGAATGTGGGGCGGTTAATCAGACAATAATCCCAACAGGCTCAATTATCGGCTTGGGTGTTGATTTAATTCTTCTTTCACTTAGCAAATTAGCAAAATAGCCATTTTTAAAATTTTAATAAGAAATAGGAAGGAATTATGAAATTAAAACACCGCTTTGGCAGTTTTAATTCGCAACCACATCCACAATATGTAATACATCCAAAAGATTAATTTCTCCGTCAAAGTTCAAATCGCTACGGTATATTTCATCTTCTTCCAGATCGATGAATCCCATTATATATTGTACGCAAAGAATAACATCTATAATGGTGTAACTACCATCTCCATTCACATCTCCCATCAACAAAGTTGTGAGCTGATATAATTCATGAGCGTTATGACAAACAAACCAAATTTCACCTTCTGGTCCCACTTTTAATCCCATAATCTGATTGCTGATCCCTGTTTCGATCCGGCCTAATTCAACAACCGGATCTTGGGTAATATCATATACGATAATATCTCCATTGGAATAATCACTTATCAGAAGCCTGCCATCGTAGATATCTAAACCTGTGGGCTTGATCAAACCTGTATCTGCAACCACATCCCAATCCGTCCCTGACATATTATAATATCCTGCAAGTGTTTCCCCATAGGGATTCAGATTTCCTGTCACTGTGCCCGAATTAGGATCCATCTTGATAATCCGTTCATTTCCTGTATCAGCGATGTATAACCATCCGGAGGCCGGGTCAAATTCCATATGGCTGGATAACCCGGGCGAGCGTTGAACAACAACTTCAGAGTGGCGCCAGACTTTGCCATCGGAGTGGTCGTCGCCTCCCACAATATGGGGCTGCACAAAATCATATTTTACAATGGCATTATGAAACCCGTCAAAAACCCAATACACATTTTCGCCGGCACTGGCAATGCCCTCTCCATAGGGGGTTTGGTGAATCATATCCAAATGACTGCCCAGTAGCGGACCATTTTGGTTCGCTCGGGCATAAATTGACGTATCTGTGGGCCATAAGACAGGTCCGGTAAAGTAACCATCGGAGTTGTTCGCATCCTGACAGTCTAATGGATTGCCAAAAGTGCCGTTTTCACTCATGGCAATGGCGCTTGCAGTGTGCATGAAATGCCCTGAATAGGCATCCCATCTATATTCTGACCATTGGTTATCCAGTCCAGCATTATAATAGGTGACTGTGCTGCCCCCGTGAGTACGTCCCCCGATATTATATTCATTAATGACCCAAAGCTCATTTTGCCTCTCAACATCCTTATGAAAGTCTAGATCACGGGGTAAAATCAAACCCTGAGCCTGTGTCCCCATCAAGGTAGTGGTATAATTGCCAATTAAATAAGCATCGATAATATTTTGAGATTGTATAAAAGAT
>Ga0308010_1001459_pt1 | contig 13152 bp, 10 predicted proteins | sample Neamet129_FD_202368 | JGI IMG/M metagenome (GOLD analysis project Ga0308010, IMG submission 202368) | Marine microbial communities from water near the shore, Antarctic Ocean - #129 | ecosystem: Environmental > Aquatic > Marine > Unclassified | place: Southern Ocean | collected 2014-07-24 | reverse complement strand
TGCAATTGTATTCTCTATAGCCATTACGCCATACGTTGCAGATTTGTCTAATAAGCTATCTACCAATATATCAAAAGACATGCATTCTTTTAATTCTATAGATGTTCCGTAAAAGTCGCGAGCAACTTTATGGTGATTTGAGCCTTCTGCTCCTTGGATGGCAATTATTTTATTCATTTAATTAATATCAAAAAAAAAGTCTCGAATTAAATTCGAGACTTTATATTATATGAGTGTTTTTTTAACAACATGATACAAAGTCTCTCCTTTTATTGTAAAAATAAAAGTAGAAATAGAAACGAGTAAAATGGTTATTTAACATTTGTGTTCTCTTTGCTTGAACAACAAATCTAAAGATTATATTGAGATATACAAATATTATTAAAAAAGTTTACAAACTTTTACGGAATTTTCAAAATCAACTAATTATATTATTTAAAATTCAACTTATATTAGATTCCAACTAAATATATGTAATAAACATTCATAATAGTCTTTAAAGAAAACTTAAAATCAAGGGATTAAACCAAAAGAAGCGCAATACTTTTTCCTCATCAATACTAATTTGATGACAACTAAGCTCTTTATATTAAGTTCCGAAACTTAATAAAACGTTACTTTTGAGATTAAAAAGATTCAATCACCGAAAATATGTACCCTCAAAATAAAAAATCAACTCTATATTTTTTTCTATTTATTTTTATAGTTTCCCTAAGTGTTTCTAGTTGTAAAAAAGAAAAAACCGAATCTCTAGCGCCCGAAGAAGCATCAGAAATAAAAACCCCTGAAGGCATGATTTGGATTGATGGAAAAACCTTTTTGCAAGGCGCAAAAGAAGCTGATAAATTTGCAATGCCCAGAGAAAAACCGGCACACAAAGTTACTGTAGATGGTTTTTATATTGACATTACTGAAGTGACAAACAATCAATTTAAAAAGTTTGTTGCTGCAACAAAATACATAACAGTTGCAGAGAGAAAAATAGATTGGGAAGAAATGAAAACACAACTTCCTAAGAATACACCAAAACCTCATGATTCTATTTTACAACCTGGAAGTTTAATTTTTAATAAAAGTGTAACTGCTGTTGTAAGCATGAATAATTATCAACAATGGTGGACATGGAAAATTGGCGCAGATTGGAAACATCCTGAAGGACCAAATTCTACACTAAAAGGTAAAGACTATTTTCCTGTTGTACATATTGCTTTAGAAGATGCCATCGCTTATTGCAAATGGTCTAACAGACGTTTACCTACGGAGTCTGAATGGGAAGCTGCTGCACAAGGAACAAATGCTGATGCCATTTTTACTTGGGGAAATGACACCACAATTTTAAACTCAAATGCCAATACTTGGCAAGGAGTTTTTCCTACAAAAAATGAAGCTATAGACGGATTTAAATTTATCTCTCCTGTAAAATCTTATCCAGCAAACAGTATTGGTTTGTATGACATGGCAGGAAATGTTTGGGAAATTACGAGTGATTTATTTAACGCAAATTACTACAAGACGTTAGATATTTCTAAACCTCTCTTAAATCCTAAAGGTGCAGAAAAATCTTATAGCCCAAGTAATCCTTATCAAATAGAACATGTAATGAAAGGTGGTTCTTTTTTATGCCACGATTCTTATTGTGCAAGTTTTAGAATTTCTGCAAAAATGGGTGTTGCGATAGATTCGGGTTCAGATCATATAGGTTTTAGAACTGTTGCTACTCCAGAAATGCTATTCTCTAAATAAACTTTTTATACTTAAATTATTAGAAAATTGGTTCTATCAAGAAGAGTAAACTAGTCGTGAAAGTTTGTCGTCTTCTCTACCCGTTTGAGATGAAAGAGAATGAATATCTAAGTGTACTTACGAAATTAGATATCGAAATTTTTAACAACAATTTTCTTTATTTTTTTAGTAAGTGATTTCATAGCGTTATAACTGGTGTGTTCTAAAACGATAACTACCAAATCATCTTCCAAATATTTTGTAAGTCCTGTACTAAATCCGTTCCATTTTCCATGATGATAGATGGTTTTTTCTCTCTTAGTATCAATTCTAAAACCAAAGCCATAGGGTACTTTTCTTCCGTAAACTGTTTCACCTTTTGAATACATTAGCGCTAATGATTCTTTCGAAAATAGTTTTCCAGCATTTAATCCGTGGGTCCATTTAAATAAATCTTCCGCAGTCGTATACACATTTTTATCACCAACAATAGCGTCATTTACAGTACTGCGTATTTTTAAATGTCTCCATCCTCTATACAATCGGTACCCATCTAATTGATCTTCTTTAATACTATCATTTTCAAAACTGTACACATACGAATGTTTCATTTGCAGCGGTTCAAAAATATTACTTTTTAAAAAAGAGCTAAAAGAAGTGCCTGAAACTTTTTCAACAATAGAAGCTAGCACAAAATAACCTGTATTGGAATAATCAAAATTACGCCCTGGTTTAAAATATCGCTTCACATTACTTGTTTCTAGAAACTCCATCATTTCACTATTTGTAGGCGCCTTTTTTTGTTGCCACTGATGCTCTGCTACCCAAAAATATTTCGGCAATCCTGACGTATGATTTAAGAGGTTCTTAATTGTCACATCTTTAAAAGGAAAATCTGGAAAATAAGTATTTACAGTATCTGTAAGCTTAATTTTATTCCGCTCATTCAAAATCATAATAGCCGCTGCAGTGAACTGCTTACTGACGGAAGCTAATTGAAATACCGATTCTTTATTTAGGGGAACTTTCTTTTTAAAATCTGCAATTCCTATCTGGTTGCTATACAAGATCTTTTCATTCTTCGCGACTAATATTGCCCCATTAAAATCATGCCTTTTATTAATACGTTTTAATAATGAATCTAATTTATGTGTTACCTTTTTTGTAGCCTTTTCAGAATAGCGCTCTATTAAAATAGGAGATTCCGATTTTAACTGTGATGATACAGGTACTTTAGTTACCTCCTGTACATCCTTAGACGCTGAAATGTTTATTATGAGAAGAAATACACACACAAAAAACAGAAGTAGGAAGTATATTTCTTTGTTATATTTTTTTAAATACAATTACAGGGATTTGAGGGGCAAGTTAACAATCATTTCTAGATATTCAAGACGCATGTCTTAAATTATTAGAAAATTGCCTCTATCAAGAAGATTAAACTAATCGTGAAAATTATTAATTTAAATGAAAGAAAGTAAAAATCTATTTTCTGATCGTTAAAATCATTAAAGTTCTCTTCTGATTTTTTCATTGGGGATGATTTATTGTCTTATTAATAAATACTACACTCCAAATATATTTAACAATACAAACGTATTCAATAGCTGATTTTCTTAATTTATAACGAGAGATGAGATTTCAACTAGTTTCACTTTTTAAATGTATTTTTTTTCAGGGAGAGATCTTTATTTTTGATTCATTTTCAAGAAGAAGAAAAGTTTGTAAAACGAAAAAAGCACCTCAATTAAGAGATGCTTTTTGCGGTCTGGACGGGACTCGAACCCGCGACCTCCTGCGTGACAGGCAGGCATTCTAACCAACTGAACTACCAAACCGTTGCTTATAGCGGCTGCAAATATACATCTGTTTTTTAATCTGCCAAAGAAAATTATAAGAAAGTTTTTCTTTTTATTAAATAATTTGTGAGCACCTGATTAAAGCCCAAATGTATATCCACAGGAACATAATCTATTTTATATTGTAAACATTTACTTTTCAATTCTTTAAAGTATTTTTCTACTAAATCTTTATACTTTTCTTGAACATTTTCGACATAAATATTTATCTCTTCCCCTGTCTCAACATCCATAAATTTTTTGGGTGAATTGTCAAAATTGAAGTTTAATTCTGTTTTTCCATCATAAGTATGAAACAAAACCACCTCATGTTTGTTATATTTTAGGTGTCTTAAGGCCTCAAATAGCGATTCATCTTCTTTTGAAGTTTGAAACATATCCGTAAAAAGAAAAATTAAAGAACGTCTGTGAATCTTTTCTGCAATCTCATGTAAATATTGATAGGTTTCTGTTGTTGCTTTTGATTTGGATACTAATAGTTGCTCTAATTGATGTAACAACATTTTTCTGTGACGCTCACTTCCTTTTTCTGGCGCATAATACTCATACGAATCTGAATAAATACTTAACCCAACAGCATCTCGTTGTCTTTTTAATATTTCCATCAAAGATGCAGCTGCAACTACAGAAAAACCAACTTTATTTAAACCGTCTATACGTTGCTTTTTCACAATAGGATAATGCATTGAAGCGGAGTTATCTATAATAATATGACAGCGTAAATTGGTTTCTTCTTCATACTTTTTGATATATAATTTTTCTGTTTTGGCGAATAACTTCCAATCTATATGACGTGTACTTTCTCCATTATTATATAATTTATGTTCAGAAAACTCAACCGAAAATCCGTGAAATGGGCTTTTATGAATTCCAGTAATAAATCCCTCTACCACTTGTTTTGCAAGTAGGTCTAGATTTTTTATTTCTGATGATTTAACTTCCGATAAATTCATACTACTTTTTAATGCTTTGAGCTCTGGTTAAATCTTTTATAGTACGTTTTAATTTAAAAAACATCTCGACACAATCAATAACTAATCTCCTAAAATAAAAAAAGGTTTGACGTTAGCCAAACCTTTTCTATACTATAAACTGTAAATTGTTACTATATAGCAGCATCAATTTTACCAGTGTACACGTTTTTAGGTGCAACACCCACTTGTTTGTCTATTACTTCTCCGTTTTTAAAGATTAAAACAGTTGGTATATTACGTACTCCGTATTTTGCTGCAAATTCTTGATTTGCATCAACATCAACTTTACCAACAACCGCTTTCCCTTCATATTCAGCATGAATTTCATCTACAATTGGTCCAACCATTCTACACGGTCCACACCAAGCAGCCCAAAAATCTACTAATACTGGTTTGTCTGATTTTAATACTACTTCTTCAAAGTTTGCATCTGTAATTTCTAATGCCATTTTATTATGTTTTAAATTGTTATTCTAATATTGAGGGACAAAAGTAATCATTTTATTTACGATCTAGTTTTCAAAAAAATTACTTTTTCTTATTTGTCTATCAATACTCCTTATGCCTACAAATAAAGAACGAATTTCATGCAAGCGAAAACGAGATTCTAAAATTGATTTCTGATCTCGCAGGAATAACAAATCGGTTGTTTTTTGATCATAAAAATAAGAGGAACACTTAAAACAATTCAGCTGCTATTGCTTGTACATTATCGCTTTTACCCATAGAATAATAGTGTAAAACAGGCACTCCAGCTGCTAATAATTCTTTCGATTGTTCAATTGTCCATTCAATTCCTACGTTGCGAACATCCTTATTTGTTTTACAACTTTCTACATCAGTAATTAAAGCTTCTGGTAAATCAATTCTAAAAACCTGAGGCAATAATTGTAAATGTCGTTTTACTGAAATCGGCTTAATTCCGGGTATAATAGGCACATGTATCCCTGCTTTTCTTGCAGCTTCAACAAACTGAAAATATTTTTGATTATCAAAAAACATCTGAGTAACCACATAATCTGCACCCGCATCTACTTTTTCTTTTAAACGTTTTAAATCTGTTTGTAATGAGGGCGATTCTAAATGTTTTTCAGGATACCCAGCAACTCCAATACAAAAATTTGGTTTGGTCGTTGCTTCTACAACATCGTGCAAATATTTACCACAATTCAAATCCTGAATTTGTGTAACCAAATCTGCTGCATATCTATTGCCATCTTTACTGGGTTCAAAATATTTTTGATGACTCATTGCATCTCCTCTCAACGCCATTACATTGTCTATTCCTAGATAATGACAATCTACCAAAACGTACTCTGTTTCTTCTTTTGTAAAACCCCCACACAAAACATGAGGCACAGTATCTACATCATATTTATGCTTAATCGCAGCACAAATACCCACAGTTCCAGGACGCATTCTGGTAATTCTTCGATCTAATAAACCTTCGCCTTTATCAATATAAACATACTCTTCTCTAGAAGTTGTAACATCTATAAATGGTGGATTAAATTCCATTAACGGATCGATACTATGATATAAATCTTGAATGTTATTTCCTTTTTTTGGTGGAATAATTTCAAAGGAAAACAATGTTTTCCCGTTGGCTTTTTTTATGTGTTCTGTAACTTTCATTTATGCTGAATTTAGTTCAGTAATTTTATTTTTTGGGCGTTACCACAAGGGTCTCGCTTTACACTATATCTTTTTTTCGTTCCTCTAAAAAGGATGTCGTTGCAATCGCTAACGCAAAACTTACTCTTGCGTTAAAATAGACCTCACAGGTTTTAAAAATCTGTAAGGTTTAAAACTATTCTTCTGCTAAAGTTGGATGTAACCACTTTCTTGCGTTCTCTTTTGTAATTCCTTTTCTTGTTGAATAATCAGTAACTTGATCATCCGTAATTTTTCCTAAACCAAAATATTTCGCTTCTTTGTTTGCAAAATAATATCCAGAAACTGCTGCTGCTGGCCACATTGCCATGCTTTCTGTAAGCGTTACGCCTATTTTATTTTCAACATCTAACAATTCCCAAATCGTTTCTTTTTCTAAATGATCTGGGCATGCAGGATATCCTGGCGCAGGTCGAACTCCTTTATAACTTTCTTTAATTAAATCATCATTAGATAATGCCTCACCAGCATCATAACCCCAATGTTTTGTTCTGATATTTTTATGTAAATATTCTGCCAAAGCTTCTGCAAATCGATCTGCAATTGCTTGTGCCATAATTGCATTATAATCGTCATCTTGTGCTTTATAACGATCTGCTAATTCTTGTGCTCCAAAAATACCCACACAAAAAGCACCCATATAATCTGTTTTATTACTTTCTTTTGGAGCAATAAAATCTGCCAATGCGATATTAGGAATCCCTTCTCTCTTTTTTAACTGCTGACGTAAAGTTCTAAAAACAGCCACTTCTTTTCCTTTCTTCTGAACAGAAATATCATCTTCATCAATCGAATTCGCTTCAAACAAACCAAAAACAGCTTTTGGTTTTAATAATTGTTTTGCAATAATTTCTTTAATCATTTCTTGCGCTTCTTCGTACATAATAGAAGCTTGTTCACCAACAACTTTATCCGTTAAAATAGCAGGAAACTTACCATGTAAATCCCAACTTCTAAAAAACGGACTCCAATCTATAAACGGAACTAATTCTCTTAAACTTAACTGCTCTAAAGTCTGAACTCCAAGTTCTTTTGGCTTTACAATTTCTGAAGTTTGCCAATCAATTTTATATTTTCTTTTGCGTGCTTCTTTTATAGAAACATATGATTTTTCTTTACCTCGTTTTAAAAACTTGATTCTAAATTCATCATACTCTTTCTTTAATTTAGCAGTATATAAATGACTCGTTTTCTTATTTAGCAAATCACCAACAACAGTTACTGCTCTCGATGCGTCATTTACATGAACCACTGCATTTTTATATTGTGTATCAATTTTAACGGCAGTGTGCGCTTTCGAAGTTGTTGCGCCACCAATTAACAAAGGAACTTTAAAATCTTGACGTTCCATTTCTTTGGCCAAATACACCATTTCATCTAAAGAAGGCGTAATTAACCCGCTTAAACCAATCACATCAACATTTTCTCTTTTTGCAGTTTCAATGATTTTCTCTGGAGGAACCATTACTCCTAAATCTACAATCTCATAATTATTACAACCTAAAACAACACTCACAATATTTTTACCAATATCATGGACATCCCCTTTTACGGTTGCCATTAAAATCTTTCCTAAGGCTTTTTGTTCTTCACCTTTTTCTGCTTCAATAAACGGATTCAAATAGCCAACTGCTTTTTTCATGACACGAGCAGATTTAACAACTTGCGGTAAGAACATTTTCCCTGCTCCAAATAAATCTCCAACAACATTCATTCCAATCATTAAATGACCTTCAATCACATCAATTGGCTTTTCTGATTCTTGCCTTGCTTTTTCTACATCTTCAATAATAAACGCATCAATTCCTTTTACTAAAGCATGTGTAATTCTATCTTGAATTGGATTTTCTCTCCAAGATAAATCCAGCCCTTTTTCTACTTTCGAGCCTTTTACCGTTTCTGCAAAATTTAATAACCGTTCAGTAGCATCTTCTCTTCTATCAAGAATAACATCTTCTACACGTTCTAATAAATCTTTAGGAATATCATCATAAATCTCTAACAATGCAGGGTTTACGATTCCCATATTCATACCTGCTTGAATGGCGTGGTATAAAAACACAGAATGCATCGCTTCACGAACGCCGTCATTTCCTCTAAAAGAAAAAGAAACATTACTGACACCTCCACTTACTGAAACATTTGGTAAATTTTGTCTAACCCAACGTGTTGCTTCTATAAAATCGATGGCATTCCTGTTATGTTCATCCATTCCTGTTGCTACAGGAAAAATATTTAAATCAAAAATGATATCTTCTGATGGAAAGTGTACAACGTTCACCAAAATATCATAAGATCGTTTTGCAATCTCAATTCTTCGCGCTAGATTATCTGCTTGTCCCTTTTCATCAAAGGCCATAATTATCACTGCAGCTCCGTACCTTTTTATTTGTTTTGCTTCCCAAATAAATTTTTCTTCACCTTCTTTTAACGAAATAGAATTTACCACAGATTTTCCTTGAACAACCTGCAAACCTGCTTCTATAATTTCCCATTTAGAACTGTCTATCATAATTGGGACTCTACAAATATCTGGTTCTGCTGCAATCAAGTTTAAAAAACGAACCATTGCTTGTTTTCCGTCAATTAACCCATCATCAAAATTAATGTCGATAATTTGCGCACCACCATCTACTTGATGTCTTGCAACATCTAAAGCTTCATCATATTGCTCGTTTTTAATCAACCTTAAAAACTTACGAGAACCTGCAACATTTGTCCGTTCACCAACATTTATAAAATTGCTGTTTTCGTTCAAGATTAGAGGCTCTAATCCTGATAAACGCATATATTTTGTTTGTTTCACTTTCATCTTCTTTCAACGATTAGATTACAGCCTGCGCAGTAATAACAGGGAAATTTCTTGGTTTGTATTTTGCTGAAATAGTTGCAATTACTTTAATATGCTCAGGACTTGTTCCACAACAACCGCCAATAATATTAATTAAGTCTTTCTTTAAATATTCTTCTATTTGTTCTCCCATTTCTTCTGGAGATTCATCGTATTCACCAAACGCATTTGGCAAACCTGCATTTGGATGTGCAGAAATTGCAAAATCTGTTTTACTAGCAATTGCCTCTAAATGTGGTTGTAATAAATTGGCTCCTAAAGCACAATTAAATCCGATAGATAATAGTGGAATATGAGAAACAGAAATTAAAAATGCTTCTGCTGTTTGGCCAGACAAGGTTCTTCCTGAAGCATCCGTAATTGTTCCACTTAACATGATTGGAATCTCAATATTTCTTTCTTCTTTTACTTCTTCAATAGCAAATAAAGCTGCTTTGGCATTTAAAGTATCAAACACTGTTTCTACCAGTAATAAATCAACTCCACCATCAATTAAAGCTTCCACTTGTTGTTTGTAAGCAATTCTTAAATCATTAAAAGTTACAGCTCTATAACCAGGGTCGTTTACATCTGGAGACATACTTGCAGTCCTATTTGTTGGCCCAATTGCACCTGCTACAAAACGAGGTTTGTGCGGTTCTTTTGCGGTATATTCAGTAGCAACTTGTTTGGCTATTTTTGCAGATTGATAATTTAGTTCATACACCAAACCTTCCATTTGGTAGTCTGCCATAGCAATCGTAGTTCCAGAAAAAGTATTGGTTTCAACAATATCTGCACCCGCTTCAAAATATTTTGAGTGAATCGTTTTAATAGCTTCTGGTTGCGTTAAAGTCAACAAATCGTTGTTACCTTGAAGTGATGTTGGATAATCTTTAAAGCGTTCTCCTCTAAAATCTTCTTCAGTAAATTTGTATGCTTGTAGCATCGTTCCCATTGCGCCATCGAGCACAAGGATTCTATTTTTTATTTCTTCTGTAATTTTTGACATTGTTTGATGTTTTTATCAATATATGTCATCAGGAAAGGTGTTTTTTTCGCTGTTATCTGTCAAGATATACTGAATTTAATTCAGCATGTACTTGTAGAATGTAGCACCTTTCTCAGAAAAATGAGAGGTTGCCAAGGCTTCAATGGGTCTAATCCCTCTACCTTTCGTGATAACGTAATCAATAAGTTTATGAACTGAACTACAAATAAAAGCATTATTTTTTTATTTGTGTAATTATTATATTAAAATTTAACACAATATCATGTATTTCGTAACTTTTTTGAGCTACATCGATTGTGTAAAAGACAAGCTATTCTTTCTCAAATAATGTTGAAGACAAATAGCGATCTCCTCGATCACAAATAATTGCAACAACAACACCTTTTTCTAATTTCGCTGCTACTTTTAAAGCCGCCAACACAGAACCGCCACTACTCATTCCTGCAAAAATGCCTTCTTCGGCCGCTAATATTTGAGTCATTTCTGTTGCTTCTTCTTCACTAACTTCTATCACTTCGTCTACTTTAGAAGCATTAAAAATTGCTGGCAAATATTCTTGAGGCCATTTTCTAATTCCAGGAATTTTAGCACCATCTTTTGGTTGTGCGCCAATTATTTTAATCTCTTTATTCTGTTCTTTTAAGAAATCTGAAACACCCATAATAGTGCCCGTAGTTCCCATTGCAGAAATAAAGTGTGTAACTTCTCCTTCTGTATCTCTCCAGATTTCTGGTCCTGTAGTTTTATAATGTGCTTTAGAATTGTCGGGGTTATCAAACTGATTCAATCTAAAATATCCTTTTTTGTATTTTAATTTTAACGCGTAATCTCTAGAGCCTTCAATTCCTAGTTCTTGCGGAGTTAAAATCACTTTCGCACCATAAGCACGCATAGTTTTAATTCTTTCTATGGTTGAGTTTTCTGGTAAAACCAATACCATATTTACTCCTAAAACCTTAGCCATTAAAGCCAATGCTATTCCTGTATTACCACTTGTTGCTTCAACTAAAGTATCTCCTTTTTTAATATTCTTTCTTTTTAATGCTTCAGAAATCATATTGTAAGCAGCTCTATCTTTAACACTTCCTCCAGGATTATTTCCTTCTAATTTCAGTAATAAAGTAACGCCTTCTTTTTTAAAGATATTTTGCACTTCCACCAAAGGTGTGTTTCCTACAAAATCTATGATACTTTTTGTTTTCATCTGATTAATTTCTTTTTTGAAAAATATTATTTTCTGACTGTACCGTTACAACTGAATTTTCAGGAATTGATTCTGTAATACAAACATTAGCTCCAATTACAGAATTCTCTCCAATCAAAACAGCACCTCCTAAAATGGTTGCATTTGCATAAATAACAACGCCACTTTCTATCGTTGGATGTCTTTTGGTGGATGCTAAACTTTTCTTTACCTGCATTCCTCCTAAAGTTACCCCTTGAAAAATGGTCACATTATTTTTAATAACAGTCGTTTCTCCAATAACAATTCCGGTTGCATGATCTATAAAAAACGAATCTCCAATTTCTGCTCCAGGATGAATATCTGTACCTGTAATGCCATGTGCAAACTCACTCATCATTCTAGGTAAAACAGAAACTCCTAATTTGAATAACTGATGACTTAAACGATGAACAGCAATTGCATAAAAACCAGGATACGCTAAATAAACTTCTTCTAAACTTTTTGCCGCTGGATCACTTTTTAAAGTTGCCAAAGCATCTAAATCTAATTTTTGTCGAATGGTCACAAAATAATCTTCAAAATTAGTCCATAAATCCGCTCCGTTTTCAACAGACAATCTTTCTAATATTTTTAAAAAATTCAGTCTAGTTTGCACGCCATTTTCAGACAAATGATTCACATCAAACAAATTGTTAATCAATTGTTTCGTAAAAGACCCTACAGCATCTCTTAAACACATACTGTAATTTTTAAACGTGACTATTTGTGCAGTTTCTTCCATTTTGGTACTTAAATTTCTGGTGCTAATTCCACTTCTAATCCATCCATTGCTGCTGTCATTTGTATTTGACAACCCAATCTACTATTATCTTCAACATTGAAAGCTTCTGATAACATCGCATCTTCATCATCTGTCATTTCTGGCAATTCGTGATCAGATTTTACATAACATTGACAAGAAGCACACATCGCCATCCCACCACAAACTCCAATGGTTCCTTCTTCTGCTAATTCATAAGATCGAATAACTTCCATAAGGTTCATCGCCATGTCTGTAGGCGCTACAACTTCATGAGTTTCTCCGTTTCTATCTGTTATTTTAATATTGATGTCTTGCATCTATTTCTCTTTTATTATTATTGTCTGCAAAGTTACATAAATCTTACTATTCAATTGCTTTAACAACTGCTTTTGGCGCTTCTTTTCTTGTTCCATCAAAACCATCAACACCACCAACTGTTGTATATTTCATTACATATTTTTTATTGGGGAAGATTCTTTTATAAGCACTTTGACACATTAAAGTTGCTTCATGAAAACCACAAAGAATCAATTTTAATTTTCCTGGATAGGTATTTACATCACCAATTGCATAAACTCCTGGAATATTTGTTTGATAATCTAATGCATTATCTACTTTAATGGCATTTTTCTCAATTTCTAATCCCCAAGCACCAATCGGACCTAATTTTGGCGATAACCCAAATAAAGGAATAAAATGATCTGCATCCACAATAAAAGCATCTTCACCTTTCTTTTCTACGGCAACTCCTGTCACTTTTTCTTTTCCTAAAATCCCTTTTACTTCAGCAGGCGTAATTAATCTGATTTTTCCTAAATTTTTTAATTCCTGTACTTTTTCTACGGAATCTAAAGCACCTCTAAACTCGTTTCTTCTGTGAATTAAAGTTACTTCTGATGCAATATCGGACAAGAAAACTGCCCAATCTAAAGCAGAATCTCCACCTCCAGAGATAACTACTTTTTTATCACGATATAATTCTGGTTCTTTAATAATATACTCAACACCTCTATCTTCAAAAGCTGTAATATTAGGTATTAATGGTTTTCTTGGCTCAAAAGAACCCAAACCACCAGCAATTGCAACAATTTTT
>Ga0308010_1001458_pt1 | contig 13158 bp, 9 predicted proteins | sample Neamet129_FD_202368 | JGI IMG/M metagenome (GOLD analysis project Ga0308010, IMG submission 202368) | Marine microbial communities from water near the shore, Antarctic Ocean - #129 | ecosystem: Environmental > Aquatic > Marine > Unclassified | place: Southern Ocean | collected 2014-07-24 | reverse complement strand
AAAATTCGCAAGTACCTTCCCACTGTCGACCACTTCGAGCGTTTGCCTTGGGCTCGGCCGTTCAAGCGCTTCCTGGGGCATCCCAATATTTGGGCCTTGAATCGAAAAAGCATTGCGGGCGGGGTGGCTGCGGGTTTGTTCTGTGGGCTAATTCCCGGACCCTTTCAAATTTTTGGTTCTCTCATTTGGGTGTTGGTTGCCAAAGTCAATTTGCCGGTGGCCTTTGCGGTTACCTTGTACACCAACCCGCTCACCATTGTGCCGCTGTATTTGATCGCTGTTGCTTACGGACAGTTTTTATTGGGGGAAATTGGCGAGGCCAACATGCAGCCCTTGCCGCAATGGAATTGGTCTGCCTGGGGTGACTCCACCCACGCCATGCTGGACTGGATGCTGTCCATGGGGCCATCACTCGCTGTTGGTTTGCCCGCGTTGATGGTGACCTTGTCTGTATTGGGTTACTTCAGCGTGCGTTTGGCCTGGAATATTGGTGTGCGAATTGCAGTGGTGCACAGGCGCAAACGTCGGCTTACTGTTGAGCACTGAAAGCAGAACTTACTCTGCTTTGAGCTCACCTTTTTCAAGCCTCAACACCTTGCTACATTTGCGCGCCAGTTCCATGGAATGGGTCACGATGATCAAGGCTGATTTGTTGGCAGCCTTGCTGTGAATCAGACTTTCAAACACTTGGTCAGCTGTGTCCTGGTCCAAATTGCCCGTGGGCTCGTCGGCTAAAATGGCTTTCGGATTGGTCACCATGGCACGCGCAATCGCCACGCGTTGGCGTTCTCCGCCAGACAATTCCGCAGGGCGGTGGTTCAGCCGGTGTTCAAGCCCGAACTGCTTCAACAGCACCGCACTTTTTTCACGGGCTACCTGTTTGTTTTCCCCGCCAATTCGAAGGGCCATGGCCACATTGTCCAGCGCATGAAATTCTGGCAGCAAGTGGTGAAACTGGTAAATAAAGCCCAGGGTTTTGTTGCGTTCAATGCCCAGTTTGCGAACGGACCATGGCTCGATGGCCTGACCTGCCCACAACACAGAGCCGCTGTCGGCTTTTTCCAGACCACCCAGCACATGCAGCAAGGTACTTTTGCCCGCGCCAGAGGCGCCCACAATGGCCACGGTTTCGCCAGCCTGTACTTGAAAGTTCAGGTTTTTGATCACTTGCGTGGCTTGGTCATTCGCTGTGATTCCCTTGAATGCCTTGCTCAGGTTTTTGGTTTCCAGAACAACATTACTCATAACGCAGGGCCTCCGCAGGTTCTGCGCGCGATGCACGCCAGCTTGGGTAAATGGTGCTGAGCACGCTAAGCACCAAGGCCACGGTCACGATGGTGACCACATCGCTTGCGCGTGGGTCGGAGGGCAGCTGGCTGATGAAGTAGATTGATTTTGGCAAAAACTCAACGCTGAGCGCACGTTCAATGGCAGGCACAATCGTGCCCAAATTAATGGCAAGCAACCAGCCAGCCGTTACGCCCAAAAAGGTACCTATCCAGCCAACCAGTGCGCCTTGCAACATGAAAATTCGCTGAATGGCAAAGGGGCTGGCGCCCAAGGTGCGCAGAATGGCAATTTCGCCGCGCTTGTCTTTCACGGTCATGACCAGCATGGATACCAGGTTAAATGCGGCCACCGCAATAATCAGGGTCAGAATAATGAACATCATGCGTTTTTCGGTTTGTACCGCAGCAAACCAGGTGCGGTTTTGCACTGACCAGTCACGAACCCACACGCTGGGTGGCAACTGGCGTTCAATGTCTCGGGCCACGAATGGGGCTGCATCCATGTCGTTTAACTTCACGCGAATACCGGTTGGGCCCAAACTGCGATAAAAGCGTGCAGCGTCGTCGAGGTTCATCAAGACCAGGCCGCTGTCGTATTCATAGTGGCCAGTGCTTACCAACGCGGTAATTTCGAATGCCTTCAAGCGGGGGATCATGCCTGCGGGTGTCATTTGGCCGGAAGGCGCAATCAAGGTAATGCGGTCGCCCACGCTTACACCGATCTGTTTGGCCAATTCGATACCCAAAACCACACGAAATTCGCCAGCTTGCAGGTTACTCAGGCTACCCGAAATGACTTCTTTGAAATCCGATACTTCTTGTTCTTGGGCGGGGTCAATGCCGCGAACTATGGCGGGGCGTAGCAGGTCCCCATGTGCCAGCATGCTTTCGCCAGCCACATAGGGAGCGGCACCGATTACTTTTGGGTTGGCAGCCTTGATTGCACCCACCAGCGCTTCTGGGTTGTCAAAGCCTTCTTGTGGGGCCAGTACCTCGATGTGTGCAATCACCGACAACATGCGGTCGCGAACTTCTTTTTGAAAGCCATTCATCACCGACAACACCACAATAAGCGCTGCCACACCAAGCCCAATGCCGGCCATGGACAATCCGGAGATAAAGGAAATGAACTTGTCACGGCTTCTGTGACCGCCACCGCGCACATAGCGCAGTGCAATTTCAACATCAAAGGGTAAACTAATCACAAATTGTCCCGAATTGTTCAAATGCGCTGTTGAAGTTTCAAAGCGCTCTCATTGTAGTGTGAATAAAACCGTGTCCAAACCAAGCAATGCGCCTTTGTGGGTGTTCGTTCCCAACATTCTTGTACCCGAAATGGCGCTGCAACGCCTGTCTGCCCATGCCCGGAGCCAGTCTTTTACAGGCTTGCCAGCCGGTTTGCTGCAAACCATGGCCAGAAATGCTGCACCGGAATACCAAAACGCCGATGGGCTGGACCGCATCGAAGCCTGGTTGATGCGCTACTTGGATTCTCAAGCGCAAGCAAAGTTCGACCAGTACCCGGCCTGGGCCATGCTGCAAATGCCGCAGGTTGATAGTGGCCTCGCGGCTGTAACCCCTTTCACCCGGTTTTGGGGGACAGTGGGTTGTCTGGAAATTGAACGCGATGGTGTGCGTTTTACACCGCCCGAAGTATTGCAGCTCGGCCAAACCGACCTCGACGCCTTCTGGAGTGTGGTGAAACCCCTTCTGGAACAACATGGCTGGGTATTGAAAACCCCGACGGGCTTTCACAGCCTGCTCAGTAACCCAACGCCGGTGCCCATGGAACAGGCTTCGCCGTGGTCGGTGCAGGGTATTCGGCTGACTGACTACCTGCCCATGAACCACGAATGCAGCGACTGGCGGCGTATGTGGCTGAATATGCAGGTGGAGTTGCACAATGCCGAATTCAACAAGGCCCGTGAAGCCAAGGGATTGAAGCCCCTGAATGCGCTGTGGTTTTGGGGGGGAGGTGAGGCCTGGCAAACTGATGTGGCCGTGCCGCGCGTGAAATCGGTGTCTGAAGATGGCGTGTTTGATGCTGTGAAAATGACCGACAGCGCAGACGAGGCTGTGAATCGATTTGTGTTCTGGACCCAACTGTTAAGTCAGCTTGGTACGGGCACGGATGTAAAACCCGACCATGTCTACTGCGTGAACTTTCAAGGTTGGGGCGGCAATATTGGCGTGTTCAAACTGCTGGAAAGCGAGGTGCTGCAACCCATGCGCCTGGCCGGTCTGGCCTTCAACTGGGTGCTGTTGGGCAACAATGGCTGGAAAACTTTAAAAAGCAACTGGATGAATCGATTCAAGTTTTGGCAAAACAAACCCGATTGGGCCTTACTGGGCGAGCCTGAAATGCAGGAAGGTCCTTCCGAGGAAGACCTTCAAGCCGCTTGGCAACAGGGTCAGCGAGACCAAGAGAGCATTCAGGCTGAATGGGAGGGACGGTGATGAATTCCAATACCGTTGAGCACCGGGTTCGTACCCCTCGCCCGCAAGTTGAAGCGGTGCTTCGCAGCCAGGGAATGCACCCCTTGATGGCGCGCCTGATGGCCGCGCGGGGTGTGGATTCTCAAGCGGAAGCTGAAACCAAGCTCGCTGATCTGATTCCACCTTCTCAGCTCAAGGGCATTGACCAGGCCGCAGAAATTCTTGCAGATGCACTGGAGGCCGGCGCCCGCATTGTTGTGGTTGGCGATTACGATTGCGACGGCGCTACAGCCACCGCAGTGGGCGTACGCGGCTTGCGCATGCTGCTGCAAAGCCTGGGTGCTGATGAAGAAGCTGCCAAATACCACATTGATTTTTTGGTGCCCAATCGCTTCGAGTACGGTTACGGCCTAAGCCCTGAAATTGTGCAGTTGGCTGCGCAACAGTTTGAACCTGATTTGCTGGTGACCGTGGACAACGGCATTGCCAGCGTGGAAGGCGTGAACGAGGCCAATGAACTGGGCATTGGCGTGATTGTGACCGACCACCATTTGCCCGGCGACCACTTGCCGCAGGCCTTGGCCATTGTGAACCCCAACCAGCCAGGTTGTGAATTTCCGAGCAAATCGATTGCCGGGGTGGGCGTGATGTTTTATGTGTTGTTGGCCACCCGTGCAGTGTTGCGTGAGCGTGGCGTTTTTGATGCGGCCACTCAGCCCCGTATCGATTCTCTGCTTGATTTGGTGGCTTTGGGCACTGTGGCTGATGTGGTGAAACTGGACGCCAACAACCGCCGTTTGGTGGCGCATGGTTTGCAGCGCATCCGTGCAGGCCGTGCCCAGCCTGGCATGTTGGCCTTGTTTCACGAGGCTGGCCGTGACCCCCGCAAGGCCACAGCCGCTGACATGGGCTTTGCCCTGGGCCCGCGCTTAAATGCAGCTGGCCGTTTGGCCGACATGGCCATTGGTATCCGTACCCTGTTGGCCGACGACGCAGGCGAGGCCAGCGCTTTGGCTGCCCAGCTTGGGAAAATGAACGAAGAACGCAAGCGCATTGAAGCCGACATGAAACGCGATGCCTTGGAAGACATCGAAAAATTCATTAGTCAGGACGAACCTGCAGCCGGCATTGTGGTGGCGCACAGCACCTGGCACCAGGGGGTAATCGGTATTTTGGCCTCACGAATCAAAGAGCGCCTATACCGCCCCACCATTGCACTGGCCCCGGGCGATGACGGTTTCTGGAAGGGCAGTGGTCGCTCCGTGCAGGGTGTTCATTTGCGCGACGTACTGGATTTGGTGTGCAAGCGACTGCCTGAAGGCAGCATGCCCAAGTTTGGTGGCCACGCCATGGCGGCGGGTTTAACTATTGCGGAAGGCGCGATTGAACAGTTCAAAATTGAATTTGCCAAAGCGATTCTGGATTTGAGCGATCCCAGCGCTCTGACGCAGGTGGTAGAAACCGATGGTTCAATTCCTGCCGACTACATTGCCGCCAGTGCTGCTGATCTGTTGGAAACACAGGTGTGGGGGCAAGGCTTCCCGGCGCCCTTGTTTTGTGATGAATTTGAGGTGGTCGAGCACCGTTTGCTGAAAAATGCCCACAGCAAGTTTACTTTGCGCCGCGACGGCAAAACCTTTGTGGCTTTGCGCTGGCGCGCCGTGGAAGCCCTGCCGGCCAAGGTAAAACTGGCTTACCGGTTCGAGCGGGACACGTTCACGGGTGGCGATGCCGTGCAAATCATTGTGGAGCATGTGTTGTAGGGTGGCTTGCGTTACAATATCGGGTTACGCACATTGAATTTGTTAGAGAAACATGGAAGCCGAACGCCTGAATGCCATCATCAACGCCCTGACTGACCTAGCCGACCGCGCAGGCCAGTTGCGGAGGTATCTTTGACGTCGACCGCAAGGCCGAGCGACTCACTGTAGTTGACGCTGAACTGGAAGACCCCAACGTTTGGAACGATCCCAAACATGCTCAAGAACTGGGCAAAGAGAAGAAGATGCTCGATGGCGTCGTGGTCACCATGAACACCGTGCAATCAAATATCAGCGATTCCAAAGAATTGGTCGAAATGGCTGAGGCTGAAGGTGATTTCGACACACTCGAAGCCATCGAAAGCGAAGTGGCTGAATATGAGAAGGTAATTGCAGACCTTGAATTCCGCCGCATGTTCAGCAACCCTGCCGACCCGGCCAACTGTTTCATCGACATCACCGCAGGTGCAGGTGGCACCGAAGCCCAGGATTGGGCCAGCATACTGTTGCGCCAGTACCTTCGCTACTGCGAACGCAAAGGCTTCAAGGTTGAGGTCATGGAACAGTCCGACGGCGAAGTGGCAGGCATTAAATCCGCCACCATCAAGGTTGAGGGCGAATACGCCTTCGGCTATTTGCGCACTGAAACCGGCGTGCACCGACTGGTGCGCAAATCACCGTTCGATTCCTCAGGCGGGCGCCACACCTCGTTTGCATCCTTGTTCGTGTATCCCGAAGTAGATGATTCTTTTGAAATTGAAATCAACCCGGCCGATGTACGCACCGACACCTACCGCGCCAGCGGTGCGGGTGGTCAGCACATCAACAAAACCGATTCTGCGGTGCGCTTGACCCATATTCCAACCGGCATTGTTGTGCAGTGTCAAAACGACCGTTCCCAGCACCGCAACCGCGATGAAGCCTGGGGCATGTTGAAAGCCAAGCTTTACGAGTTCGAAATGCGCAAGCGAATGGCCGAGCAACAGGCCCTTGAGGACACCAAAACCGATGTGGGCTGGGGCCACCAAATTCGCAGCTATGTGCTGGACAACAGCCGCATCAAAGACCTGCGCACCGGTGTGGAAATTTCCAACACGCAGCGCGTACTGGACGGCGACCTCGACCCATTCATTGAAGCCAGCTTGAAGCAAGGTATTTAAACCATGAACGACAAAACACAAGCCGCTGGCGACGAATTGCCAGTCGATGAAAATCAGATTATTGCCGAGCGCCGTGGCAAGCTGGCCAAATTGCGAGAGAAGGGCCAGCCTTTCCCCAACAGCTTCAAGCCTGAACACCGCGCTGCCGATTTGCATGCCCACTATGGTTTGCTGGACAAAGAAACCCTCGATCCGCAGGGCATTGAGGTGTCTGTTTCTGGCCGAATGATGTTAAAGCGTGTGATGGGCAAGGCCAGTTTTGCAACCGTGCAAGACGGCACCGGCCGCATTCAGTTTTACATCAACAATGAAGGCGTGGGCGAGGGTGTACACGGCGAATTCAAGCATTGGGATTTGGGCGATATTATCGCCGCCAAAGGCAAGCTGTTCAAAACCAACAAAGGTGAGTTGAGCGTGCATTGCACGGAAATCCACTTGTTGGCGAAAAGCCTGCGCCCCTTGCCAGACAAATTCCACGGCCTGGCCGATCAGGAAATCAAGTACCGCCAGCGTTACGTGGATTTGATTGTTTCCGAGGAAACCCGCAGCACCTTTGTTGCGCGTTCACGGGCCATGTCGTCCGTTCGTAATTTCATGGCAGACCATGGTTTTCTGGAAGTGGAAACGCCCATGTTGCACCCCATTCCTGGCGGTGCATCGGCCAAGCCTTTCATTACCCACCACAATGCGCTGGACATGGAAATGTACCTGCGCATTGCACCTGAGCTGTATTTGAAGCGCCTGATTGTGGGTGGTTTCGAGCGTGTATTCGAGATCAACCGCAACTTCCGCAATGAGGGTGTCAGCCCACGCCACAACCCTGAATTCACGATGATGGAATTCTATGCGGCGTACTGGAACTATCGCGACTTGATGGATTTCACTGAGCAGGTGATTCAGCATGCAGCCACCACTGCAACAGGTAGTGCGAAATTGACTTACCAGGGCCGTGATCTGGATTTGTCCAAGCCTTTTGCACGCCTGACCATTGTTGAAGCGATTCAAAAGTATTTCCCGGAGTACGGCACAGAAGATTTGCAAAACATCGACTACCTGAAAAAGGCCTTGGCCAAGAAAGGTGTGCATGTGGACAAAGAACCTGCGCTGAAAAATGCGGGCATCGGTGCCTTGCAGTTGGCCTTGTTTGAAGAAACGTCCGAGAGCCTGCTGTGGGAGCCTACGTTCATTGTCGACTACCCGGTTGAAGTGTCGCCCTTGGCACGCGCATCGGATGCAAACTCGCAAATTACTGAACGGTTCGAGTTGTTCATCACGGGTCGCGAAATTGCCAATGGTTTTTCAGAGCTGAATGACCCGGAAGACCAAGCCGACCGATTCAAAAAACAGGTTGAGGCCAAAGAAGCTGGCGACGACGAAGCCATGTTCTTTGATGCTGACTTTATTCGCGCGCTTGAATATGGCATGCCGCCCACCGGTGGTTGTGGTATTGGTATTGACCGTTTGATGATGCTGATCACCGATAGCCCCAACATTCGCGATGTGATTTTGTTTCCGCATCTAAGGCGCGAAGACTAATCAAGTTTGACTCACCGTGCATGCGTGTTCACACCACCGTGCGCGGTTTGTATTCGATGTACTTGTTGGTTCTCCCCACTTGTAAGTTCACCACACGTGTCGCACCATCCCGCCTTGGCGGGCTTTTATCCCTTCTTGATTGCTGGCTTGGTTCATGCGAAACGCAAAAGCGTGTTCGCATCGATTGCTTGCGCAATCGCCCCTCGCTGCGCATCAAGCGGGAAGCCCACCTGAATCGGCGGGATGATTGCAACACCGTGCGATGAGTCTACCCCCAGGTGATTCAGAACGGGGTATTCGTTTGGTCGCCCGAACGGGCTTCACTAAACTCCATTTTATTTTTGGAGGTTTAATGATGTCCAATATTGAAAGTACCTTGTTTTGTTCACCGACCGGGTCAAACACAGTACGAGGGATTGATTCTTTCGGGCAAGGGCGATTTGCCGCCCCACGCGGCGCCAGGCTCCACAGTGGAGTGGACTTTAATGTTAAGGCTGGTGACGACGTTTATTCTCCAATATTTGGAAAAGTTGTTCGCGTAGCTATTCCTTATAAGTCCGATGAGAGATTTAGGGGTTTGGTGATCGAAGGTATCGGACGATACGTAGGCTATTCGGTCAAACTCTTTTATCTCGATCCGCTCAAAGAAATTGTGGGAAGAACTGTGAAACAGGGTGAATTGATTGGAACGGCTCAAGATTTGGCAATCAAGTATCCCGGTATCACAAACCATATTCACTTTGAGATCAGTTTCAAAGGAGCACAGATCGATCCTTCCCGCTTTTTGGAGAAAGAAGAATTATGCAAAGTTTGAAAATTTTTCTCGCTTTGATCTTTATCCAGATATCGGTGGCATGTTCAAAATCTAATGATTCGTCGCTGGTTCAATTACATCTACAGTCGAAAACTGAATGTGAGTTGGTTTTCAAGGCTGAAAATTTTTCGGTGATCGAGAATTTTTGCAGTACCGAAGGAAAACCCATTTTGATCAGGGTAGACAATCAAGAAATCAGGTCTGACTGGATCGATGAACGGACTAGCCGCTTTCTCTTTCAGGAAGGTTGCGCCAGTTCAGATGAATGTTTCTATGAGTTGAGTACAAACGAAGCCGGGGTGCGTGGCCGCTTCTCATATCGAATCAACATGACTGAAGGTGAATACAGCTTTGAGGTAGGCGCATCTGGGCAACCGAAGGTGTTGTCCGAGTCATCGAAGGACAGCGCATCCTGAATCTAAAGGTCTATGCGCTTTGTTGCATTCATCTCGCCGAGTTCAGGTGGGCTGCCCGCTTGATGCACAGCGAGGGGCGCTTCCGCCAGGAAGCGATGCGAAGACGCTTTTGCGTTTCGCATGAACCGAGCAAGCATCAAGAAGGGATAGAAGCCCGCCAAGGCGGGGTGATGCGACACGCGCAGAGGCCATTAAGAAACCGGCGGGATGAAGCAACAGGCGCAGAGGCCATCAAGAAACTGGCGATGCCTAGAACACCGTCACCGCCACCTTCAAGGTATGTTCTCCGCCCCCATGGACCACACCCCGCATCGGCGGCACATCCGCGTAGTCTCGCCCAACTGCCACGGTCACATACCTGGTATCAGGCAACTGGTTGTTGGTCGGGTCGAAGTCTACCCACCCCACATCAGGACCACACCACAGCGAAACCCAGGCATGGCTTGCATCCGCGCCCAACAGCTTGGGTTGCCCGGGCGGTGGTTCCGTCAGCATGTAGCCACTCACGTAGCGAGCTGAAAGGCCCAGCGAGCGTAGCACCCCCAACATCACATGCGCGAAGTCCTGGCAAACGCCCTCGCGGCTTTGCATCACTTCTTCCACAGTGGTGTGGATGGTGGTGGAACCACTTTGGTAGCTGAATTCCCTAAAAATACGCTGCATCAAAGCCTGCCCAGCGTGCACAACCTGGCGGCCGGGCCAGAAATCGAGACTGCCGTAATCGCGCAGCGAATCGAGCAAGGGCACATGCTTGGATTCAAACCTGAACTGGTAATCGTCGGAAATGGCCTGGCCTGCCTGGTAACGCAGTTGGTCCACCAACTCATTCCAGCTTGGGCTGATCAAATCGTCAATTGGCCCTTTGTGCAAAAAGCTGCTCACCTCGACTTCGCTCTCGCTATGCACTTCGAGGTGATCGTGCGGGTAATTCATCTCGAAGTGATGAACCACATTGCCGAATGCATCGGTGTTGCTTTGTACGGTCGACGGGTTGGGGCGAATTTTCAGCGTGTGCGAAATCAGCCTTTGACCCTTGCGCAAAGGGCCAGCCTCCATGCCTTCGCCTTCTTGTGGCTGCAAAATGCAAATTTGCTGCGAACATTCCGCAGGTTGTTGATAGTCGTAGTCGGTGACATGGGTCACCTTTCTTCTTTCCGAGAAGGGCATTGATTTATCTTCCCTGAATGACTTGGTCGGGCAATTCTGCCAGTCTGAAATATTGGGCACCCACAAGGTCTGAAACCTTGTAGGCCGTGTCGAGTAAGTCTTGCAACCAGGCGCGCAATTTGCGCCCGGTATCGGCCGGGAAGGGGGGTTGCAGCCCTTCCAGGCTAAGGCCGTCCGGCATGTCGCCATTGCGGTACACGCTGTCGAACAGTTGTCGAATCTGGCTGGTGTCGCCAGGCAAACGATCAATCACAATGTCCAGCTTATACAGAATTCGGCGAATGGCATAGGGCGCATCTTCGTCAAAGATCAACAGGTCAAGCGTGGGCAACCACTCAAAGCGGTGTTGGTAGCGCGACCTGTAGGTAATGGTGCTGTCCGCCAGTGCAATGGCCAAAGCCAGGCCATGCTCGCCGGCACGCCCTGGCATGCTGGTTAGCGACAGCAAACAATCGCAGGCACCGCACAAGCGTTCAAGTTGGCGACCCAGCTGCAAAAAGCGCCAACCGTTGTCGCGGGTCATGTGATCGCTTTGCTCGCCGTGCATGGCCAGCAAATACAACTGGACCTGCTCAAGCGAAGTGGTGGGCAAGCTGCGTTGAAAACGTACCCACTCAGGCTCGATCAGCACTTTGGCGCAGTCGTTCAGCAATCGCCAGTGCCCGCTGCTCAAGCGCTCCCGCAATTGGCCAGCCACATTGGCCAAACCATTCAATTGCCCAGCAAGGCCCACCGCTGCGGGTTCATCTACGCCAGTTTTGTACCAAAGCCTCTCGAGAATATTGGCCTCAAGTTCATCTTGGGTCAGTGGTTCGGCCGGGTCAAATTCGGTACTCAATCCCTGCTTTCCACACAATTCATGCAAGAGGCCCAGAGTAGTTGTGTCCAGGTACTCTTCTTCGTTCAATAGCAACTGGGCACGCAGTAGCAAACGCAATGAAAAACTGGCCCGCTCGGTGTAACGCCCAAGCCAGAACAAATGCTCCGCAGCCCGGCTAGACACTGGCCTGCGCAGCGCCTGCAAATCTTTGGCTTGCAGTTTTTCTTTTAGGTTGGTGGTGCGTTCGACGGGTTCGCCACTGCGCACCCAGGTGTCCAGGCTGGTGCCACCCTTTTGCATGCTCACAATGCCGTGTTGGTCACCGGCCACGCGGGTCAGCCCACCCGGCATCACGGTGTAGTTGCCTTGTCCATCGGTTACAGCAAACAGGCGCAGCATCATGGCGCGTTCTTCAATGCCGCCCGCACCAGTCCAAATCGGTACGCGCGAAAGCGGTATCAATTCCTGCAAAGTGTATTGCGAGGGTCGCTGGCTGATCTTGGACAACCAGGCGCGTTTTTCTATTTCATCCAGCTCCGAGCCCATGATGGAGTCCATGGTACGCCCACGTCTGTTTGGCCCGGTCGATTTGATCACCAGGTTGTTCAGCCGCTCGCTGGCCTGTGCCCATGCGGGTGATTCGCCGCACCACCAACTGGGCACACTGGGCAATAGCAAATCTTCTTGAAGAAAATGTTCTCCTAGCCCAGGCATGAAGCCATGAATGGCTGGGCTTTCCAGCCAGCCCGAGCCCGGCATGTTTGCCATAACAACACCACCGGTGCGAATGGCCTGCAACAGGCCAGGCACGCCCAGTTGGGAGTCTTCTCGCAGTTCAAGCGGGTCGAGCCATTGGTCGTCTGTTCGGCGAATCAATCCGTCAATCGGCTCAAGTCCGTTCACGGTTTTCAGAAACACATTGTTGTTGCGCACAGTCAGGTCGCTGCCTTCAACCAGCGAAATACCCAGGTAACGCGCAAGGTAGGTGTGTTCAAAGTAAGTTTCGTTGTACGGGCCAGGGGTCAGCAGGGCAATGCGTGCGCTGTCTCCCTTGGGCGAAAGCCTGCGTATGCCATCGATGTAGTCGCGGTAAAAACCGGCCAAATGCTGAATGTGCATTTCACGAAAACCGCGCGTGAAGCTGCGCGAAATACTCAGGCGGTTTTCAAGGGCATAGCCAAGGCCCGAGGGTGCCTGCATGCGATGGGTGATTACCCACCATTTGCCATCTGGGCTGCGGCCAAGGTCGAACGCTACCATGTGCAGCCACACCTTGTTAGGTGGTTCCGTGCCTTGCATTTGCGGCAAGTAGCCAGAATGCCCATAGACCAGGTCTGCGGGCAGCAGGCCTTTGGAAAGCAATTCGCGCTTGCCATACACATCGGCCATCATGGCATTCAACAGGCGTGCGCGCTGGGCAATGCCGGTTTGCAGCACCGCCCAATCAGCCTGGTCAATGATGAAAGGCAGCAAGTCGAGCGACCAGGGGCGTGAAGTGCCCTGTGCGTGGTCAGCGTACACATTGTAGGTAATGCCGTTGTCGCGAATTTGCTTGGCCAGGGCATTGAGCTTGCTGTCCAGGTGATCGCTAAGCCCAGTGGTGGGCAATCGGCTGACAAAATCTGCCCAGGCTGGGCGCAGAACACCTTTGACCGCCAGCTCGCTGTAGTACGCGCTGGTGCCTTGAAGGATGCTCTGCTGCCAGGGCACCTCGACATTTGCTAGGGTGGTGTTCGGGTTCGCGCTCAAAGCGGTCACTG
>Ga0308010_1001456_pt1 | contig 13161 bp, 11 predicted proteins | sample Neamet129_FD_202368 | JGI IMG/M metagenome (GOLD analysis project Ga0308010, IMG submission 202368) | Marine microbial communities from water near the shore, Antarctic Ocean - #129 | ecosystem: Environmental > Aquatic > Marine > Unclassified | place: Southern Ocean | collected 2014-07-24 | reverse complement strand
ATAGTTTTATTCTTTTCTTCTTTTTCTCTTAAAAGATTATATTGTTCTGCTGTAATCATTACGCAACCTCCAACATTGACATTGGTACTCTGTAAACTCTACCAGACAAATCAACTAAACATTTTGATTGCATGATTTTTGTAATAATACCAGAAGTCTTTTTAGTCTTCTGAACTACATTAACTTTTAGACCAACTTTCATTACTGATTTTATTTTACCCTTAATAATGTCAGCGATCAGGTCTTTAGTGTTATTCAAGTCTTCAACAGACATTGAATATAATGTGTTAGTAAAAGTAGTTGTCTTTATAGTCATAGTGTTTTCTCCTAGTTGTTTAGTTTATAATTGTTAATGATTTTATTAATTGCGTTTTTCATATTAATATCAATCATATTTAAAAGTTTATTGTCAACTTCAATAGTATCTTTTATATTAGTCTTCATTTTGTCTATTTGTTTATATGCGATATTTCTAACTATCGTCATATTATTTGTTTTTATGTTTTTGTTTATCATATTATCTGTATATTGTATCATAGATTCGGTCGTTTGTCAACCGGTTATTTTTTATATATTGCGAAACTTGTTGCACCAGCTAAATGACAAAATGATTGTGGTCTATCATATAAATCTGTAGTAATACCTCTGTATCTAAATCTCACATGTTTTTTCATAACTTTCATGTAAGTTTTAAATTTACCTAATAGTTCAATTGGTACATCTTTAACAACAGATGTTTCACTTTTATCTGATCTAAATTTATTAGTTAAATCTAATATTTCTTTTTCTCTCATTTTATTATATTGTTCTGGTGTAATCATAGTGTTTTTTACCTTTTTGTTTATCATATTATCTGTATATTGTATCATAGATTCGGTCGTTTGTCAACCGGTTAAATATATTATTTGTTCTCCTTTTGTTCTTCAATTATGCTGCCTTTTTACCTTTCGTAAAATTTGTAAAATCAGATAAAACTTCATTATATAAGTTGTTATCTAAAACTAACCATTCTGTCTTACCATTTACGGCAAGAGCATCTTTAACAAAATATGTAGAACCATCTGCTGCTTTGTGCATTACACCAGGAAATTCTCTTACTACATTTTGTGCTTTATATTTTTTCTTCATAAAATTTTCAAAATTACTAATGTCGGCATACGTACCAGTTACTATTTTAAGGGTTTGTAAATGACGACCATATCCATAATTTTGTCTTAAACCACGAATTCTTTTATAAGTATCTTTACCTTTTCTACAAATACCAATTTTGTAACCTTTAAACTTAAAATCCCATAAAAAATAAGCACCCGCATTTTGATTAGGATTAGTTGTAATACTTTTGTTGTTGTTTTTATTATTATTGTTTTTGTTTATCATGTAGCTATAATAACAGGTTTGAACCCATTTGTAAAGAAAAAAATTGGTTAAATAGCAAATAAATTGGTTAAAAAAGGGTTGATTTACTTGACTTTTTCACTTTTTTTGTTCTTGGTTTGTTCTTTTGACGTAAAATCGGGTAAAATTTAATAAAAAACGAATCTTTAATACTAATATAAATAGATTATATGATTTATTGTCAAAATTGCGGATATACTTGTCATTGTGGCGAAAAAAAATATGTAAATTATGGTGAAAAGGAAAAAACGCAAGTTTGTACCAATTGCCGACACGAAGAATCTGATGATTCGTGGAAAGATCAAGTAAAATATGATAACATTAATTAATGGAGCGTAAAAAATGAGTAAAATGAGACAGTTTAAGTTTTGGAACGAAAATGGTGATGAAAAAGAAGTTGAAAAAATGAGTTTGAAGAAAGCTATCATAGCTGTTCAAGGTGATTTTAAAGAAAGTGTCATTGGCGTTGAATATATTAGTAAAAGAGGCAAACAAATTAGTGATTCTGTAAAAATACCAGTAGGTAGAAAAATTAGACAGGCAATAATCATAGAAAGAAAAAAGGCAGCAATTAAAGCGGCCAAAGGTTTAAGTAAATAATGAGATTATCAAAAGGTTATGTACCACACGAGAGAATGCCTAAAAAAACATCACAAGGTAATAGAAGTAACGTAAAAAAATCATCAATGAACAAAAGTAAAAAAAGATCGTTCAAGGTGTATAACTCACAAGGTAAATAATGCCAGCATGTGTTAGATCAGGTTTAGATGTTCACGTAGGACACGCAAGTCCGACACCTAGTCCATTTCATCAAACACCATATACAGGTGGTTCGCCAAATGTTACTATTAACAGCGCTGCTTCAATAAGAGTAGGTGACGCTACTAGTTGTGGTGACCCTGCAGTAGCGGGTAGTTCAACAGTATTTGTAAATAGTATCGCTATTCATAGAATAGGTGACGCAACCGGTGGTCATGGAAGTTGGGTAGCTAATGCTGCCTCGACCGGAAGTTCTAATGTATTCTCTGGTTAATCATGTATAAATATTGGTATGGCCAATTTAGATGCAATTAACAATAGTAAGCGATCTACTAGAATTTACAAAGATTTAGATTTAGATTTCGGTAGAAACGTTGTTACTAATGATGTAAATAAATTGACTGATGTAGAATCAGTAAAACGAAGTGTTAGAAACTTGATTAACACTAATCACTTTGAAAGACCGTTTCACCCAGAGATTGGTGGTAACGTAAGAGCATTATTATTTGAGCCAATGACACCATTGACTGCTTTAAACTTACAAAGAAAAGTAGAAGAAGTGTTAAACAACTTTGAGCCAAGAGCACAGATAACACAAATTATCGCTGATCCTGATATTGATAGAAATGCTTATAGACTTGAAATTAAATTTTATGTTATAGGAATACAAAACCCAATTACAGTAGAAACCTTTTTAGAAAGATTAAGATAAGATGGCAAGCAATAAATTACAAGTTTCAGATTTTGATTTTGACGATATAAAAGCAAATTTAAAATCATTTTTACAAAACCAATCAGAATTCCAAGATTATGACTTTGAAGGTTCTGGTTTTGCTGTCTTACTAGACTTACTTGCTTACAATACACACTACCTAGGTTTCAATGCTAATATGTTAGCAAATGAAATGTACCTAGACAGTGCTGACATAAGAAAAAACATTGTGTCATTAGCAAAGATGTTAGGTTATACTCCTACGTCACCTAAGTCGGCATCGGCAACAGTAGATATTCTATTCAATAATATTTCATCAACTACAACAACAATAGAAATGGGAAAAGGCACAGCTTTTACAACTTCTGTTGATGGTGAAACTTATCAGTTCGTTACTAATGCAGTACATACAACTACTCCAGCAAATGGTGTTTATAGATTTTCAAATATAACTTTACACGAAGGCACATTAGTTAATTTTAAATATATAGTTGATAGTACAGATCCTGATCAAAGATTTGTTATCCCAAGTGTCAATGCAGATACATCTACTTTAAAAGTTTCAATACAAAATTCATCTAGCGATACTACAACTGCTACTTACACAGTAGCAACAGGTATAACAAGTTTAAACCAAACATCAAAAGTTTATTTCTTACAAGAAATGGAAGATGGTAAGTTTGAAATATATTTTGGTGATGATGTAATAGGAAATAAATTAGATGATGGTAACATTGTTAGATTAGAGTACATTGTTTCAAATAGAGCTGAAGCTAATGGCGCAAGTACATTTACGTTATCAGGTAATATTGATGGATTCTCAGATGTTACACTAACAACGGCTTCAATTGCTCAAGGTGGTTCAGATGCTCAAACAAAAGAGTCAATTAGATACAATGCACCTTTACAATATTCAGCACAAGACAGAGCAGTTACAACAACTGATTATGAAACTATTGTACAATCAATATATCCAAATGCTCAATCAGTTTCTGCTTGGGGTGGTGAAGATGATGAGACAGCTCAATATGGTGTTGTTAAGATTGCCATTAAAGCAGCGTCAGGTTCTACTTTAACAAACGTAACTAAACAAAGTATAGTAACACAATTAAAAAGATACAATGTTGCTTCTGTAAGACCTGTAATCGTTGATCCTGAAATAACTAAACTGTTATTAACAACAAATGTTAAGTATGATAACAAGACAACGACTAAAACTTCTGATACATTAAAATCAGCAGTATTAACAACTCTTACAAATTATAATAATAACACCTTAACAAAATTTGAAGGTGTATTTAGATTTTCAAAAGTTGCAGGGTTAATTGATAGCACAGATAGTTCTATATTATCAAACATAACAAATTTAAAAATTAGAAAAGACTTTCAACCAGCATTAGCAGCCTCTACAAAATATAATGTATTCTTTAGAAACGCATTATACAATCCACACTCTGGTCATAATATGGCAGCTGGTGGTATATTAGAAAGTTCAGGTTTCAAAGTATCTGGTGATGCCGCAACTATATTTTATTTAGATGATGATGGCGCAAGTAATGTTAGACGTTACAGTTTCTCTGGTTCAACTAGAGTATATGCTAATAATACCCAAGGTACAATTAATTACAACACTGGCGCTATTGTATTAAACTCGTTAAGTGTATTAAGTGTAGAAAATATCAGAGGTGCAGCTGCAACTAAAATAGAATTAACAGTAGTTCCTACTTCAAATGATATCGTACCCGTAAGAGATCAAATATTAGAAATAGATACAGCCAATTCATCTATCACAGTCACTGCTGACACTTTTGTTGGAGGATCTGCTGATGCAGGAGTAGGTTATACAACAACAAGTAGTTACTAATGGCCAAGTTCACAAGGAAGATATCCAACCTCATAAAACAACAAGTACCTGAGTTTGTACTTGCCGATCACCCTAAATTTTTAGAGTTCGTTGAGACGTATTACAGGTTCATGGAGTCTGCAGAGATTACTATTGAGAATGTACAAGCAACAGATGGTATCGCAGTAGAAACAGAAACAGCACAAGAAAACAATATAATATTAGATGGTTCTAAAATAGATACAGACAGAACCCAATTAGATGCTGGTGATAAAATACTATTAGAGGATTCTAATTTTGGTAAATTTACTAGAGGTGAAACTGTAACAGGTCAAACATCAAACGCAACTGCGATAGTATTATCAGAAGACTTACCTAATAATAGATTATTCATATCTGCACAAGATAAATTTATACAAGATGAAATTATCTTAGGTTCAACTTCTACAGCAAAAGCAACTATATCTAATTATAAACCTAATCCTGTAAATAACATACAAGACTTATTAAACTTCCGTGATCCTGATAAAGCAATATCAAACTTCTTAACAAAATTTAGAAATGAGTTTTTAAATACATTACCAGAAATTTTAGACGTTAATGTAGATAAAAGAAAACTTATAAAAAATATAAGATCAGTTTATAGAGCAAAAGGTACTCAAAGAGGACACGAAGTATTTTTTAGATTTTTATTTAATGAGGATTCACAAACACTTTATCCTAGAGAAAATATTTTAAGAGTATCCGATGGTAAATTTGACACTACAAAAATATTAAGAGCAATTGGAACAACTGGTAAATTATCTGATCTAGTTGGAAGAACAATTACAGGTCAAACATCAAACGCAACTGCTATTGTAGAAAATGTATTTCAGTTTCAAATTGGTTCAAACACAGTTACAGAATTTATCTTAAATGAAGAAACTATCTTAGGTACTTTTATAACAGCAGAAGAAATACGAGGTACATCAACAGATACTTCAGATACATTTATTAAAGGAATAGTAACAGGTATTCCAAATGTAGTTACTATTACTAATGACGGTAGTCTATTAAGTCCTAAAGATGATATACCATTAACCGGTGGTGGAACAACTGCTATTATTCAAGTAGGTAATACTGGTTCAGGTGATATCACAGAAGTATTGATAGATGACGCTGGTGCTGAATATGTAATTGGTGATACTATAACTTTTAATAATTTAAATACAGGTGGTGGTGGAGTTACAGCAAAAGTATCAGTTGTTAATGGTGGTTTTACACCTGAGGACAGCACATCTACAACATCTGATCATATTGTATTAGAAGATGAAACTGTAAGAGGCGATGTATATACAGGAGATAAAATTGTACAAGAAGCTGGATCAGGAACAGCAGATATTACAGATATTAGAATTATTAATAGTGGTGGTGGTTACAAATCTTTACCTACAGCATTAATTACAAGTGATGATGGTGTTGGTGCGAAAATTATTCCATATGGTCCAGAAATTGGAAGACTACTTAATATTAAAAAGATTGAACCAGGCGCAGGTTACGAAGCGTCACCTAGTCCTATCATTAAATTACCAAGTTCCATTGTAGTAAAAGATGCTTCTGGTAATTTTAAAGTAGGTGAAGTTATAAACGGACTTGATATTTCTTCTACCGTTTTAACAGCAACAGTTGTTTCATCTATTAATAGTATTTTAAAAGTTAAAGACGCAACAGGCGAGTTTGCTGAAAATACTACAATCACAGGACAAACTACAACAACAACAGGTGTTGTTATGAAAAACGATTTAGCTACAGCAACTGTAAATGTTGGTGCAGTCGTAGATACTGAAGGTCAGTTCATTAATGAAGATGGTTTTGTATCAGAAAATACAATGAGAATACAAGACAGTTTATACTACCAAGATTTCTCTTATGTAATTAAAGTTGGAAGAACAATTAATGATTGGAGAGACAGTTTTAAAAAGACAATGCACACAGCTGGTTTCTATCTTGCTGCACAAGTAGAGATTACTAACAAAATTGATTTAAAAACTAGACCAAGAGACCAAGGTGGTCAGTTAGTTCCATTCTCTACAATCCTAAACACTTTATTTGCCTCAATAATCGGTAGAAGATTAGGAACAAATACAGATGGAACAACTTTAAGAGCTAATCCACATGAAGCTTTATCTGATAATTTACAAGGTCAAACATTAGCGCCTTACGATCCGGCAACAAGAGACGTGACTATAACAAGAGCGCCTATTAACATACGTATGATGAGTAGGGTTACAAGATTTATTGAACCAACTAAAAACGGTAACGTTCATGTTAAATTTGGATTCGCTTCAACTGGCCCTTATTATCACTCACTAAATAGATATGCGAACACGAGATATGGAACAACTACATCTATACATAACACAGTACATAATGGTGTAAGTAGTGGTATTACGTTTCGTAGGTTAAGTGAGATTTTAGTAACAGGAACAAGAACAAGTTTAGACGGAACACCAGGAATATTCGTATTAACATCACACGAAGAAGGTCAAAAAGTCAAAATAAACTTTACTTACCCTGCTGAGGTCTTTACATTTAACCCAGTAAAATTTAGTAACACAAAGGGTAATAAGAAATTTAGTAATACAACAGTTAAATGGAGCCAGACAACTCAAGCACAACCAAATCCATAATTTTTAGTAATAATAATGTTTAATACGTTATAAATATAATAAAGAAGGATTATAAAACAGTATAAATAGATATATGCCAGCGATAATTACAAACAAATTTAGAATACATAACTCAGAACAATTTAGAGAATCTTTCTCTGAAGCAGCCCCTAACGTTTACTATCTAGGAATAGGTAGAGCACAAACTTGGTCAACTCTTGTAAGAGGAGATGGTCGAACAGACTATGAGGGTTCTGATACATTACCAATTTTACCATCAGATACAAACGCAACAGAATTCAATACATTTGACGATTTATTAGCAGTAAAAAGAGTTACTACTACTAATGTTGCTTTTGTTGTTCCAAGAAACAATTGGACAACTGGTATAGTTTATGATACTTACAGACATGACTATGGTGAATTCAAAACTGGCTCAACAACAGCAAAAGTTGTTTCAACAGGAAATAAAACTACGTTATTTGATGCAGTATTTTATGTTCTAAATGCTAATTTCAATGTTTATAAATGTTTAGACAATAATAGTGGTGCTCAATCAACAGTTCAACCAACAGGAACAAATATTAATACTTTGGAAACTGCTGATGGATATAAATGGAAATATTTGTATACACTAACAGCGGCTGAACAAACAAATTTCTTAGCTACAGATTTCATGGCAGTCACAGAAAATGCTAATGCTGGAACAGGACAATCAAATGTAATATCAGCAGCAGTAGATGGCAAGATAGATATAATCAAAATTAAATCACCAGGTTCTGGTGGTAACAATGGTACTTTCACAAATATAGATATTAAGGGTGATGGTTCTGCTGGTAAATGTACAGTAGTAGTGGCGGGTGGTTTAATAACTTCTGCAACTGTAACAACTGCTGGAACAGGATACACTTTTGGAACAGTTAGTAACGCACAAATCATAACTGCTGGTTCAACAAACTTAGCTGGTGGAGAATTAGATGTTATTATAGGTCCTAAAGGTGGTCATGGTGCAAATTGTAAAAATGAATTAGGTGCTTTCTTCGTAATGATGAACACTAATTTAGAAGGTGCAGAAACAGCAAACTCAGGTGACTTTGTTGCAACTAATGACTTCAGAGAAATAGTTTTAATAAGAGATCCAAAATCAGGTGGATCAGCAGCGACTGGCGCTACATTGAGAGCAACATATGCTGTAAAGATTAATAACCCATCAGGAACATTTCTTCCAGATGAAGAAATAACTCAAACGACAACAGGCGCTGGTGGAAAAGTAATTGCTTGGGATAGTGTGAATGCTATTCTTTACTATATTCAAACAAGACACCAAGACGCTGGTATAGATAGTAACGGTAATCAAGTTGCTTTCTCGGGAGCAAACGTAATTACAGGAGCAACATCTAATGTTACTGGTACTCCAAACGTTGCACAAAGTTCTGCAGTTGTTAATGTTGAATTCTCAGGTGGATATTCTTCTCCTGAAATAGACCATGATACCGGTGATGTTGTTTATGTAGAAAATAGATCACCGATTACAAGAGCAGCAGATCAAACGGAAAACGTTAAACTGATAATTGAATTTTAGAAAAGGAATTAAATGCCAAGTCCAACTGACTTTAATCTCTCGCCTTACTTTGATGACACTACGGAAGATAAAAAATTCCATAGAGTTCTTTTTAGACCAGCATTTGCTGTACAGGCTAGAGAATTAACACAATCACAAACCATACTACAAAACCAGATTGAGAAATTTGGTGACCACATGTTTAAACAAGGGTCTATTGTAATACCTGGTGGTGTAGCATTTGATAAAAAATATTACGCAGTCAAATTAACAAGTATCGCTGTTTCAAATACTTTAGCACAATTTACAACAGGAACAATTATTACAGGTGGCACTTCAGGTGTTGTCGCAGAAGTTATTGGTACAGATGCTTTAGTAAGTTCTGATCCAGCAACTCTTTATGTAAAATACCAAAAGACGGGTACAAACAATACATCTTTCGTATTCACAGATGGCGAAACAATTACAGGTATCAATAGTGATAGTGTTGCTGTATCATGTGTATGTAATACAACTGCTACAGGTTCTGCTGCAATAGGTGAAGCGGGTACTTATTATATTAATGGTTACTTTGTTAAAGCAGATTCAGAAACTTTAATACTAGACAAATACACAAACACACCTTCATATAGAGTTGGTTATACTATTACAGAAACATTTATAACTTCAAATGATGACGCAAGTTTAAATGACAATGCTACAGGTAGTTCTAATCTTAACGCACCTGGCGCTCACAGATTTAAAATTCAATTAACTCTAACTAAAAAAACATTATCTTCAACAGAAGATTCTAACTTCTTTGAAATATTAAGAGTAGAAAATGGAAATATTAAAGGTCAAGCAAGAGCAACAGAATATAATATTTTAGCAGAAACATTAGCAAGACGAACATTTGATGAATCAGGTGACTATGTTTTAACTAATCCAGAGTTTGATATTAGAGAACATTTATTAAACGGAACAAATAGAGGTATCAATACATCTGGTAATGGTGGATTAGAAACTAAACTTGCTGTTGGTGTATCTCCTTTTAAAGCTTATGTAAATGGTTATGAGGGAGAAATATTATCTACAACATATGTTGATGTAGATAAAGCTAGAGATACAGATAGTGCTAATAACAATAAGACAAGATTCAATGTAAAAAACTTTGTAAATGTAACTAACGTTTTTGGATCGCCAGATATTAGTTTTGTATCAGGTCATACAGAAGCATTTAAAAATTTAAATTTATACAGAGACCCAACAACTACTAGAGGAACAGAAGTAGTAACAGTTGGTGTTGATGTTACACAAATAGGTAGAGCAAAATCACGTGGTTTTGAATATGTATCAGGCGAAGAAACATCTGACATATTCGCAAATACAGGTGTCTATAAACATTATCTATTTGACGTAGAAATGTTTACACACGTTGATTTAACAACTAGTGCTAACTTTACAACTGGTGAAAGATTGACTGGCGCAACTACTGGCGCAACTGGTGTTGTTATGTCAGACACAGCAAAGAAAAGTGCGGCAATAGCAATCACAGCTGCTAATCCTTCTATTGCTACTTTAACTGCACACGGATTTGTAGATGGACAACAAATTACTTTAACAAGTGGTACTTACTCTGTAGGTGGCACATCAAACTCTGGCGCAAGAGTTTGTGTAGTAAGAAATACTACAGCGAATACTTTTGAATTATTTGACGCTGATGGAACAACTTCATTGAACGTTACAGCTCAATCAGGTAATCCTACAGCTGCTCACACAACAGTTGTATTATCAAATGTACAAGGTTCTTTCTCTGCTGGTGAAACAGTAACGGGTGATATATCTAACGCAACTGGTTCAATTCAAGCAGACAGTATTGGCTTTAAAGGTGCTACTTCTTTTGACTTTGAACAAACAAAACAAGTTGGTATGGCAGGGTCTCCTACATACACAGCAGATACAGTTTTAAGCGCTACTCAAGGTTCTAATGTAGAAATGACAGGTAACGTTACCGTGGCAAACTCAACCACTACTGTAAGAGGTAAAGGTACTAAATTTACAACAGAATTAAAAGTAGATGATTCAATAACATTTACAAATGATGCTGGTGCTACTGTCACAGGTATAGTAAGAAATATTATATCACAAACAGAATTAACTTTAACAGCTGCCGTTGGTAGTAGTGATGTTACAACAGGTGGTATTCCAACAAGAAGAAGAGCTAAGTTACAAAATCCAGAACAAAACATATCAATATTCAAATTACCAAATACAACAGTTAGTACATTACAAACTTTATCAAATGGTGGCGCTGTAGATACTAACTTTACTGTTAGAAGACAATTCGTCAAAACATTAACATCAAATGGTGATGAAACTTTTACTGCTGGTTCAAATGAAACTTTTGTATCACATGCTGATGATGATTTCACAGCAACAATAATGACTACTGGTTCTGGTGGAACAGGTGCTGTTGGTGATAGTTTAAGCACTTCAGGTAATAACCACGAAGGTGGTGCAATAATTACTTTAGGTGGATCTCCAGCGGGTAAAACATTAACACTAGATTTTGGTGCTAACTTTGCTGGTCATAAAGTAAAACTTACTGCTACATTAAGTAGATCAGTTGCAGGTTCTAAAACAAAAACTTTATCTGCTGCTCAAACAATAACAATATCATCACAATCAATTATACAAAGTGGTGTTATTGGTCTAGCGAAAGCAGATATATTCAAAATTAATAATATTTACATGTCACCGGCGTTTGGTACAGCACCAACAGCTTCACATACAGATATTACAAGTAGATTCGATTTAGATAACGGTCAAAGAGATAACTTCTATGACATAGGTAGAATTAAATTAAAACCAGGTGCATTAAAACCAACTGGTCAACTATTAATTAACTTTGATTTCTTCTCACATGGATCAGGAGATTACTTTGATGTAGATTCTTATTCAGGTGTTGTTGCTTACGAGAGCATACCTAGTTATATTTCAGAAACACTAGGAACAACTTTCGAATTAAGAGATAGTTTAGATTTTAGACCTAGAGTAGATGACGCTTCTACTTTACCTGGTTCAACATCAGGTTCTGACTTTGAAAGAAGTTATAATGGTACAGGTAACTCTACAATAGACATGCCAGAATTCAATTCAGACATTACAACTGACTTTGAGTTTTATTTAAGTAGAATAGATAAAATTTTCATCACAAGAAGTGGTGAATTAAAAGTAATTAAAGGTGCTTCTTCATTGAACCCTTTAGCGCCACAAAATTTAGAAGGTAACTTACACTTAGCAACTATTGAAATACCGGCATATACGCTTGATACAGATGAAGTGATCATCAACAAACAAGACAATAGACGATTTACTATGAGAGACATAGGTCGTTTAGAAAAAAGAATACAGAACGTTGAATACTATACTCAACTTTCATTATTAGAAGCTGATGCACAATCTTTACAAATACAAGACGCAAATGGTTTCGATAGATTTAAAAATGGATTTGTTGTAGATAACTTTACAGGTCACAATGTTGGTGATGTTGGAAACAATGATTACAAATTATCTATTGATAGAGCTAAAGGTCAAGCAAGACCAATGTTCAACGAAGACAACATTGAGTTTGAAGAAATAGATGAAGATGGTTCAGTAATATCATCAGCAGACAGAACAGCTGCCAATTATCAATTAACAGGTGATGTTGTAACATTACCTTACACAGAGACAAGTGTAATAGATCAACCATTCGCAACTAAAACAGAAAATCTACAACCATTTATGATTTTCAATTGGATTGGTGATGTAGATTTAGACCCACCACTAGATGAGTGGAAAGAAACAAGTAGAGCGCCAGACATTGTAGTAAATTTAAATGGTACTTATGATAACCTAAGAAGAGCAATGGGATTAGAAAATGAATCTATCGCAACTGTTCCACTAGGTACAGAATGGAATGAATGGCAAGATCAATGGTCAGGTAACCCTAGATCAAACGTTTCTCAAAATGGTCGAACACGTACTACAACAACAAGTAGAGACGTTGTACAGACTAGAGGCGGTATTAGAACAGAAGTTGGACCACAAACTGTTATTCAAAGTTTAGGTGATAGAGTTGTAGGTATAAACTTTGTTCCATTTATTAGAAGTAGAGCAATCGAATTTACTGCTCAAGGTATGAGACCAAATACACAAGTTTTCCCATACTTTGATGAACAATCTATCACAGCATACGTTACACCAAGTGGTGGATCAGTTG
>Ga0308010_1001453_pt1 | contig 13170 bp, 9 predicted proteins | sample Neamet129_FD_202368 | JGI IMG/M metagenome (GOLD analysis project Ga0308010, IMG submission 202368) | Marine microbial communities from water near the shore, Antarctic Ocean - #129 | ecosystem: Environmental > Aquatic > Marine > Unclassified | place: Southern Ocean | collected 2014-07-24 | reverse complement strand
GATACAAATTCCCTACAGAAACTTTTGTAGTCCTTCACGAATAGGACTAGAATCTGCACGCCTCGAACAATAAAGATTCGTGGTCAAAATCGATCCTAGTCCAAACAACGTCGGCGTATATACGGAGATTATTGAATGAACGGAACAGAATTCATCGCCCAGATACTCAAGCAAGAGGGCGTTAGCGAAATGACATGTTTCCCGAGCAACGCACTCATTGAGGAAGCATCGAAGCAAGGTATTCGTCCGGTAATGTTCCGCCATGAACGCGGCGCCATCATGGCTGCCGATGGATACAGCCGAATGAACAACGGTAATAAGTTTGGTGTTGTCGCAATGCAGCACGCAGCCGGTGCAGAAAACTCTATGGGTGGCCTATCCCAAGCATTTGGTGACAATGTCCCAATTTTGGTACTCCCAGGCGGATACCCAATCGAACAACGACACGTACGTCCAAACTTTTCAGCAGTTGAGAACTGGAAGGGTGTAACAAAGTCTGTTGAGTCGATCGATACGCCTTCACAGATCAAAGATGTGATGCGACGTGCGTTCCAGGCTCTGAGGAACGGTGTTGGCGGCCCCGTAGTAGTAGAGATGACTCTAGATGTTTGCGCAATGGAAGTTCCAGCAGACGCACTAAACTATCAGTCACCTTCAGTAAGTAAGTCGGTTCCTTCTAAGACAGACATTCAAGACGCCGTGAAGGCACTATTAGCTGCAGATCGGCCAATGATCTGGGCTGGTGCTGGTGTTCTTATGGCACAGGCATCTCCAGAACTTGCCGAATTCGCTGCGCTAACAGATATTCCGGTGTTCACCACAATGGAAGGAAAGTCTGGGTACGACGAACGACTTCCTCTTTCTCTTGGAGCTGGTAGTGGTGCAACTACTGGGCCAGCATTCGAATGGATTAATGAAAGTGACGTAGTTATCGGAATTGGCACTAGCCTTTCACTGAACAGCTACACACGTAAGGTTCCAGCTGGCAAGAAATCTATAATTCACAACACGATCAGTAACGAAGACATCAACAAGGGGACTCCTTCTGACATCGGGCTTGTTGGCGATGCAAAACTAACTCTTGCTGCACTCATTGACGAAGTTAAGGCACAGATTGGTGAAGGCGGACGTGATACCGGCGTCGCAGCACAGATCGCAGCTGTTAAAGAGAAATGGATGGCTGAATGGTCGCCAATCCTCAACTCTAATGAGGCTCCTCTTAATCCTTACCGTGTCATTAACGAGATAAACAAGAACGTCGATCACGAGAACAGCGTGGTAACGCACGATGCTGGTGGTCCTCGTGATTGCATGGTGCCGTTCTACACAGCCACAACGCCTAACAGCTACATTGGATGGGGTAAGACGACTCACCTCGGATTCGGCATTCCCCTGATGATTGGCGCAAAGCTTGCTGACCCAAGTAAGTTCTGCCTCAATTACATGGGTGACGGTGCATGGGGGATGTCAGGTACGGATACCGCTGCTGCTGCACGAATGGGTCTGCCTATCACCACAGTTCTATTGAACAACGGTGGAATGGCTACATACCCAGGTGCATTCCCTACAGCTCGAGAGAACTACGACGTTTCTTTTATGGAAGGTGATTATGCGAAGATCACTGAAGGTATGGGAGGGGTAGGTATTCCGGTTTCTCAGCCAGAAGAACTCGGTCCAGCCATTCTCAAGGCTCGACAGTTAAATGATGACGGCAAGACTGTATTGATTGACGTGAAATCGAACTACGAGTCACGCAAGTCGTTCTTTGGCAGGTAACCCAGGTTAAATACTCAGATCAAGCCCGCATACACTTTCGTATTTGACTAAACGTCGAATCAACCAGTCACCCTCATAAGGCCTGCTAACTAAGCAACACCGCCTGAGTGCTTTCACTCCGGCGGTGTTTTTCTTAAAGCCCATATCCTGAGACTAAAAACAAGGAATTTTCGACGAGTGTTTTCTAGTTATAAGCCAATAATCAGACCATCACGCAGGGCGAGATTCTCGCCTGACGACGTCTGACAATCTGGTAGTCAAGAGCACTAGGTTCGTCATAGAACTAACTCCACAGTTCGGTGCGTCCCTGAATTTTCAGTGTGCGTTTCCGCCAAGTTTTAGAAAAAAAATTACCTGAATTACAAAAAACAGGTTAGTTCCCACATCAACCCAACGTCCGATACGATTTGGCCCAAATTATCGCGACGGGACAGCGGACTAGCCGTAAACCTCACTTATGGAATCATGAGGTCACGATATCGATCGGGATTCGATCAAGAAGAATTTCTAGACCCTGATGTTCCCAATAAATTCACCATAAAACTCAACCCAGTGGGGATCGAAATTCAACCAGGTCAACGTTTGCGTCTCGATGTATCGAGTTCAGAATTTTCAAACTTCGATCGAAATCATAATACTGGCAAAGATTTCTGGTCTGACACGGAACTCAAGATTGCAAAGCAGACCGTTTTCCACAATACAGAAATGCCGTCTCGGCTGCTTATGCCGTTGATTTCTAAGAAATATGATTAGGGTTGCTAGGTACTACTCGCTGGTAAACCCGTCAAATAGTCAGCATTATCCGCAATGTCGTCGAATGACGTGTAGTTTGTCTCCCAAAGTTGTGAGTACAACCCAGTCGATCTAACTAGTTCATCGTGGGTGCCTTTTTCAACAATCTCGCCGTCTCTAACCACGATGATTTGATTTGAGTTCCTGATCGTGGACAAACGGTGTGCAATAACCAGTGCAGTTCTGCCTTCGAGCAATTTTTTCAAGGCATCTTGAATAATTCGTTCGGTGTAACTATCGATATTTGCCGTTGCTTCATCGAGCACCAATATTTTAGGATCAGCTACCAACGCCCTAGCGAAACTCAGGAGTTGCCTCTGGCCAACTGACAAATTTGAACCACGCTGCTCCAAGGTCGTGTCATAGCCGTTTTTGAGTCGCATTACAAACTCGTGAGCACCAATGATTTTGCAAGCGCCGACTACCTCTTCACGTGTTGAGTGCAGCGTGTTGTAACGAATGTTTTCCAGAACGGTTTTTGAGAACAAAAAAGGTTCTTGTAAAACCATACCCATCACATCACCGATAGATTCTTGAGTGACATCTCTAATATCTTGACCATCGATCGAGATAGCCCCTTCCTGAACATCGTAGAAGCGATGAGCAAGAGCTGTAATTGAGGTTTTGCCTGATCCAGTAGGACCAACAAGTGCGATTGTTTGCCCAGGCTCAGCGACGAAACTTATATTCCTGAGAATAGGTCTCTCAGGGTTATATCCGAACGTGACATTTTTGAATTCGACACGCCCTCTTACATCGGTAATCGGTTTAGCATCTGGCTTGTCACTAATCTCTAGGGGAATATCCAACAGTTCGAAAATTCTATGGCCTGATGCTACTGCACGTTGCAGTAGAGCGTAATGCATAGTCAAAGTACGAATTGGCTCGAAGAATCGCTGGACGTATAGCAAGAACGCAACCATCGTTCCAATTTCGATCGACTCGCTTATAACACGACCTCCACCAACTATAAGAACGATAGCCAGCGCTACTCCCGTCATCAATTCCACGGTAGGCATCAGCACTCCACCGAGTCGTGAAGCTTTTACAGCTGACCAGAAGTACGTCCGGACTTTGCCGTCCATAATTCCATGATTTTCTTTTTGCCTATTCAGTGCCTGAACTACTCGTATACCGCTTACGTTCTGATCAAGGTATACACCTACAACAGATGAGTTTCTTCGCATTCTCAGAAAAGCGCGACGGGCAATTGGTTGCCAAATTATTCGAATCAGAAAAAGTGCAGGAACGATGGCGAGAGTGACGATTGCAAGTTGGAAATCCAGCACCAGAAGAATCACGATGATCCCTACCAGTGTTAATACATCGCCGATAATTTCAATCGACGATTCCAGCATTTCCTGCAAAGCCCCAACGTCACCGAACATACGAGACATTAAGGCACCAATCGGTGTTTTATCAGAAAATGACAGAGCTAATCTTTGAAGTTGCAGGAACATATCTGCACGTATGTCGTACAAAACGGTCAACGCTACTCGGGTTATCAGCACGCTTTGTAAGAAGGCGGTAAACCAATAAATACCAGCTACTCCCACGAGAGAAATAGCAATTATTGAAAGAAGGCTCGAGTCTCCCTTTCGAATTGCACTGTCAATACCAAATTTAACCAATAGAGGTATCGACAGGTTCGCTAATGTGAAACCGATTACGGCTAGCGTCGCGGTAAACATCGCTTTCTTGTACGGACGAGAGTAATAGAAGAAACGTTTGAATACGGTGCTATCAAGCTGAGCAAACATTTCTTCATCTGACTCGTGCAGCTGGGAGTGTTTTTCTTCAGCATTAGCAGGGCGTTTTCTTTTTGGCTCCTGTGTAGGAGGCGAAGTGTTTGAGGTGCTAGTCATAGTTACTCAGCAACTTCTACCCCACGACCGCTTTGAAGGTCCCATAACTGCTTGTAGTGTCCACCCAAAGCGAGCAACTCGTTATGGGAACCACGTTCTATCGTTTTACCGCTATCTAACACTAGAATTTCGTCCGTATGCTGAAGCGAGCCAAGACGATGAGCAATAATAATCGTGGTTTGTCCTTTCGTAAGTTCTTTAAGAGCTTGTCGAATTCTGGCATCGGTACCTGCGTCTACTGACGAAGTTGAATCATCCAACACCAATATAGGAGAATCCGTCAAAAGGGTCCTTGCTATGGCAACCCGTTGGCGTTGACCGCCGGATAATCCGATTCCACGTTCTCCAAGTTCAGTTTCATACCCTTCAGGCAAGCTTTCGATGAAATCGTGTATTTGTGCGATTTGTGCTGCTGCCATAACTTTTTCGTCTGAGGCAGTGACATCGCCATAACGAATGTTGTCTCGAATAGACCCGTCAAATAAGAATGGATCTTGTTCTACAAGTCCTATCGCTTGACGGATAGACAAAATGGTTGCCGATCGTAGGTCGGTGCCATCGATAGTAATATTCCCAAATGTAGGGTCGTAAAAACGAGGGATTAAATTGGTAATCGAACTCTTGCCGCTTCCGGGAGCACCAACAATTCCGATGGTGTGGTCTTTTCGAGCCTCAAAGCTGATTCCCGATAAAATGGGAGCGTCACCATAGCTGAAAGAAACATCATCGAACCGAAGCACTCCTTCGGTCACGTTTAGCGGTTCAGCCACGGATTGGTCGACTATTTCAGACCGGATATCGAGAACCTCGAATATCCTACCTCCAGCCGAAGAAGCACGAGCAGTCGAGTTGATGATCATAATGATCATTCTGACTGGGAAACGTAAAAGAGCCAGATAGAAAAAGAATTGAGTCAGTTCACCTTCTGATAACTCACCACTAATAACCTTTTCGCCGCCTACCCAGAGCACAATTGCCCAAGCTACAAGAAAAGCGAATGAAATTGCGCCTCCTCCGCGTGCATGCGTCTTCGCTGCGCTCATTCGTAGATCAACTACTTCACGCGCGGTAACATCGAACTTAGTTTGTTCGTACTTCTGGGCTGAAAATGCTCTGACAACTCTGATACCGGCAAGGTTTTCTTGCATGGTCGTCGTCAAATCGCCCAGTGCGTCTTGAATTTTCATCCATGTAGTACGTAATTGGAGACGTAGGCGTGCGCTTCGATAGACCATAAAGGGCACAAAGCTCAAACTAAGTAACGCAAGTTGCCCATCGATTTGGGCCATAAATATCCCGGCTGCCACCAGTACAACCACCACACGAACAATCTGTACGAGTCCTGATTGAACGAACATCCGGACACCTTCGATATCCGATAAGCCACGAGACATTAGCTGCCCTGTGTGTACTCGGTCATGAAAGCTGAAACTTAGGACTTGTAGTTTGTCGAAATACAACATTCTTAGTTGGTTCGATACGCGTTGGCTAAGTGTTTCACCGAGGAACATTTGGGCGAAACCAGTCGTTCCACGTAATACTGAAACCAAGATCACGAGTAGTGCTGTGTTCAGGAGCAACGATTCGACATCGCCTCTATTCGTAGAGTCTCCTTTGATCAGAAGTAGTGCTTCGTCCACACCTTGACCGAGCAATCGCGGGATAAACAGCGATACCACTGCAGTGGTTGCAGCGAAAATCGTCGCGGCTGCAAGATGCCAACGATAAATGAATGTGAGCTTTGTTATTCGCCAGAGAACATCAGAGCCAGTAGGCCCTGATTCGGTGATACGGGCTCGCACACTACGTTGCTGCCGCTCAGATTGACCGGAGGGTTTTGTCGAAGAGGGATTCGTTAGGGACTTCCTAGCGTTCTCTCACATCGTTTTAAGACGGTGTCAGATTAACGCGATCTAAAATGGAAACAGGTAGGAGCGGGGGAGAGTATACGCCCAAAATTTGATACTTGACTATGGGTTTCAGAATGAACTAATTGTGCCGATGACATGTGCTCAGGCGGCTGAATTGAGTATACAAACGAGGCTGGGGATTTCAAATCCGACTCGTGTATCTTTACCCAGGGTCAGATACTAGAGCGTACTTTCACTACATAGACGCCAGAACGAAGCATCCTATAAGCGTAGCGTCATATGTTGAACGATGAGGTATTCTGACGCAAATACCACCTAAGATTCACGCACACTTTTTCGGTCCTTAACGATAGCCAAAGGGGAAGAACTGGGAGATAGCTGCTGCACCTGTTGATCATCTTGAACCTCGAAAGCTCGTGGAAGTAATTCGCAGATAAAACTAGGACTGGAAACGGTCGATATTAAGTAACTCGATATTGTGTCGAGTTTTTCCATTGATAGAGAGATCGCCAAGTATTTCACCCACTACGCTTGCGAACTTGAATCCGTGCCCGGAGAACCCAGCGGCTACCGCAACTTGTGGGTAGCCTGGGACGGTATCGATAATGAAGTGTTCATCTGGGGTGTTCGTGAATAAACAAGTCTTCAACGTCATGATCGTACCGTTCGCTTTTGGGAAATAACGCGCTGATGCGGCCCTCAACACATCTTCATCTTCTTGCGTAACGTTTCTTTCGACGTGATCAGGATCAGCAACTTCTTCTAAGTGGTGATAGCGACCAATCTTAAACCCGGGTATTCCGAATACTGGAAATCCGTAGTATCTGCCTTCCTCAAAAAAAGCACTAAATACAGGGAAGACTTCAGGCGTGAACAAAGACGGCTCTTCAGGTTGTAACCATGCGAGAACCTGCCGTTCAGGAACGGCCAGTTCTTCGAGTGAAGGCAACATACCTGCAGTCCATGCTCCAGCAGTGATCACAAGTCGGTCAGCGGTATATTCGGATCTGTCTGTAAACACACGAACACCATCGGCCTCCGGTTCCCAGTTCAATACCGTTTCTCTAGCTTGGATCGTGGCGCCTTCGGTAACAGCAGCATTCACATAAGCAACAATTGCTCGCTCTGAGAGAACAAATCCGCCATCTTGTTGATACAAGCCCATGTGGCCCGGTGGCATTTCATATCCCGGAAAACGTTCGTTTATCTGCCGATAATTCAAAATTTCATGAGGAATGTCATGTTCTAAGCAAGACTGCAGTGAGCCTTCGAATAGTTCATGACCTGAAGGAGCAGTGTCGATCGATCCGGTTTTGTATAGGAGTTGTTCTTTGGCGATCGTTTCGATTTCTGACCACATCTCGTACGCCCGACGAAGCAAAGGTACATATGAAGAATCTTCGTAATAAGCCAATCGAATGATTCGATTCACTCCGTGAGATGAGCCTTCGGAATGCGGTACATCAAACTTTTCAATTCCGAGTACTTTTTGCCCGCGTTTAGCCAAGTTATAAACAGCTGAACTTCCCATACCACCTACACCGACAACTATGGAATCAAAATGTTTTACCACCAACAAATCTCCTGAAGAGTAAATAGTTCCGAACTATATGTAGATTATTGCCTATCCGAACTTAGCAGAGTAACGGCTAAATCTGTGCGTGTACCAACACAGGGCAATAGTAGAGTTCCGAATTGTTGTCTCCATAGAATATCGAATGTGTTCTGCATTCTAGGATTTTCGAAATACATGACCCAATCTGCAGTTGAAAATAATCCCACAGAAACTAAGAAGCCAAATATCGTGCTGATAATGGCGGATGATCTTGGATGGTCCGACTTAGGTTGTTACGGATCGGAAATCAGAACACCGAATCTGGACAAACTGGCGGATAAAGGCGTTCGATTCACGCAAATGTATAACTCTGCCCGATGCTGTCCGTCACGGGCGGCTTTGTTGACAGGATTAAATCCGCAGCAGGCCGGTATTGGGCACATGATCAACAATCTTGGAGTACCGGCTTACCAAGGTTATTTGAACGACAATTGTGTAACTATCGCCGAGGTTCTAAAGACGTCCGGGTACAGAACTTTGATGGCTGGCAAATGGCATGTGGGAGGTGAACAAGGAAACCTGCCAGACGGGTGGCATCCTGACATGCTTGGATATCCATCACCGAAAGGTCGAGGATTCGACCGGTTCTATGGGATTCTCTCCGGTGGAGGCAGTTACTACAATCCCAACATGTTGATGGACGATTTGACTCGAATCAGTATTGATACCACTGATTACCATTTCACCGATGAGATAGCGTCTAAGGCAACTCAGTTTGTCGACGATGCAGTACACCGTGACGAACCGTTCTTTTTGTACATGGCCTTCACTGCTCCACATTGGCCTCTTCATGCGTGGCCAGAAGATATCGAAAAGTATCGTGGAAAGTACATGAAAGGGTGGGATGAGACTCGAATGAACCGCCACGAGACCCAACGAGGACTGGGTGTGGTGGATGCCAATTGGAAACTCTCTCCGCGCGATTCAGGTGTACTGCCATGGGACGATGCCCCTGACCAAGAGTGGAGAGACTTGCAGATGGCTGTGTACTCCGCACAGGTAGAGCAGGTCGACCGTGGTATTGGTCAACTAATGGAAAAACTAGAAGAGACCGGAGAAGTCGACAACACGATAGTTGTTTTCCTTGCGGATAACGGCGGCTGTGCAGAATTCTTAGCTGAGGACTCACCAGTTCCGGATCCATCTCGATACAACTACCCTACTGTCGATGGTCGAGTAGTTCGAACAGGGAACTCTCCATCGATCGATCCAGGACCCGCTGACACGTTTGCAAGTGTTGATATCGCGTGGGCGAACGTGAACAACACTCCATTTCGATTGTTCAAGCACTACACGCACGAAGGTGGGATTTCGACGCCATTCATAATCAGTTGGCCAGATGGCGTCACTGACAAAGGCTCGATTTTCAATAACCCTGCCCACATTATTGATATCAATGCAACTCTGTTGGATATCGCAGGTGCGCAGTATCCAACTACGTTCAAAGGAAATGACATCAAACCTCAAGAAGGTGAATCATTTGCGGACGTATTAAAGGGCAATAACTGGGAGAGAGACAAACCCATTGCTTGGGAACATGAAGGCAATCGTGCTGTAAGGATGGGCGACTGGAAATTGGTCAGCGAGATAGGTGATCCTTCGGATCCTGATTCAAAAGCGGATTGGGAGCTGTACAACATTCGAGACGATCGTACGGAACTCAATGACTTAGTCGACAGTGAACGTGGGCGTTCACAGGCGATGATTCGGTTCTATAACGAATGGGCAGAACGTTGTGAGGTTGAGAATTGGGAGAATCCGGGATTCTTACTTCGTCCTAAACTCCCAACAATCACTCGGCACAATCATGGCGGTGGGCCAGTGATCGCTGCCCGATTGGGACCACGAAGAGAATTGCCTACTCCATAACTACATCTTCCGAATTCTCGTATTAATGGAGGTATCACTGGATAGCGTCAACAAACATGATTCCAATCCATTTACGAAAGATAAGTCGAAGCTTCTTTTATTCGAGATACACCCACAGTAACCCGAAACTAAACTTACGACTAATCGAGAACTTGGTCTTCAAACGGATTGCAATCAATGCACTATAAAACGATTTTTGAACTCGCACCTCTTATCGAATCAGGACAACTTTCGCCGGTTGAACTCACTCGGTCGCAACTTGTCCGGATCGATAATATCGACGGTCACCTCAAGGCGTACGCAACAGTCACCGCTGATCTAGCCATAGAACAAGCGAAGATTGCAGAACAAGAAATAGCTGATGGTAATTACCGTGGAAAACTTCACGGAATACCAATCGCTGTCAAAGATCTGTGCAATACCGCAGGGATCAAAACGATGGGAGGGTCTGCGGTTTTCGCTGATAATGTGCCTGATCACGACGCCACAGTAGTCACGAAACTCCGAGAAGCTGGAGCCGTATCTCTGGGCAAGCTTAATATGACCGAAGGGGCTATGAGTGGCTACAACCCTAAATTACAGATCCCTGAAAACCCATGGCGGAAATCGCATTGGGCTGGTTCGTCATCTAGCGGATCGGGCTCGGCTACAGCTGCAGGACTGGCCTATGGAACTCTTGGTAGTGACACCGGTGGCTCGATTCGACACCCGGCAGCTGTATGCGGAACAGTAGGTCTCAAACCGACTTGGGGTCGGGTATCTCGATTTGGCGTGATGGACTTAGCTCAATCTCTTGATCATGTCGGACCTCTTACGCGCTCGTCCACTGATGCAGGAATAGTCCTTCAAGCGATATCTGGCTTAGACCCTAGTGATCCGACAACCCTGACACATGAAGTTCCCGACATGCTTTCAGCGATTGCCAAAGGCGTGAAAGGTTTGAAAATCGGATGGGACGAAGACTATTCGACTGTTGGCATGGAACCTTCGTTCGCTAAAGCCGTCGCAGATGGCGTGAAAGTAATGGAATCCCTCGGGGCAGAAATTGTTCCGGTGAAGATGCCAGAGATTATGCGAGAAGCGATGGCAGCATGGCCGATCATTTGCTCAAGCGAAGCAGCGGCGGCTCATGCTGACACTTACCCCTCACGAGCAAATGAATACGGTCCTTTCTTGCGGGAATGGCTTGAAAACGGGAATGCTCACACTGCAACTGATTACGCTAATGCGCACAGTTTGCGTTTGGCAATGAACGGGGGACTAAGGATCACGATGCGAGATATCGACGTTCTTACGGGACCATCCACAGCCAAAGCATCATACCCAGTTACGTCTGACAGTTTGTATGGTCCGATTCCATCGGACCGAGATCCGTGGGACAGTCGATTCACGGTACCCTTCGATTTCTCCGGCCTACCGACAATTTCCTTGCCTTGTGGTCTCGACAACAATGGCATGCCAGTTTCACTGCAATTCTCCGGCCACCATCTTTCAGAACCAATGCTAGTCGGTGCAGGGCATGCTTTTGAACAAGCTACTGACTTCCACAATCTACATCCTCCCGTTTAGGACTAACCATGAGCAATCGATTTGAAGGCAAAGTAGCTCTAGTCGTTGGCGGGGCAAACGCCGATGAGAGTCAACTACTCGGGTTTGCTGGATTAGCAGGTCTCGAAATCGCTAGGCAAGGCGGAAAATTAGTTGTCGGAGATATCGACGACGAAGCTGGAAACCGCTCAGTAAACAAAATGAAAGATGAGGGACTTACAGCCGATTACGTCCACATGGATGTAACTTCCGATTCGGATTGGGTGAACGCTGTCGAGATAACGGTGAGCAATCACGGGCGTCTTGATATCTTGATCATGGCAGCCGGGATTCCTGATAGCGGCGAGACAATCGAAACGACCGATGTCGATAAGTGGCGCCGCGTAATGGATGTCACGAATTTAGGCATGTTTCTAGGCACCCGCGCTGTAGTAGACCCAATGCGAAAAAGTGGTGGTGGGTCGATCGTGCTGATTTCCTCGATGATGGCAAAAGTAGTCAGGGATGGAGCCAACGCCTATGCCACTTCTCGGGCAGGTATGACTCACTTTGCTCGTTCAGCAGCAGTCCAATACGGCTCCGACAACATACGAGTAAACACAGTGTTACCGGGATGGACCTTTACACCCTTCACAGCCAACGCATTTGACGAAGAGTGGGCAGAACGACTCGCAAAACGAGTGCCGCTGGGTCGGGTAGCTGATGCTTCCGACATCGCTGGTCCGATATTGTTTCTAGCCTCCGATGAAGCCAAGTACGTAACAGGCAGCGAACTACTGGCAGATGGCGGAGTAACCGGCTGGATTGGGCCGATGGACTAGAACGTTCGAGCTCTAAACGAAAGGCCGCACAAAATAATGACTCAAATCATTAGATTCCTGAATATAAAAAACCTCGTTGGCGCATTAAAAAACTCCCTTGATGGGCTTCTGCATGGTTTGAAGTCGGAACGAGCATTTCAGCAAGAAGTCATTCTTCTAGTAGTTGGTTCGATCACAGCATTTTTATTAACTGATACAGGCCTAGAACGTGCCGTATTAATTGGATCGATTGCGATGGTTTTGATCGTAGAATTACTGAATTCAGCGATCGAAGCTACTGTCGATAGAATTGGGTCTGAAATACACCCACTCTCTAAAAACGCCAAAGACTTAGGTTCTGCGGCAGTACTCATTTCATTGCTTACCGCCGTTGTTTTGTGGCTGATAATCCTCGTCTAATTCCACGATCAGCGAATTGACAACCAAAAAATATTTACGGAGTTCGTCTATTGTCTAAAAAGCTAAACCTGCTTGTAACTGGCCTAAATGGAGTGGTTGGTAAAGCACTCCGCCCAGCCCTTGAAGAGCGCTACACAATCAGTGCTTTGTCTCGGAGTGGCGTAGACGGGCTACCTGACGAACGCGTTTTCAAGGCGAATATCGCCGACATTGAATCAATCCGACCAGCATTCGAAGGAATTGATGTCGTTCTTAATTTGGCAGCCGATGGCGGTCTTGGCAGTGAAGACGGAATGAATGCAGGCTGGGATTCGATGCTTAAGAACAACATAATCGGGGCCTACAACGTACTTGAGATTGCTAATCAGGCTGGCGTTTCTAGAGTGATTTTGGCAAGTTCCGGTGCGACATCAAATGGTTACGAATTACAAGAGCCATATAAAACACTGGTATCCACGGAGGACCTAGAACTTCCACATTCTTGGGAGATGGTCAACGAATTTTCCGAACCCAAGCCAATCAGTCTTTACGGCGTAACGAAACTGTTTGGCGAAGATATTGGGAGGTATTACTCACTTACTACTCCCCTATCGGTAATAAATCTCCGAATCAGC
>Ga0308010_1001447_pt1 | contig 13193 bp, 8 predicted proteins | sample Neamet129_FD_202368 | JGI IMG/M metagenome (GOLD analysis project Ga0308010, IMG submission 202368) | Marine microbial communities from water near the shore, Antarctic Ocean - #129 | ecosystem: Environmental > Aquatic > Marine > Unclassified | place: Southern Ocean | collected 2014-07-24 | reverse complement strand
TTTTATCTAAAAATTCCCACCCAGATAGTTTTGGTCTAAGATGAAATCCTAATTCCTGATATATTATATTCTTAGCTTCATATATCTCTGGTATTTGTAGCTCTAACTCTTTTTGGTGTTTGTGTTTATAATATGTTGGGAGGTGTTTAGCATACAGTGTGAACATAATATTGTTGACGTATTTTTGGTGAACACCTCCAGAAAAAATGCCAGAACATAAACCATCTTTATTTTCAAAAACAAGATGACCATCGCCACTAACAGGAACTCTATCACTAAGGGTAGCATATTTTTCATAACACATGTATTGAATGAGGGTGCCTAGTCCTAATGAATTTCTAAAAAAATTCCATTCCAACAGTTTATCTTGCAAACCTCTTTTTGTTAATTCTACATCAATCACTTTTGGTTTGATTTGATACTTTTTAAAAAATGCCGACGCATATAACCATTCAAGTTCGTTCCAACTGTCTTCAAAAATAGTTTTAAAAAACACATACTCTACGTCTAAATTTGTTCTGGAAAATCCTAAAGCAGCAGCTTGAGAATCTATTCCACCAGAAACCATCATTGCAACATTGTCTCCAACACTATTGGCCTGTGCCTCTAAAGCACAAAGTAAATTTTTATGTGGTTCTGATAATTCTTTCTTTAATACTAAAACATCTTTATTATCATACTCAATCCAACCCTCACTGAAAGTAGTGACTCTTTTTTCATGATTGTTGACTCCAAAGCGAGGAAGTCTTTCATATGTGTCATTCACATTCTAAATCCTCAAATTCATACAATACAAAACGTCGAGTTTCACCCTCACCTTTTTGTTTTTTTATTTTTAGGGAGACTAATTCTTCAGCTTCCTTTCCTTCAAATCCCATTGCTTTTACAATAATATTTGGCCCACGTTCATATCTTGCAAATTCACTGTGATCATTGGATAAGTCTACCACTGATAAAGAACGATAGTCATTATCCATATCTAAAAATTCATAATTAGAAAGCTTTGGTCTAAGCTGTATTCCAAGTTCATGATATATCAAAATTTTACTTTCCATATTATTTAATATTTTAAGTTCTGGGGTTGTTCTATGTTTAAATTCAAAATACTGAAAAAGATATGGTGCGTAATAAGGCATTAAAATAATAGGTGCGCCCCATTTATTATATTCGTGACCTGTGTGTGCAGCTACATGATGTTGCGTTCCAAAAACAAGACCTGGCTTCTTAAATATTCCTCTATGAATATTACCTTCATTTTCATATCTGAAATGACCATCAGTGCCTACAGGGTATCCATCGTATTTTTTCATATACTTGTTCATTCCGGCACTTGTAAACACAGAACCAGAACCTTTACCATCTTCAAAATATTCAGATTCCATCATAAAATCTATTAGACTATCTTGCGTGTAATCCATATCAATTACTTTTAAATCAATGTCATGTTTTTTTGCAAATGCTTTTGTAAACTCCCACTCAACTTCACATATATGTCCGTTAAATGAATTTCTTATATGAACAAAGTCTGCACCAACATCTGCCCATTTAAATCCTAATGCAGCCGCATGAGAATCGACACCACCAGAAACAAATATTGCTGGTTTAAAATTTTCAGCAATAGCTTTGCATTGTCTAATTAGTGCATCTTGGTAAGTTGTTGGGTTATAATCTTTATAGGGATAATCTTTTATCAGCATCTCTGTAGTTGATAAATCATACATCAACCAATCATTATAAAACACTTATCACTTCTCCTTTAACATCTTCTGCAATTCAGCAGTACTCCCAATAAAGAGTGCATTTGTCACGCTCTTCGGTGCGTTGTTAGGCACCTCTTTTAGTCTTCTCATTTTCTCTTGTAAGTCACCAAGTTTTTCAGTAACCTCTGCAACCTGTTTAATAAGGTTTCCGGCAACTTCATATGCTCGTGGATGGTCCGATTCTTTGGCGAGTTCCAGTATTCCTTCCACTGCATCCGTTCCTCTTTCGACCAAATTGTAAAAGTTTTGTCGCTGGTATTCATAATCTCTCTCCACATGATCAGCATTAGCGTCACCCCAATCTTCTTGGGATAACGGCATCACTTCTTGTTTTTTATTGTCAGTTGAAATTTCTTCTACTATACCTAATGCTTTATCAATTGTATTACTCATCTTCGCCTGTCACTGGGTTATAGGTTTTTGAATCTGTAAAGAAAGATGTTGTTTCATTAAATCCAAAATCATCATCTGCACTAGAATTAACTGGGTCTGGTGTGACGGTATATCGCTGCTGTCTTGTCGGTGATTTATCAGGAAGGTCAAGAAATTGATCAACTTGAACAGTTTTAATGACACCACTAGATGTAACAGGACCATATAAATAAAATTTAGCAGTAAAATCTAATGTGTAAATAATGGCCCTTCTAGATTCAAACTCACCCTGATAATTATCTTCATAGCTAATCCCATTTAAAACAATAGGAATATCTCTTTTAATTGACATGTCAGGAATATCATTTATTGTTATTGTATAATCAGGTTGAAAAAAAGGTAAGATTTGTTCTACAATTTGTAATGCATCATCTGATTGTTTTGCTAAAATGTATAATTGTACAGATAGATTATACGGTACTGGCATAAACTGTGTGTCAATTGATTTTGTTGTGTTTCCCGTGTTTTTTTTCTTAAACTTTTGAACTCTATTTAGTTTTCTAGCAGGATCATAAGAAAGATTTTGTATCTCAAACCCAATACGGGGTAGAGTTAAAGCCACTTTACTTGAGAGGTCTGCATCTGCTCTTAGACGAGTTAAAAACTTTTCTCTCGGGCCATATGCAAGAGGAACTTTCATAGATTGAGCAATATTACCAGAACTATCTTTGCGAACTAGTTGTATATTATTAAATGTTGTACCAAATCCTACGATTACTTTGCGTATAGTTTCGTGATAAAACTGCTGCCCTAACATTGTAAATTATCCTCCTACATCACCAAACGGATTTTTCTCACTGAAGTCTAAAACTGAGTTTTCGGCAGTTGCTGAAATTGACCCATCTTCTGTTTCAAATAACTCATTTTGTGCTTGATTATCTATATTATTTTCTGTCGTACCGTCACCTAATATATATGTTTCTTGTAATAGGAACTCTCCTGTCTCCGAAAGAATAACACCAGCAGATGTTGTCATATCACTTGTTTCTAGTGCAACTATTTCATCACCACCTGTATCTTCAACATTTTCATGCACAACTCTACCATTTTCATCCTCTAAGAATAGAGTATCAATTGAAGCAGAATCTTGTTCCATAGTAAATTGGAATGCAAGAGTATCAATTGATAAACCATCTTCAATCGCATCAATCGCAGAAATGTCTGTATCCAATACTTCAGAGCTATATTCAAATAACCGACAACGCATCTTATAAACTGGATTATTATCTAATTGGAAATATGGCTCATCATGGTCAACAAAATTAATTTGAAATATTTTTGAAAGGATTGGATGAAAAATTAAATCTCCCTCTAATGGCCTATCAGAATCAGTTGATGTTGCTTCTGAAATAATATATCCACTCTCAAACGATGCTGAAGCTTCAACTGTTGCACTATCTAGAGTTCCATCTTCCAATAAGATAGAACCACTAAGCGTATCAGTTCCAGATTCTATGGTAACCTGTTTAGTCAACTCTTGAAATCTAGTTTTAGCAACAACGAATGTTGCTTCACTTAAATTCTGCAAACCAAATTGACTCATCATTTCTTTTTCACCACCAAAGCCACCTTCACTATTCTCCATATACATTTCAATTTTTGCTTGAGTGGTGAACTTAGCTAAACTGTCTGTACCAAGAATTTTATCTTCATTAACAAGAGTTCTATCGAGATAATGAACATCGTGCCCATGAATCTGTATTGCTTCAATAACCAAATCTCTATAAAGATTCTGTTCTGCGGCAATCGCTGAAACATTGCTTGTGTGAAACGCTGAATTAACTGCCATGAGTTATCCTATCTGATACATGGGCGGTAATTCAAAAGCTAGTTGTATTTGTTCTTCTAATCTTAAAATTTCCTCTTGAGCTTGACTGTATAAAGTTTCTCCATTCATTGTTACACCACCTAACATAGTAACGCCATTAAATTTACTAAGGTTTGCTCCCCACTGTCTTTTCAACAGTGCTGTTGCATATCTTTTTAAATAAATATCGTCAAATATATCTGTATATGTAGTGGGATCAAGTTTTCTAAAACATTCTATTAGGATAAAATCTTCATCAGCTGTTACATCGTGTGCCCAATCCATATCAATATATAAACGATTTTGATGTTGATTAAATCTTATAGGTGTTTCTCCAACTAAAATATGCTCCAGAAAATCTAAGTGTTTCATTGTCATATCATAATGGAGTATTGACTGCGAAGAAAAATCGTATAAATCGTTTAGTCGTAATTGATAACGAACATCAAACATATTTGATGTCGAACCTTCATTGAAAGGAAAAACTTGAATAACAGAGACTACTGAGTCTGGAACAGGAATCCAATTATTACCTTCTAACCAATCAGCAGTTACAGTGCTATCAATTTTATCTGTAGCAGTTGCAGTGTCATTTGCTCTTGCTCTTGTAACTTCAGCAGTTGTAATCAAATGCTTTAAATACATTCTCTCAACACCATCATAGTGATACTGTGCAAAATATTGCAAAGCTTCATCTATCCGATCATCTGCTTGATCATCAGACACATTAATATCAATAACACCAAATCCAAGATTTCTTAGACAGTATGATTTAAATGTAGCTTTTGTCGTTGGTATAGCCATTACTTGTCTACCAATTGTTGCAAGAGATTTTTGATTTCATGTATCTCTGATTTTAAAGTATTTATCTCTCTGGTTGCGTTCCTAATTGTGTCTCTTTGGTCTTCTTCTTCCCGTTGTTTTGATTTAGCATTCTCTGCACGTTTCACTGCTTTTTCATATGCGCTTCTATTTCGATTTATAACAACGCCAGGAACATTAGCATCTTTAGCTAAATCTGGTTCACCTTCAACACGTTCATAATTATCACTCATTATAATGCCAATGCTAATGCTCTAAAGTCAGTAAGTCTTGGTATAGCAGCCTGATTAGTACTTTGCATAATAATTTTAATTGAGAATGAAATAAACTCTGGTAAAGGATCGCCAATACCATCATCAGTCACACCAGCACTATATACATATTCTTGAAAATCCTTAACTCCCAAAGAAGAATTGACAGGCACATCTGTTGTTCCAGTAGTATTAAAGAATTGATAAGGCAAATCATCAAAATCTATAGAATCTTCACTTGATAGAATTTTAAACATTACTTTAATAGTAGCATCAGATGGCCTATTTGCAGCAAGCAATACTTTTAATGCAGTTGCAGGGTTTTCTAATATAACTTTTTTAGTTAAATAGATTGCAGCATTATTATCCCCTTCGGCCTCTGTTGAAGGAATAAAAGTAAGATTTGATGCAAGATCAGAAGCACTATCAATTTTATTAATTCTATTCATTACAGAAATCCAAGACGATCTTTGTAAGTCGATTGCTGGACTTAAATTTGTTCTTATTGATTGCATATTAATTCTTGTTAGGTATGATTTAAGTCCACCCATTTCATTTGTTTCATTAATTTCTGAAGCAATCATTCGAGTAGTATCAAATTCATAATTGTCATTAATAGGAATTTTTCTTTCATTTGTTTCTGATGTTCTACTGAATGATGTTTCAGAACCAGAAATACTTGTTGCAGATGTTGTTCTCAAAAAAGAAGTTATCTTTGTTGCTTCTAACTCCAGCACGCTCATTTGAAGAACACCAGTATTTACAATATGATTTTCTGAAGCAGTAACAGCTACACCACCATTCTCAGAAGATGCTCCAGCACCTCCATCAAATGCTGGGCTACTAGTAAGAGTTATACTATATGAATCAATATCAATATTAGCAATTGAAGTGTGAGTATTAATTATTTCTATAAACGGCACTTTATGCAATTGATATAATTCTACAGTCGAACCAGCAGCATGTGCCGTCGCAGTTGTATTATCTTGCGCTCTAGTTATAGAAGAAACTGCCGTAGATGTAATATCTGTGAAAAACATAATTTCATCATTAATCTTAATATACCAACGAGAAGTGGAATCTACTGTTCCTGCAAATTTTCCGGCACTATTACCAAAATTTGTACCACTAACTAATGTTAAGGTAGTAGCAATATCAGTCATTCCAGAACTTAGAGTTGTAGATAGTCCAGACTTAACTCCACCAATAATAACATTATTTGAAGTGTTGTACATAGCATGGTCTTTATGTCTTACTTTTAAAGCAGTATCCCCATGAGTAAATGTTAGGGGATTAGTCAACAAAGTTCTATTTGGTAAAGTAGCATTAACAAGTGATAAATTTCCTCTACCTTCATCATCAGCAAGAGATTTTGTAACGGAAGTTCTTCCAGCTTCAAATAAAGCTGCATTAATTGTTATTTTTAAATCTTCCATTGGAGATATTGCCCACGCAGAATCATTACTAGATTTAAATAATGTTCCAAGCATTGGTTGCTTATCTAATATTTTACCACCCAATAAATTGTCTTCTCCCATTCTTGACATAAATATCTTATACTCAGGAGAATGTGATCCCACTACAATGGCGTAGTCAGTTTCTTCTAAAACGTATACAGGCGATTCAAATGTAAATTTTGTTGGGGCACTGCCAAGTTCTGATGTAGAAATATCAACTGGATTCAGCACTGATCTAGCAAAGACCAGTCTTTTAGGTGTTGGGTATCCATTTAATGTTTCTCTGATTTCAACAAATACAGGTAATTCCTCATCTTTTCCAAAAAAGAATAATTCAACGGAAGTAATAAACGCACCACCCCTAAAATTACCAACGCCTTGTTGAGATTTCATTTCCTCCATAGGAATTTGAAATGTTTGAGCCAATGGTTGAATATGTTTTAATTTAGCTGGTGAAGCCATTATCTTATTCCTTTATAATTATTTTTATTCATTTATGCAGCCACCAGCAACAGTTCTTTAGCTGCTTTTAATTCCCTAAGTTGCCGATCCTTACGGTATCTACCATGAACCGTATACAAATTTTCATCACAATAAACATTATAATTATCAGATTTTGTAACAATGCTTACTGTTGGAGTAATCTCAGAAACATATTCTATTGTATTAATTATAACTCCATTTATATTATCTCCAATAGATATATCTTTTGTTTTCTTCCACATGTTATTAACAAATAATGGGTGATCGTTAGTAATTTTTAATTCATTATTAATAATATAATACCCTTCTCTCATATGATTAGTAATAAGTTCCTCAATAATAGTTGTCCCGTAGTTAGTTATAATTTCATTACCAATTTTCAATTTATTAACATTTATCAAAACATTATTTTTGAGCATAACTTTCATATCGTTAAGTAGACAATCATCGCCATCGTACTCTTCCACGAACGGCCGAGGTGCGACTCGATAAATGTATATAGCTGGTGGTGGTGGCGGTGGTGGTGGTGGTCTTAATGCCAAAGATACATTCTGATATTGATCAAACATTCCAACAGCATAGTATATAGCAAATCCTTCTGACAAAGAGTCTGCTGAGTCTAGTCCATCATAAGTTTTCCTTGAAGGAATATCAATATTTATCATTGAACCTCTAGTTGATTCACTACTAAGTCTAAATTCAATTTCTCCTGTGGGAAATAGTGGATTGCCAGGAAAATTTGGGTCTGGTATAGTAAATACGCCACTAATTCTTCCGGCACTATCAGTGAATAATGATTTTGGTGAAACAAATCGTGATACTGGTACATTATTAAAATATGCAAACAATTTTATTCTTGGTTTAAATCCAGTTCCAGTAAATGAAACAGCTTGTGACCGACAGAATGGACGAACACCTTGAGTTTTTATTCGATAACCATTTCCTTGTCTTTCAATATTTGCAATTGCCTTAGTTGCAACTTCAACTCTTTTTCTTTTTGATTCTATTGATCTTACAAACCTATTATTTTCAAACGCATCACCGGGATCAATTTGTTCAACAACACCTAACCACTGTGATTGCCAAGAATTCCACATAGCACCCAAAACATGATCTGGGGTTGCAGCTGCAAAATCAAAATCGTGAGCAACACTTACAGTAATTGTTGGTCTAATTTCAGTTTCAAACCAATCATCACCATAAGGAGAAAGTTCAACAACACCAACCCATGTAGAATTAACAAATGGTGAAAGTGATTCAACCCTTGTCGCAACATCTTGTTTCAAAAGAAGTTGTTCCGTATAAGGTAAAGTTATCAAATCACCTGTCTTTCGATATCCAGCAGCAGTTCTTTCAGTGTCTGTTGATACTGCTTCTATCAATTCTATATGTTGCATTCTATGTTTTGGTCTTAGTTCATTATTTTCTGCATCAATAGCAACTTTATAATCAGGACTTCCAATATCACCAGTTCTATGACCAGCAAAATTATCAACCACAAATCCAGATTTAAATCTGTTTAATCCATTTGCATCTGTAACTTCAAGGTCTTGTGCTGATCGTTCCAACAAATTTAATGAAGCATAATACTCGACATTTTGAACTCTTTTCTCAATTTCACCAATATCTTTCATCGTATATCTTTGATGACGTTCTCTTTTTATTTGAACCTCTTGAGGAGCAAAAGTAAATGCCGGAACAAATATTTGAGCAATTTTCATCATACTGCTATGTGCCGCAGGCGGAACAGGAACTTCAGCTGATGCACCACGAAAAACAGTTACTTTTCCTCTTTCTGATACCTCAACATTAGCAATATAAGATAAGAAGTATTCAAAATCACTTTGTACGAATGAATCTGGTTTTGGTACATCTGACATAGATGCGCCTGTTCCATCATATTGCCTATGGAAGAAATCAAACGAATTACCAGTAATCTCATCTGTGGTTGTAATTTCAGAAGAAGTTCCAGCAATGTCTTCAACTCTAGGCCTAAAATCATATGTGTCTTGTAGTGGAAACGCACCTGTTGGTGATGGTGTATCTGGATCAATTTTTGATGCTGTATATGTTGGGATATCCTCATAAGTCATTTGATCTGCAATATCAACATACGAATCAACTGTCATTACATCACCAGCGCCATGTTCAAGGTAATCGTAAATTACTATGACTTTACCTGTTGGAGAACTTACATTATTTCTTCTTACAATTCTAGATATATCATAAAAGTTATCTCTCATTCCAGTATCAAGAGTGTAGTTATTCTTAATATCAATAGAGCCAGCCGTCAGTTCAGTAACAGTTGAAGTTGCAGTAGAAGAAAATCCTGTTATCGTATCACCAACACTAAATTCTGTTGTTGTTTGGAGAACATATTCTATAGGACTAGCAACATTAATAATTCGGGCCGTTGCACCCGAAAATGAACCTGTTATTAATTCACCTCTTGTAAAGGTGCCAGTTATTGTTCCTAAAGTCAATGATGGAATTGTTACATCTGTGCTAGTATTTTCTGAATCAAATACAGCAACTAACTTAAACGCATCTGCTCTACCCAAAGAAATTGTTCTATCGGTAGGACGAGTTCCAAAAGCATCAGTATCACCGGGATTAACTGCTAATTTTTTCATTAGGTTAACAGTTTTACTTTTGTGGGCTGCTGATGTTTTTAATAGAGACGCTATAAGTTTAACTTTTGTTCCTGTTGGCAGATTTGTAGCATCTAGGATAGTTATTGAACTTGTTCCCGCACCAGAAAGAGTACTGGCAATAGATACAATATCTCCTTGAGCGCCACCACCACCATCTGTAAGGATGGAAAGGGTATAATCTTTTTCGTTATGAGAGGTAAATGTCTCTCCACTACCGGAATTGAAAGTAACACCAGCTGAAGTAGTTGTTCCAATAAACTGTTTTCTGATTGTATATTGAGTATCAGATTCGCCTTGGTTTGTTGTTGTTAATAATGTTTTAATTACAGGTTTAGCTAATCTATATAGTAATGCATTTTTTTCCGGTGATTTTATTATAGCAGATTGAGTGTCCCGCCCTTGTTGAATAATATTACCAGAACCTGTTCCAGCTTCCAATTCAATAGATGAATTAACATCATCTTCAAGAAGAATTTCTGAAAAAATGTTTGTTGCTTGATCCAGAACAACATCAGCAGTGAAGTCTTCTCCAGATGTGGTGTCATCCATAAACACTTGTCTAGTGTCAGAGAATTGAAAAGTATCAACTATTGAAATTGTTAAATCAACATTTCCACTATCTTCAACAATGTCATCAGTTTCAGCAGAATCTGAAGCAGTTATAGTTTCGCCAGACTGAAATGTTCCTGTGACATTTGTTAAAAGAATAGTTGTTCCAGTGGTCCCATCACCAAAAACAAAACCTATAGCTCCAGATGTTGAACCTTTAACTTGAACGCCACCATTACCATGAGTAGCAATAAGGGTTGGGCTTGGTGTATCACTCATTGTAAGTTTAGTAAAAGGTCTTACATCAAATAAGTATAATTTATACACAGCTTCTGTATTTGATGCAGATGCCCCAGCTGTGCCAGTACTATATTCTAAACCCCTTGCTCTTGCAACACCAATATGATTTCCAGATGCTGTACCTCTAGTTGCAGTTACCGTATCAAACAAATCAATTTGTTTAAATGCAGTGCTTTCTCCACTTATTGGCGAAATATCTGGACTACCATATATACTTGTTATGTTAACAAAATTTCCTAATTCAGCAATAGTAACACCAGCATTAACAGTTTCAAAATCTCTCGCTTTAGCCATAGTTTTAAAATGTGAATTAAATCGTTCAAATTCATGACCCCTCACATATGCTTTATGAGAAGAAATTTCTAATTGTAACTGATCATTTGCCGCAACAAAATTGTCATCAGTTATTTCGCCAGCAAGAAACAATCCAACATTTTCGTTGATTGTAACACTTTCGTGTATCTTGAATTCAAATGGTTTAACTGTATAATCACCAGATTCATCAAAAGTTCTTCTAGCAAAAGTTTGTTCAAGTTCAGCATATTGTGTTTTATTTACTAATGTGTTAATTCTACCATCTTTAACATCCATCAATTGAACAAAATTCTTAATATCCTCTGAACTTTGTGCAGTTTCTCTTGGTACTTGCGTTAAAGATAATGTAATTTTAAATCTGTGTGCGCCTTTAGCAGCAAAGTTGTTAGAACCTGTAGAATTATCTAAAAGAGATGTATCTAATTCTGGAGTAATAATTTCTTCTTTAATATTAAAACCAACCAATGTGCTTACATCTGTAGTATAATCATTAAGAACAAAAGTTTCTGAAGAATTCTTTAAAAAGAAACCTCGAATGTAATAAACACCATCATTTATTACTACAGAAAATCCTTGTCTAGAAGCTGGACCAGTAGGCCCAGCTTTCTCTGTTTCAGACGCTGTGGTAGCCAAAGGAGAGGTGAATGCTGTAGCAGATGCAACATTAGTATCATATGATGTAGTGTGTGTTATTCCAGCATTAGCAAGTATATTTTCACCATCAGCAAATTTAGAAGTTATATTATCAGTTCCATTTTCAATATAACTGATATGAAGTAAAGGTTGATCTACACTAGTTCCAGCAGAAAACCCAGTAACCTTTGCAGTAACACCAGTTGTTTCTCCAGTAATTGTTATACTACTATTAACATTAAAATATTGTGAAGGATCAATACTTTCTCCAGCAAATGTTTTCACTAATTTTAATGTAAAATGAGGAGCTAAACTTATCTGGCCAGGAATAACCATATCACCTTCTTTAAAGATATGATCTCCAGTGCTTGATATCTGATTTTGTAAATTAGATTGTAATTGCGTCAATTCTCTAGCTTGAATAGCAAAGCCAGGTCGAAATAAAATCTTTTTAAAATTATCATCCTCATCAAAATCATCAAAATAAGGTGCAACATTTAAGTCTGTTTGTTCTGCCATTTTAGAATTCCACTATAATTTTAATATCTTCTGTTTGATCTGTAGCTCTAGATATTGGCCTTCGATTTTCTTTGTAAATAATATTACCACTATCAGCTGCTAATTCTGGATTAGCATATCCATCTGTAAATGTGATAGTAGATGCATTAGCAAGTGTAACAGCACTGTCAGCTGTAGCATCTGGAGTTGCAACTGCACTAGAGGAAGCACCAGTAATAGCATTTTCCCCACTAAAAGCAACAAAGGCACCTGTTGTGGAGTTAGTTCCAAAATCTGCATGTCTTTCCTGCTGATAATAAAGAATTTTTAAATTAGAATCAAATTCAACAACTTTACCGATTGCATTAGTTGATGCCTGTGTTATTTTTTCATCAGCACTAAATGTTCCACTAACTGAACCTGTCCCACTTGCAGGAAACTTAACTGCAAATGTTTGTCTTGCAGTGGATGCTGTTGCAACTGTTGATGTACCAAAATTTGTTGGGTCTACGACTAACCCAACATTTCTAAAATCATTTGTAGCTGCAATATCATCACCTTCTGCACCTGTAAGTGTGGTATTCGTCATTACAAAATGAGCGCCAAATTCTTCTACGCCACTTGAACCATGACCACCCTTGGGAGACACGATAACGTCAAATACAGGGTCAGTTGTTCCACCAATTGCAGAAGCAGAAGTTAATCCTGAGTCTGAAAAAGTAAAACCAGCAGCTGTATGAATTGTTCCATAAGTGTAACCCGCACCACCAGAATTAATTCCAGAAGTTGTTGATTCGTTTGTTCCAAATGATTGAACCTTACCACCAGATATAACAATCCTGACAACAGCACCACTTGCTGTTCCGGCGCTAGTACCATCTCCCTGCACAGCAGCAAAAAAAGTTCCATCAGTACAACCAACACCAAGATTTGTTACTTTAAAAGATTCAATTGCTCCATCAGTTGCAGCTGCACTAACAGTGCTATCTGTTACTACTGGCATAAAATCTGTAGTAAGAAATTTAGTTGCATTAGCAGCAGAAATAGTGTACATAAATTTAAGAACATACCCACCAGTAGTAAATAAAGATGTACTTTCTGAAGTAGGTTCAACTCCACTAAATGCAGCGGCTGCTGTAAATTCTCCAGCTGGAATATTACTAATTACTTTATAAACTCTATTTGCAGACGTTCTAAAATAGAATGTTGAAGTGTAAAGAGAAGATGCGCCG
>Ga0308010_1001445_pt1 | contig 13201 bp, 8 predicted proteins | sample Neamet129_FD_202368 | JGI IMG/M metagenome (GOLD analysis project Ga0308010, IMG submission 202368) | Marine microbial communities from water near the shore, Antarctic Ocean - #129 | ecosystem: Environmental > Aquatic > Marine > Unclassified | place: Southern Ocean | collected 2014-07-24 | reverse complement strand
TTTAATAAGAGATGTTTATTACCTTCTTCATCTAACCTATAAACATCAGTATTAGTATTAACAATAGGATATTTAATATCAGATTCTTCAAACCAGTGACCTTCCTTGCCTTTTATTTCATCATCAGAGTATAATTTTTCAACGATGAGAGTTTTTGGTCTGGGCATACTTTATAATCTTACGAAAGAAAAAAATTTGAAGTAAATAGAACGAAGAGATTTTTTCTTGTGTTCATAAATTTGATTCGTTCTTATTTCTCGACCTAACAAATAAACAAACAAACACGAGCGGGTTCAATAGCGAAAACTTACTCTTTTAAGAACTCTCCCGTCAACTCCCCCCGGCGAACTCTCCCGTCAACTCTCCCGTCAACTCTCCCGTCAACCAGCCGATGAACGCTGATCAGCTGACCCACATGTTCCACTCCTTCTCGGTAAAGTTTGACGAAGCCGTCCAAGGCCGTGGGGGTGAGCAAGGTTGCTGGGGATATATTAAGCCAGTAAATCAGAAGTTGTCATCCACGAGCCACTGCAAGGGCAAATTTAAGTTCGGTTGTGAAACACACGGCGAAAGAAACTCGCTTTCCCAACGGGGACTAATTCCCAACGGATGTATTCCCATCATTGTATGGGTGCCAGGGAAAGAAGTGGGGTTTTGGGATCAGTTCCTGGATACACCCAAGTTTCAATGCCTTCGCGACGAATTCCACCCTTACCCGCGCTGCCCCACTAAGAAATATATCCTTATGGGTCTACCCGGTAACAGAAGGGGGCACGACGGCGTCCTTATGGATCTCATCCATGATTCATTCATTCCGTGGGAATAGTGTCTTAATCCCTTATATGATTCTTGTGGAAGATCATAAATAAAACTTTTATATTATTCATTATATAATGCCCCCTAAGAGAAATGTCCGGAGTAAGAAAAGATCAACTAAAAAGACCCAATCTAAATCATCCATGACGCTTCATCAGATTTTTTTTAATATTGGGAAAGGTGAACTGAAAGAAATCCCGAGATTTTATAATTGCTATCAGAATAATAAGAAGAAATGTCGGTCTCAAGGAATCACTTATAAATTATGGACGAGAAAGATGGTTGAGAAGTTACTAGAGAAACCTGAAAATCGCCAATTCAAGAGGATTTATTATGAATTTGAACAAGATATCATGCGGATTGATTTCGCGAGATACTTAATCTTATATCGGTTTGGTGGGATATACGTTGATTTAGATATCTGTATGCTCGGAAAATCAATCAAGCATCTATTTCAAAAGGATTATTTCTTTGTCAGATGGAGTGATTCACATTTACCCTATAACGCGATCCTAGGGACGCAAAAGAATAATCCATTATACCGAGCGATTCTGAAACACTGCGAAGAGAGTTATGATGAGAAAAAGAAAAATAAAATATACAAGACATGGAAAGGCCGATTTGTCTTTCAAACAACGGGACACTTTATGTTACAAAGAGTATTAAGGAAACATAAGATTAAAGATTTCTTAGATATTATAAGAATCAAAACAAAAGATGGAAGAGTAGTTCAGGGTTCAAATCCTTTATTTGAAGATACGAGTGCCTCAGTGTGGTTTGATAAGAAATAATTTATTTCTTGAGAATCAGATACAAGAAAGCTAAAATGATTATGAGGACGACAACCTTGAAACAGTAATCTAAGATCATTGTTTCTTCAGTGAGATACAATGAAATCCCATCTTCATATGATAATTCTTTTTTATTTAATTCTTTATTGACTTTATTATGAACATCAATAACCCATCTCACTAATGTATCGCGATTATTTAAATGATTATCTATTGGCGAGTCCAATAGATTATGTTTGTAATTCAGGGCACATTTATCACACGGCAAAACATGTTGCAATGAGTAATAGAAATTTTTATAATTTATTTTGTCTTCATCTGTAGGATTATCAGGATATCCTAGAGAAACATAATGAAGGAACTTCCAGCCATGAGGTCCCCATATTGCGGGTTTCACAGAATTTTTCATATAATATCTTAAATATTTTTAATTTAAAAAGATAACCTGTATTTTGAATTAAGAACTCATGGATATTAAATCCGTTTACTGTAATAATTGTGGTAAAAAAGGTCACATGTATAAGGATTGTCGGTATCCTGTATTAAGTTGTGGAAATTTATTATTCCGACAAGATACAGATGAACCACAAGTTTTAATGATACAGAGAAAAGATTCATTATGCTATATTGAATTCTTGAGAGGAAAATATGATGTCTATAATTTAGATTATATCCAGATACTAATTGATAAGTGCAACGAAGAAGAAAAAAAGAACTTATTGGAAAAACCATATGAAACATTATGGTCTGATTTATGGATGATAAAGGATTCTGCTGACAAATCTAATCTCATGGAATCTAGCGATTACTGTAGAGGATATGACAAACATAATAAACTGAAAGAAGGATATCATTACAAGAAAAAGGATATTTTTATCAATCTTGAGTATTTTATTCAGAGAACTAAAACAAAGTATCCTATGACAGAATGGGAATTTCCTAAAGGAAGACGGAACAAACGGGAAACAAATCTAGAATGTGCCGAACGTGAATTTCAGGAAGAAACTAATTATATGGATCATGATTATCAATTAATACATAATGTAAATCCATTATCTGAAGAGTTTGTTGGTGAAAACAATGTGAGATATAAGTATATTTATTATTTAGGATATCTTACGAATTACGAAAAAAATGTCTATATTGATCCACAGAATAAGGATCAAGTTACGGAATTAAAAGGTATCAAATGGTTTACACGACAGGAAGCATTGGATATCATACGTGATTATCATCATTCTCGTAGAAAGATTATTCATGATGTGTTTACATTGATAGAAAGTTTAGGTAGCGATTATATTTTAGTTGATTAATTTATCTATCTAGTAATATATATGATTGATTATTATTTGAATATATCAGAATTAAAGACTGAATCCAGGATACAAGAATGTTATGATTACTATCTTGAGAAGGACCAAACTTTTGATGAATATTATAAAGAATATGATATAATCTCTGAGGTTAGAACATCTTGCGAAACAGATGATAAAAATATATTCTTTAAAAATGGAAATCTTCTCCCTATAAAAACATGTTTCATGAAATGTTGTTTGTTGGAATCTATTCAAAGATGTATCGATGAATTGACAACGAGCGAAATAAATGATCCGTTATCGCAATTAAATAAAGATATTACTGATTATAAAGAAGATTTTGAATATTATCCCGATTCTATTGAAATGGATATCCCAGATAAGTTATTCGCTAAAGAAGAACTTAGAAGACATGTTATCTCATCTGAAGTCGGTACAATTGATGATAAATGTAATAGTAAATTTTTTGAATTAGCTCCTCATCAGTTGCTATTAAAGAATTTGTTTTCACCGAATACTCAATACAGAGGTATTTTAATCTTTCATGGTGTCGGTGTCGGTAAAACTTGTTCTGGTATATCAATCGCTGAAAACTTCAGAGATGTTTATGGCGAAGAAGAAAATCGGATTATCATATTGGCTTCTCAGAATATTAGGATAGGATGGCGGAAGACTATTTTTGATCCTAAAAAGGGAGAGAATCAATGCACTGGAGATGAATATCTAGTAGATGAAGAGAATAAAAAAACAATGAATGATAGGCAAGCAAAAAAGAAAATCAAGAAATACTATGAATTACATGGCTATGGGGCATTCGCGAATTCGGTTCGGAAATTATTGGATTCAGAAACAAAACATATTTCGGATCCCAAGGAGAAATTTATCGGAGAAATCGCAGTCATTAAAAAAACTTATTCAAATAGAGTTTTGATCGTGGATGAGGTTCATAATATAAGGAGTGATGAATCTGAGGCAAAATCAAGAGATACAATTCGTTATATTGAGATGGTCATTAAATATTCGGATAATTTGAGATTGGTCTTATTGACAGCGAATCCGATGTATAACATGTCATCTGAAATAGTGTGGATCATTAACATGTTATTACTCAATGATAAGAAACGAACTCTATCGGATAAAGATATCTTTGATAGTGAGGGAAATATCAAAAATATAGATTTATTAAAAGATAAATGTAAGGGATATATTTCTTATCTGAGAGGTGAAAATCCAGTATCTTTTCCGATAAGATTGTATCCAAATCATGATAAGGATAAATTGATTAAGAAACCTGGTTTACCGAAAGATGTATTCGGAAATGATATATCAGAGGATAAAAGATTATCATTTTTAGAATTATATTCTTCTTCATTCGTAGAAAAGGGAAAGCAATATGAAATCTATACGGACGAAGTTTCTAAATATGAGGGAAATCAGAAATTAAGAATTGAAGATGAAAGTTTATTGCTTCAGTTATCTAATATTGTTTATCCGAATGAATCGAAAGAGGCTAAGGATTGTTATGGCGAAGAAGGATTACTTAATTGCATGAAGAAAACAAATAAAACATCTTTCACAGAATATTCTTATCAGTCTTCCGTAAAAGAAAAATATGGTGAATTCTTTAGAAAGGATTTGATAGAGCAGTATTCGTCAAAAATCCATAGTATTCTAAATATTATTGAGAATACAGAAGGAATTGTCTTTATTTATAGTAATTGGATTGGCTCAGGTGTTGTGCCATTAGTCCTAGCATTAGAGCAGAATGGTTATGGTAAATATGATAAGAAAAAGATCTTAAAAACATCTGAAAAGATAGAACCTATTTCATATGAAGGTAAAATGATATCTGAATATGAGGATAAAACCGAATTCAAACAAGCTAAATATATGGTTATCGCTGGTTCTAATTTAACGACTCGGTTAGAAGAAGAACTGAAGGTTTTAGCAGAAGATAATTCGGATGGTTCTAGGATTAAGGTTGTAATCGGTTCTAGTGTAGCCGCCGAGGGATTGGATTTTAAAAATATCCGGAGTATTCATGTTCTAGAACCTTGGCATAATATAAACAAAATAGAACAAGTAATCGGTCGTGGGATTCGTAATTGCTCTCACAAGGAGTTGTTAGCTAAGGAACGAAATGTTACTGTTTATTTACACACATCTCTCATTCCAAAGACAGATAAAGAGAGTGTAGATATGTATTTATATCGGTATTCAGAATTTAAGGCAAAACAAATTGGTCAAGTTGAAATTTTACTAAAAGAAGTTGCTCTTGATAAATATTTCTTCAGAGATGCCAATTATTTATCGGATAAAGATATCGGTAAATTTAAAGTAGAACCCGCTTACAGATATAGTAATGGACAAACGAAAACAATTATGTATAAAGGCGGTGATCAAGAATATAGTCGTGTTTGTTCATTTACTAAGGATTGTGATTACATGAAACACGATAAACCGAAATCGTATAAGCAGAATGATGATACCTTTCAGATGCAATATTCTCAGGGATTGATTGATGTTTATAAGAAAAGAATTCATAATCTGTTTTTGAAATCTGTATCCTATTCATTAGACGAAATCATAGATGGCTTATCAGAATACAAAGAAGTATATGAGGATATTTTATTTCATTCGTTAAAAGAAATGGAAATAGAGAAATATACTCTTCATAACTGTTTCGGGGATAAAGGATATTTAACAATAAGCGACGCTCTATATAATTTCCAACCATATTTCAATAATGATAAATTATTATCCCCCTATTACAGATTAAATAAAGGAGATAATCGGAGAGTAGATTATATAATTGAACCTAAAAAGAAAAGGGAGACCGATATTACAACTGATAAACAGAATTTTAATGAAGAGATGATTCATAAGATAAAGAAGAAAGTATTGGATTATCAATTTGAGGGATTTGAGAAGAAGGTTCTAGGATATCTCAATTTAGATACAGATAATTTCATTAAATATTCATATATCATAGACAGATTATCCTTTCAAGATAAATTAGTTATAGGATATAGCGTCTTAGTATATCTTAAGGAGGGTGATTCAGATGATCCTATCCTTAATTTATTCACGGAATGTTATCAGAAATTATTCATTTACTTTGATGGCTCTGCGTATGGAAGTGATCAACAACTCCGTTCTGCTCCATATGAATATAAGGACAGATATGATAGCAAAGATAAGGATAATTTAGTTGGTTTCTTTTTATTTCACAATACGAATAAGAAGCCGTTTTTTTATCATTATGAAAATAGGGAAATAGAGATATTTAATAAAGTTGATGAAATTGATCTTGTTCAGATGATTAAAAAGAATAAGAATCATAAGTCGTTATCCTTTAGTGATTCATGGGGATTTACGACGTATGCCGATAGACATAAATATAATAAGAATGGGATTGTATTGAAAGTAATTAAGAAAGGCGATAAATTACGAAAAGATTATGCATATCCCCCGGGACCGGGTGTTGTGATTCAGGATTCGGGGGGTTTGGGTTCATGGATCGGCGAAACAACTTTGAAATTTATTAAGGAGGAATTCTCATCTGATTTAGCTAGATTAAGTGAAAGAGATAAAGAAGAATTTATTTCTTCTCATACCGGTGCTAAGAAAGAATATGTCTTTTTCATTGAATTATGTTTACGAATGAATCATTCATTGATTCAAAGTGATTTGATATACATGAAATATTATTAGATTAAATCTATGTTTTATATCCTTTTTTGATGCTTTATTTACCTGCTTCTAACCTTAGCTCTTCGCTTATTTCTTCAAGAAGTCTGTCAACTTCTCCTTCCCCCGTAACTGCTCCCTTTAAGGTAGCATCCAGTTTTTTACCCATCTCATCCTCATCTGAAATTTGAGAAGCGAACTGCTGTACTCCTTCCTCTACTCTGCTAGTGGGCAATTTCTTTAATTCGTCCCCCATGATCCCATTTATTATTTCCATAATATTTACTACGTTTACCTGCCCTCCGAGAAAAGTAAACTTCGCCGCCATAGCGTCTAACTGACTGTACCACCTCAAATAAGTTAAGTATTCTTCTTTATGTCTAATAGTCTCTATCCCACGTCTCTCGGCTTCCTCATGATTACCTTTGTTCATACTTTTTTTAATGAGAGCGCGGCTCTTGGTCATCGCCTTCCAGGACTTATTGCTCAATCTCTCAAATGTCCTTGAGTCCGCTTTAAAAGAATAAGCGATCATGTCTAATTTACCTTTATTTTTGTGTACCATGGCCGCGAAAAATTGGTCGTCGGTTAAATATGTCGCCCTGCCCTCGTTTATTGCTTTCACAAATTCGTCCAATTCTTGTGGGCTGAATTGTGGAGTGCCTTCAGGCGCGGCGGACTGTGCCGGCGCCCCTCTTACCATCTGCATGATTCGTCCCGTCTGGGATGGTCCTGCAGCTGCTGCTGCTGGTTCTGGTTCTGGTTCTGATGCTGCTGCTGGTTCTGGTTCTGCTGCCGCTGCTCTCTGATTTTCCTCTAAGGCCATCTCCTCAATTTTTATCTTGGCTGTCTGAGACATGGGTAATTTTTTCAATTCGGTTTTTTTTATATAAAAAGAATCATTTACTGTATCTTGGCCTGCTACCTTTCTAAGTCTATATCCATCATCTTCTTCTACAACTTGCTTAATCTCACCACCGTAAGGATTGCCCTTATTACTCTCATAATCAATGGAAAGGATGCCTGCCTCTACTTTTAGTGATGCATCCTTCCCGTTCATACGGTAAGGGGTAAACACACCGCCATAACGATATACAGTCTCTCCCCCCATCATCATCTTCTTATTACGCCTAGTCTTACGTCTAGTCTTACGCCTAGTCTTACGCCTAGTCTTACGTCTAGTAGTAACAGCATGTTTTCTCTTCTTAGTATATTTATTTCTCTTGTGTTTGGTACGCCTCTTTTTCTTTTTCTCCTTACTATCTAAAACGATACTATCAGATAATTCTTCAAGATCAGGTTGATAAAGAGTGGCTCGCCGAACAATACTTCTAGACATATATATATATAATATTTAAAAAATTTGATATTAATTAAAGATATTTAGTAATATATATCAAATGAATACTTATGAAAAAGAGGAATTAAAAACAACAACAATTCATATTCCATCTAGAGAGGTATTCAAGACAACGAATATTGATGGATTGATTAAGTATAAATTAAAAGAAAGAATTGAAGAAGTTTGTGGGAAATATGGATATGTAAGTAAAGATTCTGTATCTTTGATAAAGAGATCGGTTGGTTCTATTATTACTCATAATGGAGAAAGTAATATCAGTTATGATTTAACATATAAGATGAAAATTATTTCTCCATGTGCAGGAGATACATGCGATTGTATTATTGATAGCATTACAAAGATGGGTATCATCTCTTTCATGATAACAAGTGATGATACGCAGAACAATGTAAAAGATAGTCCTGTTTTAGTCATAGTTCCGCAGATGTATGTTGGTGGTGAAATTTCAGATTATAGTGAAAAACAAAAAATCAGTGTTGAGGTCATGGAGAAACGCACTAAATATCGCGCGAAGCAAATACAGGTTGTCGGTAAAATCGTATAATTACTTTATACAGAATTAATAATGGATATAGAATCTCTCAAGAAAGAATTATATCAAAAAATAAATGATATTGATAGCACAATCCAATCGGATTTAATTTTTTCCTTCATTAAAGAGAAGGGTATTCTCTATTCTGAAAATAAGAATGGGATTTTTTTTAATATATCCTGTTTGACCGAAGATGATGTCAAAGAAGTACATGATTATGTCTCATCTCTTAAAAAACATACGATTGAATTACCTGAAATCGCAATAAATAAACCTTCTAGGATATATCGCAAACAAAAAGTAACGAAGGCAATAATTCACTATGAAAATCTAGATCTCAATGATTTAGAAACTTTAATCCTGAGTTATAGTTTTGAATAAATTTGATTTAAACATACATTGCTAGTAATAATTAAATATGATTTTTGATTTACTAAAAGATTTAAATCAGGATTGTTCATTTACCGAAAAAATTAATGAATCATCCTATATTCAAGTGGTAAATAATTTAGGGGAGAGTCAACCGACTCAACCGGCTCAGCAGCAGCAGCATCAGCCTCATCCTGTCCAGCGACCAATCAATTCTTATCATAATTTTGTATCGTGTATCATATCTGAATATGATCCAATGTATCAGACTTTATCTGAAAATGAAAAGAAGTTATATCTGAAACAAAAGATTACAGAGATATGTTCTGAAATAGAAGAGAAGTCAGATACTTGCTATCATAATTATTGCTTCAATGAAAAGATCATGAAATTATCTATCATTCAGCATTCTCTTCAGTTATGGGAGAAGAAAGGTAACTATATTTCATCAATCTATTATCTCAATGAATACTATAAGAAACATTTTGTAATAACTCATCAAAATATCGCTTATGAAACGACCGCGAAGAATTTTCCGAAGGTTTATTTAAGTATTCATGGGAATGGAAATAGGATTAAGATGATAGATGACAATAATTTTCTAAAAGGTAATCTGAATGACTTGTTTGATAAGATTCAGTTGCAAAATGATATTAAGAAAGATATGAAATCTGTTTATAAGATGTTTTTAGATCCGATTTCAAAGTGTAAGGTGGATGATTTGAAGAAGATAGCTTTAGAATGTAATCTATCGTTAAAGGATGGTGCTCTGGGTAAGAATAAAGTAAAAAGTCAATTATATGATGATATTAATCTGTATAAGTTGAACGAATGAATGAATTCTATTTGTGTATTATTGTCTTCTTCGTGAATTTCTTTAGTAAATTTGATTTTTTATGAGTTATTTAAAATAATAACTTCTATTTAATATATAATGAATATACTAACCACGAATAAAAAAGGCGGTCCTTCTGAGACGATTCAACAATACATGAAGAAATCTCTTACATCCACTGAACTTGAGTTAGAGTGGATTTATGGATCACATCCAAGAAATACATTATCAAAACCAGAATTCCTAAAGGTTTTGAATGATTTGAGACAAAATTATAAATTCATTGGCGAATCTAATAATCTTGATATTCGCTATCAGTATGTTAAATTAGAGAAGAGTGGTTTAACAAATATAAGATGCACGATACCAGGTGTTCAGAATATTAAGCAATATTGTAAGACAAACTCCATTGTTGATATTCCGGCAACTAAATTCATGAAAAAAGAGTCCAACAAAGATGATAAAAATCCATCCCTAACATTTAAACAGATTGTAAACACTGATTATAATTTCAGAATCAATCTTAAGAAAGAAGTTGATCTGAAAGATGATGATCCCGAAGTGATTAAATTCAAGGATAATCTCAAAGATGGATTGAAATATTATCGGTATAAGAAACGATTTTCATTTGTAACGAATGATAATCTATTCAGAATTGATTTAACCGCAGTCAAAAGTAATTCTTACAATCCGAAACGCAGAACTTATAATCTTGCTAAGAACTTAGTTGATTCTCGTATCCTAACTGGTAGAGAAATTTATGAATTAGAAGTTGAGTATATTGGGTATCAAATGAAAAATGATACATATCCTATCGTAGATTTCTCTAAGAAAGCATATGCTGAATGGTCCGAAGAAGGCATGTCTGAGGAAGATTACAAAGCGCAGGTGGCTCTTGTTACTCAGAAAAACAGTGATACTTTTTCACCTGATGGAGATAACTATTATGTTGATGAAGACAACTCCGGATATGATTTTATATCAGAGTATGAGGGGATAGATGAACTAGATGTTCCGGAACCTGTCGTAACAGAAACAGTTTCGTTAATGGTTACACCGTGGTCCAAGGCTGCTTCTCTGAAAGGAGAACATATTGATTTAATTTACATGAATTATTGGCATCCTGATAAGCAATGGCTATTCTGGGGTATTATGGAGAACAAGAAGGAGATATTATTTGATGGTGTGAAGGAGAATTTCACTGCGGATTATGATGGTGCTCCTGAAAATGAAACCTATGTAAAATATGCTGTATATCCCTTCTTTTCTGAAGATGATAAAAAGAGGGAAGATTTCCCTGAAGACTTTGATAATACTTTCTATGTTCCGTTTTCACTCATTCAAGGGTTAGAGAGAACGATAGATAGTTCAATGAAAGCCGGGACCCCTGGATGGGGTCCAAAAGGCAAGCCGGCATGGGGTCCGAAAGGTGATAGCAAACTGAGTAAGGATAATCGGTTAATTGATTTAGTCAATTTGAAATTCAATGGAATCATTGCGTATTTGCTTAAGATTCTCAGTGAGAGAAACTTACTTGTTTCGGGTCGTAAAAGAAATGATATTTTAGAGGAATACAAGACATTAACAGAACAAAACTCCGAGAGAGTTAATTTCATCGGACCTCAGCCGGTATCGATGGGTTTATCTATGATAGATCCAGATAATCCTCATTCTATCTTGAATGGATATGTGGTAACGGAGAAGGCAGACGGTATCCGATGTGAGTTATTTATTGACAAGAGTTCGGATGGTTATTTGATTACTCAGAAAACCGAAATTATACCGACTGGCTTAACGTTCAAAGGGAAAGGATCATGTATTCTGGATGGTGAATATATTACGCTTGATAGAAAGGGCAATCCTATCAATCTGTTCATGATATTTGATATTTACTATATGGATTCGGGTGATTATCCAAATCAGCCTTATACGTTACCTTGGTTGCCAAAGAAGAAGGGTGATCTCTGTAGATCAAGTATTCTTCATGATTTTAAAACGCATATTGAGATAAAACCAGCATCACTCTTATCATTAAGAGATGGTATTTATTCTTACTTATGGTCTAATGAGGATAAGACCGTTTCACAGAAAGATACAATAAGAATTGGATACAAACAATATTATGAAGGTCCTAAGGTCCTAAAGACGGATAAGAAAGACCCGACAAAATATACGAATTTAAATGGCATGGGTAAAGTGAGTAAGAAGATTTTGGATCTTGATAAGAAAGACAATTATGAATACTCTATTGACGGATTGATTTATATGCCGATGTATTATTCTGTCGGATCAAATAATGAGGAGATTATTAAGGATAATATTAGTGGGACATGGTATCAGAATTATAAGTGGAAACCACCCGAAGAAAATACAATTGATTTCCGAGTAAAATTCGTGAAAGAAGAAATAAAAGGTCGTAATGTGAATAAGATTTCTTCATTTACAAAGAAAGGAAAAACAATTAAATGCAGACAGGTTGAATTATATGTTGGCTACGATATTAAGAAAGATATAACGACCGATTTTACATGGAAAGTCATGGGTCATGATAATCGCAAACAGAGTGAAATCTTATTTAATCCTCCTTCAGAAAAAGATTCTATTCATATCTGTAACATTCAGACGACAAAAGATAAATTATTATGTCTCAAAGATAAGACTGAAGTCCAAGATGGTCAAATCTATGAAATGAGATATGAACCTACAAATCCGTTTGGATTTCAATGGATACCGTTAAGAGTCAGAGATGATAAGAAAAGACCCAATGATAGCTCAACTGCTGACAATGTATGGCTAACAATTCAGTATCCGGTCACCGAAGAAATGATAAAGGGTAAGTTTGATCTATCAAAGATACAAAAAACCGAAGAGATATCAGATGAGAAACCTTATGCTTACTATGTTGAGAATCCCGATTCCGATGCTGATATTGCATTGCGACAATTTCATAACTATCTGAAAGATAGATTAATCAACTCCATGACATCACTAGGTTCCAAGCCTATCTCAATCATGGATACATCAATCGGTAGAGGTGGAGATATAGGTAAGTATATGAGATCTACAAATCCGATATCATTCCTCATGGCGGTAGATATCTCTCCTGATGTAAATAAAGCCGCCAAAAACTTCTATCTTAAGGGTGGAAATAAACCGAAAGCATTATTCTTGCAATATGATACAAGTAAATCTATATCAGGCGGCGAAGGATGTGTCGGCGATCATGTTAATAGAAACAAATTGATGATAGATATATTGTATGATAGACAGAAGGCGTTACCTAAAGAGATGAGAACATTGGTTCCGAAATTCAAAGGTCTATGTAAGAAAGGATTTGATTTAATTTCATCACAGTTCTCTATTCATTATTATTTTAGCGATGAACTTACTTTGAGAACATATATTCAGAATATTTCTGAGAACCTTAAGACAGGAGGTCATTTCATAGGGACATGTTATGATGGTATGAAAGTATTTCAAAGATTAAAT
>Ga0308010_1001440_pt1 | contig 13212 bp, 4 predicted proteins | sample Neamet129_FD_202368 | JGI IMG/M metagenome (GOLD analysis project Ga0308010, IMG submission 202368) | Marine microbial communities from water near the shore, Antarctic Ocean - #129 | ecosystem: Environmental > Aquatic > Marine > Unclassified | place: Southern Ocean | collected 2014-07-24 | reverse complement strand
CACCTGATTATTCATCGCTTACGCTCAATATAGTGAGCAGATATTTGCCTAAGACAAAACTCAACCTTGTTGCTGTGCATATTGCAAAGCATACTGCTGTGCGTATTGCGATGCAGTAGCCTCATCATATCCTTGGCCCATGAATTGCTGTAGATATTGCTGGTAAACTGCTGGATCCACTTCAGGAGCTGCGGCAACTGGTGCTGCGGCAACTGGTGCTGCGGCAACTGGTGCTGCTGTTGCAGCATCTGCGCCGATTCCAGCCTGAGCAGCATATTGTTGTGCATACTGGCGTGCAGTTTCCTCAGGATATCCTTGAGCGACTAATTGTTGTACATATTGTTCAACAGGATCTAGTTGTGCTGAGGCAAGTCCGCCAGCAGAAGCATGGAAATCTTTGGAAGTGTCATCCATTGAATCAGTACCGCCCTTGCGCATTATTACCATTGTTACAGCTAGGATAGAGATAATTAAAACCGCAATGATTCCGATTGTAGTCACATCCATCGAAGAACTTGTTTCAGAACTATCGCCGCCATTAGAAGGAGCCTTCCATTCACCATCCTCGAATGTCCAAGCACCATCCCATTGGCATTCACCATCACTATCTAGAATCCACTCTCCGCCTTCTGCTTCAGCAGCAACATCAGCTTCAACTCCTTGACAAGCTGGTAAGTTAATTTCTATTTGCTTGTAAGAAATCCAACGTTGGTCATCTCCAATTCCTTCATAGATCTTGATGTAAATGAGGATTACTTGAGAGTTGTTTGTATACATTCCATCCATTGATAATGTCAAGTCAAATGCTTCACCATTACCAAGTCCAGAAGTAGTCTTGTTCCAAGTTCCTAGAATCTTCTTGTTGTACTGTTGTACGAATGATTCATTGAAGTCTGCTAGAACAAATGCTGTTTCAATGTAGACTTCACCTTGCTCACTACCACTTAGAACAGAACCAGAAATTGTAATTGTGTCTGTATCAATGCGAGAATTAGCATTTGGAGAGTCAAGTTGTACAACTGGCTCTTCATCGCCGAATCCGGCTGGAACGATAACGAAGAACATACGGAATTTCTCTGAAATCTTACCTGCCTTATCATAAGTAACTAATTCCATTCGGATGGTGTTTTCATTAGCACCAGTTGAGTCAACTGTTTCATTCTTGAAATTATATGCCCATTCACCATCGCTTGCGTCGCTTTGAATAAATGTATGACCTTCTAATGCAAAGTCGTCAACACCATATGGTGCATCAAACAAAACCTTCCATTGATAGGTCTCAATTCCATTTCCTTCTAAAGCATCTTGATCGCTTGAATTACTTGCATCGAAATGGATTGTTGTTTCACCATCATCATCAAGAGTGATTCTGTAAATATCCCATTCAGTACTTGAAACCGTTTTGGTTCCAGTAAATTCAACTTGGTCTATATACTCAGGACGCATGTCGATTTCAGCGTTTGCTGTTGGTCTGTATTCGTCTGCATAGACATCGTTAGTTTCAACGGTAACATCGATGATACGTGAGTGACCTGCGTCATCGTGTAGCATCAACTTGACATTCCATTGTTCACCTTGTGCACATCCGGTCGCACTTGACAAATCATTCTTACAGAATTGCATTACTGGACTCATGTCCGTATTGTGCCCAACTCCACTTGCCATTGTTGAACCATCCCAAGAGGTTGGTCCATCAACAATCCAATCTGTTGACAAAGTGGATGAAGTGCTGGTTGTAAATCCAAATGTAAGCGTTGCATCACTCTTCATGTACCTTACAGCATACTTCCCAGTTGAAGGGTCAATATTCGGAGAATCTCCATTGATAGTCAATTCCAAACCATTGCCAAGAGTTCCAAATCCTTCAGGGTATGGACTTACTTGGTATGACAGCATGTTACCCAAGAGAGGGAATGTCATACTATCTGCACGGTCAGAGACAGTTGCAATATCCATTGTAGTAACGATTAGTCCACCATCATAGTAAGAACAAACACCAAGAACAGTATCTTGGATATCAGTAGAGGAACGGATTACTCTTTGGAAATATCCTCCGGTCTCCATGTATCCATTACATGTAACTGGCACTTCATTTGCACTAACCGACTTGGTATTGAGAACTGCTTCAGCAACAGTTGAGTCTGCATCAAATCCTTGGAATGCATTAGAATTGATATTTTCCATCAACGGATGGTATGGGTCTGCTAGATCCATATCTGCGTATGTAATCTTACTTTCAGGAGTGTTTCTGCTTTGAATATCCAAACCAAATGGTAGACGTCCAGATAATCCCTGGTCAGTACCATAGATTTGGCTTCCTTGAGGTCCAAGGTGAGCTTGAACTGTTCCACCCGCAGACATGAATCCTTCTAGGATTTGGCGATTAGAGGTGCTTCCAATCTTTTGGAAGTATCCGCGTCCACCATTTTCAATGTCCTTGGCTGCAAGACTATCTTGCCATGGCAGAATGACCTTGTCATAATGAGTAAGCCAACCTGCATCTAAGTATGTCTCCCAGTCATTGATGCTGTATTGAGTATATGACATACCCAACAGATTCAAGTCTTGCTTTATCGCAGTAGTACGAGCAGATGTATCGCCCAATATTGCCACATCGATATTGCTTTCAAAGGTTGCAATGAAATAACGAACGTTACCTGACGAGTCACCATTAGCTAATTCTGCCGAGAAACTGATATTGTATTGGTGACCATCTTGCCATCCATTCCATGGAGTGAACCCTACAGTGATACGCTGATGTGCGGACAAACTTTGTTGTGGGCCAGCAGTAGTCGTATGTGCAGTAGAACCGGATGTAAGATCTTCAATGTTCATGTTAAAGACATAATCTCCACCAAGAACACCATTCGTGACTACAATATCCCATGAATGGGTTAAAGCACCATCAATTGGCATTACACACTCAAGGGCTTGGTCTGAAATACAAGATAGTGTTTCAGGTTTCCCAATAGTAACATCAACTGATTCAACATTGAAAATAACTCTCTTCTTGTTATTAGCGACTGATGTTTCCTCGTTACTGAACCAATTCTGACCCGCGGTCATATTGTCAAATATTGTTTCAACTTGTACCATATATACTCCTGATGTGAATTCGTGAGCAGCAATAACATCTGTTGATACATCTTCAGCATCTACATTTGTACGAGACATTGTGTATGATGCTTCTTCCAAGAAAGTATACTCTTGAAGGGATATATTGTTGAATGCAACACCCTTGAATCCATCATTAATACCATTTCGTCCATCATCATCAGATTGGAATTCGAAATTAATTTGTGCCGTAGAGCCCGCTAAAGAAGCACATTCGTAATTCCAATTCTGATTGTTTGAATCAGATGTATTGAGAACATAGATGTGAGTCAAGTCAATATTAGCCGTCTTAACTAAATCGTCAGTATTGAAGAAGACATTGTAATTGCCAGTTGACCCATCTGTAGAACTAGAATCTCCAACAAAGGATAACTCAACATTATCAAACGGTTCTGAAGAATTGGTAAAACCATCGTTGTTCTCGTCAACTCTACAAGATCCATCTTCGTTATAATCGTTCCATTGTCCCATTAATACTGCACTGAAGTTTCCAGCGCTATTGCCGTAATCTAACGTGATTGCAGCATAGTCATTGACGTCAACAATACTTGTACCATCTGAATCAATTCCATAGAATGTATCAGCATAATATTCAAAGTTCAGTGAAACGAAATCACCAGACATGCTGGTAAGATCTACTTCAGGCAAGGTCATTGTTTCATTTGCCCATGCATCCCCGTATCCTTTAGTAGCGGTATCACACGGATGTCCGAACCAATATGCGTTATTATTGAAAATCTTGTCATTACAGCCTGCTTCATTGAATACTGCTCCTCGAGGATTATTACTTTCAATATACCTATATCCTTCCGAACCACCTTCAAATGATTCTTTACAAATCTCTGAAGGAACGCCACAGTAGATATCTGAAGGAGTTGCAGTGAAGACCTTTGCTTCAACATCAAAATCAACCAAGGTATTACCCCAATTATTTGTCGTTACTCCAATGTCAAAGATTCCTTCTGCATACAAACCACCAGGTTTGAAGTAATCAATTCCTTCAACCGCTGGGTCGTAAAGATTGAATGGAGTCAAATATCCAACGATTTCATCATTAAGTGATTGCTCATCCCAAGCATTGCTTGACAATGACGCACTAACTCTGTATGTAGTATCATTGAGAACGTTCACTGACAAAGAGGTTGTATATTCTTCACCAGGTCCAAGATTTGTTAATGAGATTTGACTTTGTTGTGTTTGTGGGTTGGCTAAGAATGCAGTAGTTTGCTTCCAAATTGTGAGGTTGTCAATTGCATAGCCGTCAAGTCCAGACCATCTGCTTTCATTGCTATCAGCAATACTTCCATCAAATCCAGTTCTAAATCTAAATCTAATGTCAACTGTTTCTCCAGCCCAACCACTTAGGTCAAATGCACCAACTCCATCTTCTGTGAAGTTGTTCCAACCGTAGTGAGTTCCGCCGCTGTATACACCATAATGGTAGACACCTTCAGCAACTCCTCCGAATCCCTGCTTGGTCAAACGGTCATTGTCATAACCGCCCCATAGTGATGAACCTGAAGAACAGGCTGCGTTGATCATAGCCTCTGTTGGACAGTTAATGGTTGACCAACCGGTTTCGATGCTTCCGACCTCAATAATAGCTAAGTCATCCCAGACATCGCCAATAATCCAGCCATTTGCATCAGCGCCTCCAAGGGCACCATAGGACAAGGATTGGAAGACTTCGACTCCCATGAATGCGCGGTCAGAACCTGTTAGGTCTACTGCGTTTAGTGTCATAGCATCGTCCCAGTTACGCCCGTATCCAGTCCAAGTGTCGCCACTTGCATTTGTGTCATAGATACCAGCCCACATGAAATCAGTAGGATTGTTTTGGTTAGCTGAGAAGTTTTCACTACCACTCTCAAATTCTGAGTGATTTGTTTCTTCGTGCCAGCGAGTTGATTGGTCGATATACTCTTCATAGGTCCAAGAACATCCTGTTCCACAGCCTGCTTTATTCTCTGCTGTGTCCCAATCCATTGCGTATACAGTAGTATTGGTTGAATTAGCTTCGTCAACTATCTTTAATTCGACATCCAAGGTAGCGGTTTGTCCATTCAAAGTATCCATTCCAGCATTGACTACCGTAACATTGAGGTCGCGTGTTCCTTCACCGACGATTCCAAAGAATCTGTCGACAGGTGATATGTCCAGGCCAGTGATGGATAAATCCTTATTATCCATCTCAACAACAGAGATTGAATCATATTGTCCATCCCATCCTAAGTTGTCAATCCAACTTCCAAAGTCGTAGGATGTGTGTCCAACAACGATATCTGGTGCTGAACCTGATGCACCTGCAAGTTGGCCTACCTCGGCCAAGCTTGGTCTGCGGCCTGCCTCGTATGATAGAGGACTTACGTGGCCTCCAGCACCATTTGACAGCGTAACTTGTACAGTTGTTGGGAAGTTAAGCCAGAATTGGGAGGTTGAACCTCCAGCAGAGTCACTTGTGTTTTGTTGATATGCAACAGTTGGGTTAACGAAATCTGGTTCATTATCACCATTTAGATCTGCAACTGTAACTGCATAAGAAATGTATGGTCCAAAGTAAGCAAGAGATGGTGCGGACCAAGTTCCTACTGCAGATGATGTCACATAGGTTACATTTTCTACATTGCCATCAGTCAAAACTATTGCATCGGTAACAAAGTCGCCGTCCATATCGCCGATATCAAAGCCACTGGAAAATGTAGTTGCCATGTTAATTGTGTTTGTATTAACTTGATTTGAACCATATGTATAGGTCGTAGGATATATATTTGTCAAACAGTCAAATTCTATGATCGAGACGTTATCATCGTTACCAGGATTGGTTGTTTGTCCAGTGCTGTAATCAACACCTGAAGATCTTAACAGGAATATATCGTCATCCGTACATGCGCCGGATAAGCCGGTCTGGGATTCTCCCCAATCTCCAACTTCTAAAGAACGGTAAGAATTGGCTTTAGCCGAACCAAGCGAAGTAGTGATTGCAGGGGTTGAGGAAGTGATTGGTCCTCTGTAGGTGACAACTCTTTGCGTATCAATATCGGTCATCAAATCAAGAACATAGACGTCATCGTCGCCATCTTGGTCTGCATCACCAACTGCTAGATCCCATGCCCAGAAGTGGGTGAATCTAGCACCGATGGCCCAGTCCTTATTATTACAGCCTTGGTTTTCGATTATTGTGACGTTACCTGGGTCACCTGCTGGCGCATTATTGTCATCAGTTTTGAACGGGTTATTTCTTTGGAAAATTACGATGTCAATGGCGTCGTCGCCTGTAAATTCACCAACTTCTATGAACTGCACGTTGGCAAATTCATCCCATTCAGCATCTCGTGATACATTCTTTGAGACCCAAATATCTTGGCGCTCTGAAAAATCACCATTTCCATCGTTCCACAGGATAGATATCGTGTGGGCTCCGTCGGTGGCCATGGCAATATCATTTGCTCCATCACAATTGAAATCTCCAATTGCAACATCTTGCGGGTCGCGTCCAGTTGTATAACTTCGGCTCATTGAAGCACTCGAAGTTGTGGCTAAAGCGGCGGTGGTTGAAAGTAGCATTATCAGCACTAGGAAAGTACTGCGAACTTGGGCCTTCAATTGCTCTGTTTTGATTGACATCATCATCACTGCTTACCGCGAGCGTCGCTTCCACTTTAACGGTGTTGCCTCTAAGATTCGTAATTAACGCTTATAATGTGCCTCCAGTGGCACTTTTAGACAACATCCTATCGCCGCTATGCCAGAGTATTTATCATTGCGTTTTTATTAAAATAATCAGCGCAAATATGAGATTCTTATTGAGAACTAAATAGATGATTTCAACCGAGCAAAGTAGTAAAAATTTACTAACTTTTTATCAGATGCGGCCATTTAACCATCTTGGAGAAGGACCCCAACCCACTGCGTCACCGCCGTGGATTTTGACCAACTTTCCTGCCGAGAAAAGAGATTGCAACCAGACTTCGAGTTCGACCCCTTGGCGGTTACCAAGTTTTGAACTTGCAACCTCTTCAATGTCTTCTGTCCTTAGAGCAGTTCCACCATTTTCTCTGACAACTATTTCCATTAGTTCTCTTAACCAAGCTTCTGCCATTGGGTCAACGCTCATTTTCCCTTGTGCCGGCATAGGTTCATCGGTATCATCAAGCATCTCCATTAATTCAATCGGATCTGGCTTTCTAGCGCCTTCTACTCCGATTTTATCTATCTCTTTTTGAAGGTTTAATTCTCCGATTGGCCTGCGAACTATTGGGATGCGGCTAGGGTCTGGCGTTGGACCCATATCCAGTGGTTTGTCACCTAAAGGAGTGTCATCAATGACAACTTTTTGACGCCCACTTGACTTTTTTGAATTCTTTTTAGAAACTTGCGAGAGATTGGTCGCTTTCACCGCTTCACCGACCGGCATAGTCCACCCTACACCTTCTAATCCGAGTTCCCCTACTCTTTCAGCGACCCATTCTGCTTCGCCTTCTAGAGAAACCTGAACCTCATGGTCATCCGACCTGAATTGGTATCTTACTTGACCGCTTAGCTCTGCCATCAACCAAGGGTGAACCGCCAACATCCTTGAAGGTAGTGCTTTGTAAATCATTACAATTTGTAATGGTCTTATTGTTTAGCAAGTTGTCGCAATACTGTATGCAAGATGCCACCGTTACGATAATATTCAACTTCTACAGGGGTATCCAATCTAACTTGTGCATCGAATTCAATTTGAGAACCATCTAATTTTGTTGCAGTGATTCTCATTACCTCTAAAGGCTTAACAGAATCTGTAACTGGAATATTGAATAATTCAGAACCATCAATACCCAATGAGTCGTGAGATTCCCCTTCCATAAAGGTCATCGGCAAAACTCCCATCCCTACTAAGTTGGAACGGTGAATCCTCTCAAAGGAGGTCGCTATCACTGCTTTAATCCCCAATAGATATGTTCCTTTAGCAGCCCAATCCCTACTTGAGCCAGTACCATATTGTGAACCTGCCAATACGACCTTTGGACCTGCTGTTTGTGCTGCTTCATAGACTGAAGTGATTTCACCTGTTTCATGGTTGAGAGCGTATCCGCCTTCTGTACCAGGTGCCATTTGATTTCTAATTCTAACATTGGCGAATGTTCCTCGCATCATTACTTCATGATTACCTCGCCTTGAACCAAATGAGTTGAAATCTCCCGCCTCAATACCGCGTTCCGTCAACCATTTTCCAGCCGCACCATCGGCTGGGAATGATCCCGCCGGAGAGATGTGGTCTGTTGTGATGGAGTCGCCAAGTTTCAGTAATACACGCGCATTTTCAATCGATTGTATCGGAGAGGGTTGGTCATCCAATCCGCTGAAGAATGTTGGAAGTCGGATATATGTTGAATCGGCTTGCCAAGGATAAAGTGGGCTTGCTTCGGAAGGTATGCCATCCCACCTTGGTTCATTCATTGCATCAGCATATCTTTGACGGAACATTTCAGGAGTGATAACAGAGAGAGATTCTGCTATTTCTTCATCGCTTGGCCAAATATCAGAAAGCATCACTGGCTCCCCATCGCTAGAATATCCAAGTGGCTCTGTAGACATATCAATTTCGAGAGTACCAGCGATTGCATAAGCGACAACAAGTGGAGGGCTTGCCAAATATGAAGCCTTTACTTTACCATGAACTCTGCCTTCAAAATTTCTATTTCCTGAGATTACTGAACCAACTATTAGCCCTGCTTCATCAATTGCACTTTCAATAGGCGGAGCGAGTGGACCGGAGTTCCCGATACATGTGGTACAACCATATCCAACGACATTGAATCCCATGGCATTGAGGTCTTCTTGCAAACCTGCTGCTTGATAGTATTCTGTAACAACTCTTGAACCAGGAGCGAGTGAAGTCTTGACCCATGGCTTAACTGTAAGTCCTTTTTGTCGGGCCTTCTTAGCAAGTAAACCCGCAGCCAACATCACACCAGGGTTTGATGTGTTGGTACAGGAGGTAATGGCTGCGATTACAACGTCGCCATGATTCAAATCAAATCGTTCCCCTTCTAAATCAACCATGGCCCCATTTGACAACTCCTCGGTTTCTAAACCGTGACCATGGTGACCTAATTCTTTGGTTAATGAATGCTCAAAGTGTTGCTTCATAGCACTCAGGTCAACTCTATCTTGAGGTCTTTTTGGACCTGCAAGTGCTGGCTGAATAGTCGTCAAGTCCAATTCCACTGTTGAAGTATATGACTTCTCAGAATCTGTGGCTGAATACCAAAGTCCTTGCGCTTTAGAATATGCTTCAACACCTTCTATTGCACTCTCTTCTCTTCCTGTCAAGCGCAGATATTCCAATGTTCTTTCATCGACTGGGAAGAAACCGCATGTTGCGCCATATTCTGGAGCCATGTTAGCGATTGTTGCTCTGTCTGCAAGAGATAATGCGGCCATTCCTTGGCCGAAGAATTCAACGAATTTTCCAACAACGCCTTTTTCTCTAAGAATCTCTACAATTCTTAGAGTCATATCAGTAGCGGTAACACCAGGATTTAGTCTACCGGTTAAACGAACTCCAACTACGTCTGGTGCTAGCATGTAAATTGGTTGACCAAGCATTACAGCTTCAGCCTCAATACCTCCAACACCCCAACCAAGAACTCCTAATCCGTTGATCATTGTAGTATGGGAATCGGTCCCTACTAGTGTATCTGCCAACCAAAACCCATTTTCTTGTCTAGCAACGCTTGCCAAATACTCTAAATTCACTTGGTGAACAATTCCTCTTGAGGGTGGTACTGCTTGAAAATCTGCCAAGGATTGCTGACCCCATTTTAGGAATGTGTATCTTTCCATATTTCTGTGATATTCAATATCTAAATTCATCTCCAATGCATTACTATGGGCACCTGAAACATCAACTTGAACCGAATGGTCGATAACAAGGTCAACCGGAACTTGTGGATTGACTTTTTCAGGGTCTCCACCCATCTCAACCATTGCATCTCTTAATGCAGCCAAATCAACCACTGCCGGAACCCCAGTAAAATCTTGAAGAATAACTCTTGATGGTCTAAACGGTATTTCTCCACGTTCCCCATTTGCAGTCCAAGCAGCAATATTTCTAATGTCATCTTCGCTGATCAAAAAGCCATCATTACCACGCAATGCCCCTTCTAATAGAATACGAATAGAGTATGGTAATGCGCTGGTATCGACACCATTTTCATCAAGTCCAGATAGAGAGTAATATTCCCCACCAACCGAAAGAGTTCGTCGGGCATTGAAGGTGTCAATCATAGCCATATTACATCCGATTAGTAACACATCTATGAACACACCCATTGAAGGTGCCCAAGAAATCAAGTGATTACTCTCAGAAGAATGTGCGGTAAAAAGGGATTGTTTGAGTTGAATCGGTAGTTACGCTAACCAATGTTACATCATTGGTTGGTACATCCCCACTGCCAGTAGGACTGTTAGAAATAGAATCAATGTGTTCAAGTCCGTCAATAACGTAGCCAAATACAGTATGTTTTCCATTTAAATGAGAAGCACCACCATCACTCGGCACGATAAAGAATTGAGAACCACCGGTGTTATCATTGGCTGTTTTCGCCATTGAAAGTGCTCCTGCTGTATGTTTCAAGCCATTTGATGCTTCGTCTGGAATGGACCAACTTGTCTCAGCGCACGTCGAAGAACTCGCCGTTTCTTGCCCATCACAATAACCAAACCACTTAGCAGCATGACCACCAGTACCATCATCATTGGTGAAATCCCCACCTTGAATCATGAAATTATCAATAACTCTATGGAAAATAGTTTCATCATAGTTCCCCTTGTCCGCATTTAGAACAAAGTTCTCAACATGGATAGGTGCTAAATCAGGATTTAATTTAATCGTAATAATTTTATCGTTAAACAAGCCTGAAGAATCAGTCCATGTCACATTTAGATATGCTTCTGTTGCGGTTACTGTCCGCTCTGTATTTGCAATTGTGATTCCAGCGAGAACCAAAACCAATGCCATTCCCATTGCCACCATTCCAGCTAATGTTGGAGTTCCATCATTAAGTAGACGAGGCATTGCTGTTTCTGAATAGCCTAAATCTTGCATATCATTCAATAATTCGTTGTAAGATGCGTTCGCCCTCTTATCCTTTGGCGCATTCTTAACCGCTTCTTTCAACAGTGATGCTGCCTTGCGGTACTCGCCTTTATTGCGATTACTTTTTGCTATTGCCCAAGTTGCCTCGCCGGCAATACGCAGAGTTGTTGGATGTGTTCCGTTAGCATCGATTTCCCGCAGTTCCAAAAGAGCGCCTTCGGCTTTTCCTTTGATGATCAATTTCTCTGCCTTTTGCCATGATTCTGACATATTGTCTTCGGCCATGTTCAATGCCAGATACTAATCGGTTTTGAGCATCACCCCTAAACCACTTGAATTAAAGCATAGAGAAAATGGGCTAAAGCGGTTAAAAATATCAATTTTCTATGATGATTCTTGGCTGACAATAGTATGTTCAAATAGTGCTCAAATAGTGAGCGCGCCTCCAACATGTTCAAAGGGTGTATGCGGACCCCAAATGTCAAGAGGAGTGAGTTTCATCGCCACTAACCTCTCAGGGGACAACCCACAATGGCAACCATTGCAAACGATTTCACAATAAATATCGCTACAGCAAACGGAACAGGTTCTCAAAGTGCGAACCTAATTCTACTTCAATCATTATTTGAAATGGGAATCCCGGTTTCTGGGAAAAATATGTTCCCATCAAATATTTCTGGACTGCCAACTTGGTATATTGTAAGACTTTCAGATCTAGGATATCAAGCACCCGGTGACAGAACTCACATCCAAGTATTGGTCAACCCTGCAACATGGGATGAAGACTTGGAATCTCTTGAAACTGGCTCAGTAGTAATTTGGAATTCTGATGCAAAAAAGGAAATGAATAGAGAGGATGTCATTTCATACCCTGTCCCAATGTCTTCATTGGCCCGAAAAATAAATCCAAAAATCGCCAAGTTGGTCACCAATATCGTATATGTTGGAATACTAGCAGAAATTCTTGGTATCGACCAAGCAGCATTAGAATCTGCATTGTCTAAGCAATTCAAAGGAAAAGAAAAAGCGATTGGACTGAATATCACCGCACTCGGATTGGGTCGTGATTACTTCAAAGAAAATCTCTCTAAGGAAGACCCGTATATTGTTGAGAAGAGAGAACAAGGTACTGCAAAATTCTTCATCGATGGTAATGAAGCGACTGCTTTGGGTTGCCATTTCGGTGGCGTTCAAATGCTTGCTTGGTACCCAATTACTCCATCTTCTGGAATTGCAGAAGCAATTATCGAATATGTCCCTCAACTTAGGACAAATGATGAAGGTGAATCAACATGTGCCATTATTCAAGCTGAAGATGAATTGGCTGCTGCTGGTATGGTAATCGGTGCTGGATGGGCTGGTGGTCGTGGAATGACTGCAACATCAGGACCTGGTATTTCTCTAATGCAGGAATTTATTGGATTGGCTTATTTCGCAGAAGTTCCTTCTGTGTTCTGGGATGTTAACCGTGTCGGACCATCTACTGGATTGCCGACTCGTACTCAACAATCTGATATTACAATGCTTTACGAAGGAAGTCATGGCGACACTCAACATATCGTTTTGATTCCAGGTACCGTTGAAGAATGTTTTGAGTTCGGCTGGAGAGCAATGGATTATTCTGAAAGGTTTCAAACCCCTGTATTTGGATTATCTGACCTAGACTTAGGAATGAACCGCTGGGCATGTGAAGGATTCACATACCCTGAGCAAGATATGGATAGAGGAAAAGTGGTAAGAGATCGTGATGTTTTCGAAGCGTTTGAAGATTTTGGGCGTTACCGTGATGTAGATGGTGATGGAATCCCATACCGTACTTTACCTGGCTCAGGAATGGACCCTATCCTTTATCGAGGAACTGGTCACAACACCAAGGGAGTTTATTCTGAAAAACCAAAGGACTACGTTGACCTTATGGCTAGATTAAAGAATAAGATAAACGGTGCAAGAGAACTTCTTCCTGCACCACTCCTGCGAGAAGAAATTGAATGCGAAGTTGGTGTAATCTATAT
>Ga0308010_1001433_pt1 | contig 13261 bp, 9 predicted proteins | sample Neamet129_FD_202368 | JGI IMG/M metagenome (GOLD analysis project Ga0308010, IMG submission 202368) | Marine microbial communities from water near the shore, Antarctic Ocean - #129 | ecosystem: Environmental > Aquatic > Marine > Unclassified | place: Southern Ocean | collected 2014-07-24 | reverse complement strand
GGATCATCTTGCGAAAGAGATAGCTCCACGTGGGTTCTCCGTGGATCAGAAGAATGGGTTCTGCATCCCTGGGCCCTTCATCCAGGTAGTGCACGCGCATCCCGTCGATCTCCATGTAGTGCGCTTCGAACGGGTAGCCCTCCAGATCGACGAAGCGGGCCGCAGGTGTACGCAGAACCCCGGGGCTGATCTCCTCCGAATGTGCCAGAGGGACGCATGACAAGAACACCACTAGAACCAGAACCTTTTCTTGAACAGACATAAAACACCTTTCAAAGTTAACAAACCCTACGATTTTCGAATACTGATTTTGCGTTTAGTTATATCCGTAATTAGAAAAGAAGGCACCATAATATAGCAGCCCAAGTTCAGAGAGCTGCTTGCCTAAGAAAAACGCCGTACTTTGAAAAGTAGCTCTCCCAAAACACCCAATTGACCTGCTCCTGGCTTGATTCGACATTACTTATTCCGCCACTGGCGTAATCAATAAAGGCAAACAGCATTTCTCTATCATCATCTATTCGGGCGTTTTCAATATCTTTTGATACCTGTGAGTCCAATGTTGCCGAACCCGCGAGAAAAGCAAAAACACTATGGGTCACCTGAAAGCGAAGATGCTCGCTATTTTTGTCGGGCAAACGCTGCATTAATCGCTGAACAACAGCAAGGAAATGAGATTGAAATATGTCATCTGTATAAAAAGCGCCTTCTGTAGAATCCAGAAGCATTTTGCTCCATAGCTTTAACAAGTCACGACCACAATGAGGTATTTGTCCAACAAGAATTAGGGGAGCGTAAAGTACGATCAATAGCTCTTGAACACTCAAGTCGCCTCTATCATCGCGCTGTTCTATTTGCAGCCACAGATCTTCTATTGCTGGCGCAACTCTTTCATTAACCCACTCAAATATCGCTTCTAAAATGCCTGCTTTATTGCCAAAGTGATAATGTACCGCCGACTTGTTTTTGGTTCCTGCCTCAGAATTGATGGTTCGCATTGAAACCGCTTCAACACCTCTTTCAGCAAAGAGTCTTACTGCCACCAGAAGAAGACGCTCTCTTAAATCGGCTTTTACATCCACCATTAGCGGCTTGATTTTCGGGCGGGGGGATTTGGGTTGCTTAGCGGCTGACAAAGACATATTGATTCAATAGACCATTTTGTTGAATTGACCTCCTCATAAAGAAGGCCCGTAAAGTATGCCAAAACAACCCAGTTAAGTCAAACGACTTTATTTAAGTCTTTTGACTTAATCGTGAATAGGCATTATGCTTGCTCGAATGGGTTGAATCTAGCGGTAGCGCGTCAACACAAAATCAGTATTCGAAAATCTCAGAGCTTGTTAACTTTGAAAGGTATTTTATGTCTATGCAAGAATTCGATGTCGTCATCGTGGGTGCGGGTCTATCGGGTATTTCTGCGGCCTACCACTTGCAGAAAAACTGCCCAAATAAGACTTTCTCCATTCTAGAGCGCCGAAAACAGATTGGCGGCACGTGGGACCTATTTCGATACCCGGGTATTCGCTCAGATTCTGATATGTTCACTTTGGGTTACGCCTTCAAGCCTTGGCCAACGGACAAGTCAATAGCGCCCGGTGATTCCATTCGAGACTATGTTCAAGAAACCGCTAAAGAAAATGATATTGAGAAACACATTCAGTTTCAGCAAAAGTTAGTACGTTCTTCCTGGTCAAGTGTAGAGGCAAGATGGACTTTAGATATTGAAAAAAGTGATGGCAGCACTAAACGAATTTTTGCCAACTTTGTAATGAGCTGTGCTGGCTATTACAACTACGACAAAGGCTACACACCTGATTTCAAGGGATCTGAACACTTTAAGGGCCAAGTGGTTCATCCTCAATTTTGGCCGGAGAACTTTGATTATGCTGGGAAAAAGGTTGTTGTTATAGGTAGTGGTGCAACAGCTGTCACCTTAGTACCCGCCATGACCGACAAGGCCGCGCATGTGACCATGCTACAACGATCTCCCAGTTACATGGCTGCTATACCGACTGAAGATAAAGGGGCGAATAGGTTAAGAGCAATATTACCCAAGAGATTGGCCTACTCAATTACTCGGACCAAAAAAGTTGTCTTTGGCGCTGCCTTTTTTAGGATGAGCAAATCCCGACCAAAATGGATTAAGAACTTATTGCTAAAGGGCGTATCAATGCAATTGGACGATAACTCCTTAGTTGAAAAACACTTCACCCCAAAATATAACCCTTGGGATGAAAGGCTGTGTGCGGTCACCGACGGCGATATGTTTAAAGGTATCAACAGGGGGGATATTTCGATTGTTACCGACCACATTGAGAGTTTTACGGAAACCGGCATCCAATTGAAATCAGGTGAAACGCTTCAAGCCGATATTATTATTACCGCTACAGGCCTGATTTTACGAGACCCGAATGACACGCCAATCATTGTTGATGGCAAACCGGTGGATTATCCGAATTCATTCACTTATAAGGGCATGCTGCTTAGTGATGTGCCTAATATGTCAAATACCACTGGGTATACCAATGCTTCCTGGACGCTAAAAGCAGATCTCATACACGCCTACGTTTGCCGTCTACTAAATCATATGGATAGTGCTAACCAGGACTACTGCGTAGCAAGAGTGCGCGATGCCAGCATGGAGTCGGAACTGGCGCTCGACTTCACTTCAGGATACGTGCAGCGCTCCGTTCACCTACTGCCCAAGCAAGGGGATCACAAACCCTGGAAACTCTACCAAAACTATTTCTTGGACTTTTTGTCGCTGAAACTGGGTTCATTGCAAGATGAATCTATAGAGTTTAATCGCGCGGGTGAGCACCTTGCTGAAGCAGAAGCACTAGCTAACTAATCAACGATTTTCTGGGTGGGGTACCAAAAGTGAAGAATTTGAGCGGGAAAGTAGTTGCGTTAACAGGCGCAGCATCAGGAATCGGACGATGTCTCGCCATTCAGTTGGCCGAAAAAGGATGTATTCTTGCTCTTGCGGATATAGATGATAACGGTCTTCAAGAAACTATTAAGTTACTTCCTTTGGAGACTCAGACAAGCTGTCATATCGTTGATGTTGCCAATAAAGACGCGGTTTATGCTTGGGCAGATAACGTGATTGCAAAACATAACCATGTGGATGTTGTCATTAATAACGCAGGCGTAGGGTCTAATGAGAGTATCGATGACATCTCCTATGAGAATTTCAATTGGGTGTTTGATATTGTGTTTTACGGGGTACTGTATGGTACCAAAGCATTTTTGCCACATTTAAAAAGTCGACCTGAAGCCAACATTATCAATATATCCAGTGTGAATGGTTTCTTCCCATTCCCTAATAATGGACCCTATAACGCAGCCAAACACGCGGTAAAAGGACTCAATCAGACCTTAATGCAAGAGCTGAGAAATACCAGAGTCTTTGTCATGTCCGTTCATCCGGGCGGTATAAAAACCAATATAGTGCGCAATGCTCGATTTGGAAAAGGGGTACTAGAAAAAAACGAAAGCGTTAAACAGTTTGATAAAACAGCATCGACTACTCCTGAGAAAGCTGCGGCAAAAATTATTAGTGGCTTGATTAAAAATCGCAAACGCCTGTTAGTTGGCAAGGATGCTGTCATTATTGACATCTTGGTCCGACTTTTTCCTCAAGGATTTTCTGATTTAGTGGGCAGATTTTGGATACCTAAAAAGTGATACTTATAGCGATGCTCTAAACGACAATTGGCGCGGTTGATCAAAAAATTGGCATCTTAAGCTAAGTCTGTGGCCAAGCTTGAGCTTACTTTGTTGCTTGATGAGTTAACTTAGTATAAAAATTAGAACAATCAAATAGGTATTCTCAGAATGGATCAAATTAAGTCGCCACCTCGTGCAACTGGAATCTTGGTATTCTTATTAGCCCTTAATATTTTAAATATGGTCGATCGGACCTTAATTACCAGTTTTGGTACCGCTATTATTACCGACCTTAACTTGAGCGATTCTCAATTTGGCTTGCTGACAGGGCTGATCTTTGTTTTCTTCTATTCCATTATGGGGCTCTTTATGGGCGCGCTCGCTGACCGGGTCCATCGGCCGCGTTTAATCGCATTAGGCCTGGTGCTTTGGAGCGTTCTGACGGCATTGTCCGGCATGGCGAAAAACTTTGTGCAGATTGGTATGGCGCGCCTATTTATCGGTGTCGGTGAGTCGGCAATGACACCGTCTGCTATATCAATGATTGCTGACCTCTTTCCTAAAGCAAAAAGAGGCACAGCCACGGGTATTTATTATCTTGGTGTGCCCTTAGGGGCGGGCGGCAGTTTTATTGTTGCAGGTGTTCTCGGGCCGATGATCGGCTGGCGTAACTGCTTTCTTCTTTTGGGTGCCATCGGGCTTATGTTGGCCCTAGGCCTATTGTTTCTGAAGGATCCAAAGCGCGGTGCAATGGAGGAACAGGATGCTGCAGGAGCGGGAGACCAAGAAGAGGGCTTAATCGGTAAAGGCTGGTGGCAGGTAGTCGTTGATGTGTTCTCAGCAGTTAAATCCACTCCAGCCCTAGCTTGGACCATGCTTGGTGCAGTATTTTTGCATATACCATTGGGTGCAGGCCAGTTTGTGATTGTTTGGCTAGAGCGCGAGCGGGGTTTTGGTCTTGGTGAAATCAGTGCCACCTATGGGCTCATTTATATAATATTTGGCACAGCTGGCACATTTTTAGGTGGTATTCTTAGCGATTGGTATCAGGCTCGCTATAAGGGTGGTAGGGTAAGATTCCTAGCCTATTTGATGCTGATGTTAACCCCGTTGTTAGTCTCCTATCGGTTCGTGCCAGCCTCGTCAGTCTTGTTTTATGTCGGTATGGCGGCCGGTATGTTCAGTGTTAGTTCATTTTATGGTCCGGCATTTTCAACGGTGCAGGACCTTACTCCCGTGCGATTGCGGGGTGTGATGACGGGGTTACTGCTGGTAGCCTGCAATCTTCTGGGTCTTGGTATAGGTGCATTTATGACAGGTTATCTTAGTGATGCCTTTTCCTCCTACGGAGTTTTTGAGCCTCTAACTAAGGCGCTATTGACGGCTGATATTATCAGCTGCGCTGCACCTGCTAGCTTTATTGTCGCCTCGATTTACCTTGAAAGAAGTAAATTTAAGTCCTCATCTTCGAATTCACCTCAATAACGATTGGCATGGGCTCTAATGTTGGTGGCATACAATCCAAAGACTAAGTAACCATAGCAAAGTACTATTCATGGCGTTATGAGTGCAGTTTGGGACATTTTGAGGAGGAATTAATATGAGTGAGAAAATGATTCGTATTGCAGGTGCTAGCGGCTTTTGGGGCGATGCTGCGCGAGCGACGCCGCAATTACTGAAAGATGAAAACGTAGACTTTATTGTCTATGACTATCTTGCCGAAATCACTATGTCGATTATGGCGCGTGCCCGGGCTAAAAACCCAGACGCTGGCTATGCCTTAGATTTTGTCAGTGCGGCAATGAAACCCAACCTCAAAGAAATTGCTCGTCAGGGTGTGCGTATTGTATCCAATGCCGGCGGTGTCAATCCTCAGGCATGCGCTAATGCGCTACGCGGTGCGATTGCTGACTTAGGGTTAAGCCTCAAAGTTGCCTGTATATTGGGCGATGACATGATTAGCCAGCGAGATAAAGTGGCAGCCCAAGGTTACAAAGAAATGTTTTCTGGTGATGATTTTCCTGATGTAGAAAAAGTCGCCAGTATTAATGCCTATTTGGGTGCCTTTCCGATCGCTCGGGCGCTGAAAGAGGGCGCGGATATTGTGGTTACCGGGCGCTGTGTAGACAGCGCAGTCACTCTGGGTGCTTGTATCGACGTATTTGGCTGGGGCCGTGATGATCTTGATCAGTTGGCTATGGGTTCTCTTGCTGGTCATATCTTAGAGTGCGGGCCACAGGCAACTGGGGGCAACTTCACTGATTGGGAGCTATCTAACAATCTTGAGAATATTGGCTATCCAATTGCAGCAATTAAAACAGATGGTAGCTTTGTCTGTTCTAAGCCTGAGGGTACAGGTGGTCTTATTTCAGTAGGCACCATCGCAGAGCAGATGGTCTATGAAATTGGTGATCCCCAAGCCTATATATTACCGGATGTTGTTTGCGACTTCTCCAACGTGACATTAACTGAGATTGGTGAAAATCTTGTCGAAGTGACGGGCGCCACTGGTTTGCCTGCACCAGACACCTATAAAGTCTGTAGCACCTACGCTGATCAGTTTCGTGGCGGGACAACTATGACCTTTTATGGTTTTGATGCCGATAAAAAGGCTAATAAGCTGGCTGCTGCTATTTTTACTGCGTCACGAAGAACGCTAAAAATGTTTGGTTTAGAGGATTATAGTGAAACTAGTGTCGAGTTAATTGGCGCTGAAAGTCAGTATGGCGCTAATGCGGCTGTGGCCAATTGTCGAGAACTGTCTATGAAGATTGCCGTAAAACACGCAGATCCTGCGGGTATCGGCATACTGTTAAAAGAATGCGTGGGTCTTGGCTTGGCGACACCACCGGGTTTGTCTGGCTTCGCTGGGGCGAGGCCCAAACCATCCCCAGTAGTAAGGCTGTTTTCCTTTTTACTACCTAAAGGCAATATGCCGATTCAGATCGAGCTCGACGGCGCCTATATTGACTGCCCAGACGCTCTGGGAGCTCCGCTAAATCGAGCCCTCATCGAGCGCCCACAGGCGCCCAGCGCGCCCTTGGATAGCAACACCGTGAATGTGTCCCTCATTAAGCTGGCGCTGGCTCGCAGCGGTGACAAAGGCAATAAGGCTAATGTTGGCATCATTGCCCGTAAGCCTGAGTATCTTCCTTACATTTATGCCGCCTTGAACGAACAGGCCGTGGCAGAGCGCTTCGCACACTTTTTACCCGAGGGTGCCACGCAACAAAGCCTGTCCTACGTCGAGCGCTACCTCATGCCAGGTACCAACGCGATTAACTTTTTGATCCATGATGTGTTGGGTGGCGGCGGTATGGCGAGTATTCGCAACGACGCTCAAGGGAAGGGTTTCGGTCAATTAATGTTGGATGCTTCAATCCCGGTCAGTAAGGCTATTGCCGCTGAAGTTAACGCCTGAAAAATTACCTTAAAAGATAGATGGAGACAGCCATATGGCAGTATTTTCCTCAAAAATAAACACCAGCTCAGAGACCTTTTTGCGTCAGCGCAAAGAAATGCTAGAGCTGGTTGATAGGCTCAATGAACTCAATGGCCGGGCCCGTGCAATCTCCGAGAAGCGCAAGCCACGTTTTGATGCCCGTGGACAGCTAACACCGCGTGAGCGTTTAGCCCGCCTACTCGACCCCGGTATGCCTTTTTTAGAAATCGGCAACATTGCCGGTTACATGGTCGATACCAAGAAAGAAGAAAAATCTATCCCTGGATCAACGGTTATCTCGGGTATTGGCTTTATTTCCGGTGTGCGCTGTGTTGTGGTGGTTGATGACAGCGGTATTTTAGCTGGCTCCTTAACCACTGCGGGCGGTTATAGAATTCGTCGCGCTGAGCAAATCTCTCTGGAACAAAAATTACCCTTTGTTCACCTAGTAGAGAGTGCTGGTGGCGATCTAATGAACTACACCGTAGAGGGCTTTAGTGTCGGGGGTGCGTTATTTGGCTCCCTCGCACAGTTGAGTAAAGCTGGTATCCCGGTGATCTCCATACTGCATGGCTCATCTACCGCTGGCGGTGCTTATATGCCAGGCCTCAGTGACTATGTTATTGCCATTAAGGGTAGGGGACGGGCTTTTTTGGCTGGGCCGCCGCTGCTTAAGGCAGCTACTGGTGAAATAGCCACCGAAGAGGAGCTAGGCGGAGCAGAAATGCATGCGACGATCTCGGGCTTGGCTGAATACCTTGCGGAGAACGACGGTCAGGGGCTGCAAATATGCCGTGAAGTCGTCGATCGTCTGCAATGGAACGATAACTGCTCATTACCGCCCAAACGATCGTTCCTTGAGCCCATCTATGACCCTGACGAGCTAGCCGGGGTCATTCCAACCGATTATCGTACACCCTATGACATGCGTGAGCTGGTCGCTAGAGTCGTTGATGGCTCGGACTTCTTAGACTTTAAGCCACGCTTTGGCGTGTCTACGGTCTGTATTCAGGCTGAAATCTTTGGTCAAGCGGTGGGTATTATTGGTAACAACGGCCCAATTGATCCTCAGGGTGCCAACAAGGTTACTCAGTTCTTGCAGCTATTAGATCAGGCCAATATTCCCGCATTATTCTTTCAAAATACCACCGGCTACATCGTCGGTACCAAGTCTGAGCAAGCGGGCATGATTAAGCATGGATCGAAAATGATTCAGGCGGTGCGCAACATTGATGTGCCGCGCATTACCTTTATGACCGGCGCCAGCTTCGGTGCCGGCAACTACGGCATGTGTGGGCGCGGTTATGATCCAGACTTCCTCTACACCTTCCCCAACGCCAAAATGGGGGTAATGGGCGGTGAGCAGGCTGCTAAGACCATGTCTATGGTAGCTCGTGGTAAAGCGGCCGCTATGGGCGTAGATGCAGACGAGGAGATGCTGGCGCAGCAAGAAAAGATGATGGCGCACATCTTCGACTCCCAATCTGATGCGTTTTATACCTCAGGCCACATGATGGACGACGGCATGATTGATCCACGAAACATGCGTAAAACCTTGGGGATGTTGCTAGAGACGGTGCGTGAAGGCCGTTGCAGAAAATTGCGCCCCAACAGTTTTGGTGTTGCACGTCTGTAACCTGATTAATTAAATAGCGGAGGTATTCACATGAGTGATCTAGCCCAAACACAGTTACCCTCAACCAACGCGCTGGTCTTAGAGCGGCAAGGTTCTGTACTAAAGATCTGGTTTAACCGTCCCGAGGCTAAGAATGCCCTGAACGCAGAGATGACTGATGAACTCGTCAACGTGCTCAGCCTGGTTAAAGACGACCGCAGTATTCGCACTATTGTGTTGCGTGGCAAAGGCGGCTTCTTTTGCGCAGGCGGTGACATTAAAGGCTTTAAGTCCGGTATGCAGACAGTTGATGCTGCTGAAGTAGCTAAGGGTAATCGCTCTTTTGGTGACGTTATGATCATGCTTAATGAGCAGCCTCAGGTGGTGATTATCTTGGTGGAAGGTGCCGCCATCGGCGGAGGGCTGGGCCTTGCCTGTGTTGCTGATGTGACTCTGGTGACCGCAGATGCACGTTTCCGTCTCAGCGAGACTAGTTTAGGCATTCCCCCGGCACAAATTGCGCCCTTTGTCACTGAGCGGGTCGGCCTTACCCAAGCCCGTCGTCTCATGCTTACCGGTGCGCGTTTTAAGGGAGAAGAGGCGGTTAAGTTAGGCATTGCTCATGGCGTTGCCGACAATGTTGAGGATCTTGAGGCGCAATGTGACACTATTTTACAGCAAATTAATGCCTGCGCCCCAGGGGCCAATGCAGTGACCAAAGGTATTCTGTTTGAAACCTTACGCCGTCCGAGAGCAGATGCTTTGGATTTTGCGTCGCGAGGTTTTGCGCAATGCATGCTCAGTCCAGAGGGGTTGGAGGGTGTGGCGGCTTTTGTAGAGAAGCGTAAAGCTTATTGGAACGAAGAGGCCTAGCGCCCTTTGCTTTCCTTTATATAAATAATATAAAACAAAGAGTTAGGACAATATATTAATGCATAACTTTAATAGTATATTAATTGCCAATCGCGGGGAAATAGCCTGCCGAGTTATCCGTACGGCTAAAAAACTGGGCTACCGAACAGTGGCTGTTTACTCCGATGCTGACGCGGGTGCGCCCCATGTTCAGCTGGCCGATGATGCAGTACGCATTGGCCCAGGACCTGTTGGTGAGTCCTACTTAGTGCCAGAGCTTCTTTTACAAGCAGCCGCGAGCAGTGGTGCAGAATCAATTCATCCTGGCTATGGTTTTCTCAGTGAAAATGCAGCTTTTGCTGAAGCGGTAGAGAACGCAGGACTGGTTTTCATCGGGCCGACGCGTGAAGCGATTGATGTCATGGGTAACAAGGCCGAGTCTAAGCGCCGCATGATTGAAGCCGGTGTGCCCTGTGTGCCTGGTTATGAGGGCCACGACCAGAGTGACAAAACCCTATTAGCAGAGGGGCTTAAGATTGATTTACCTCTCATGGTCAAGGCCGCCGCCGGTGGTGGCGGTCGCGGTATGCGCTTGGTTCACGATCAGGCTGATCTTGCCAATGCGATAAAACTAGCCCGTGCCGAAGCAGAAGGGGCTTTTGGTTCAGGCGAGCTTATCCTTGAAAAAGCGATTATCAAACCTCGTCATGTGGAAATTCAGGTATTTGCTGACACAATGGGCAATACCGTCCATCTGGGTGAGCGTGATTGCTCGGTACAACGGCGCCATCAAAAGGTCGTTGAAGAGGCCCCCTGTCCGGTAATGACCCCAGAGCTGCGCGAGAAAATGGGCCAGTCGGCGATTGATGCGGCTAAAAGTGTCAATTATCGTGGCGCAGGCACCGTTGAGTTTTTACTTGATGACAGCGGCTTCTTTTACTTTTTGGAAATGAACACTCGCCTGCAGGTTGAACATCCTGTGACCGAGCTCATCACCGGCCTAGACTTGGTGGCGTTGCAAATCAGTGTTGCCCAGGGCGAGCCTCTTGGTTTGAGCCAAGCCGATATCAGTTTAGAGGGGCATGCCATTGAAGTGCGCCTATACACAGAAGATCCAAGCCAAGATTTCTTGCCGACCTCTGGCCCAGTAGATCTTTGGGCGCCAGCCTCAGGTGTGGGCGTGCGGATTGACGATGGTATCTCCTCGGGGCAGGCCATCTCACCGTTTTATGATCCCATGGTAGCCAAGGTTATTGGCTACGGCCCAACCCGCGAAGCTGCGCGCTTGCGGCTAATTGGAGCGCTTAAAGAAACCGTTCTTTTTGGTACCCCCAACAACAAAGATTTTTTGATTCAATGTCTAGAAAAGCAGAGCTTTATTGATGGCGCGGCAACTACCGCCTTTATTGCTGAAGAGTTCTCAGAAGCTGACCTTGAAGTCGCACCGATAAGCTTTGCCGACAGTGCAGTGGCAGCAACACTGGAACTCTGGATAGAGAACAAAGCGCATTTGCAACGTAGTCTGTTGGTCAGTTGTGAGCTAAAAAATTGGACCATTGCCAGCGCTATGGTCTCGCGCAAGCAATATCAATTTGGCGATCTCATCCATGACCTGTCAATATCACCCGTAAACAGCAGTGCAGATACCTATCATGTCACTGACGCCACAGCCGAGCAGAGCGCTGTGATCCAGGTAGTATCCATACAGGACAACATGGCTGTGGTGCTATTGGATGGGGTTAAGTTAGTCGCTCAGTTTATGCAGCGCCAGCGTGGCCAAATGTATTGCTCTATTGGGGGTCGCGGAGCCTTCTTCAAAGATCTCATTATTCTCGACGGTGCGGTGGATGAAGCCGTGGGCGGTGGTCGTGTTATAGCCCCCATGCACGGATTGTTACTTGAAGTCTTGGTTAAGCCAGGTGATGAAGTCTGCAAGGGGCAAACCCTTGCCGTACTAGAAGCGATGAAAATGCACTACGAGATTCAAGCTGAAATTGACGGCACAGTCGATGAAGTTACCGCGGTTGCGGGCAAGCAGGTTGCGGCGGATGATGTACTTATTGAAATTAACGAAAAACAAGACGCTTAACGCACAAATATAGGGGTATGGTATGGCATTAAAACTTTGGCATTGCGCCGGTTCACGATCAATTCGTCCACTGTGGACATTGGAAGAAATGGGCCTTGATTATGAGCTTGAAGTCATGCAATTTCCACCACGATTTATGCATGCGGGTTATGCCGAGATTAACCCCATAGGGACCGTACCGTTTTTTACCGATGATGCTGATGGCCCCGAGCAGATTATTCAAATGACCGAATCGGCCGGTATTAGCCAATATTTGGTTGATCGTTATGGGCCCAGTGACCTGGCGGTAGGGGTTAATGAGGCAGGCTACGGTGATTATCTCAACTGGATACATCGCAGCGATGCAACCCTGACATTCCCGCAAACTCTGGTCTTGCGCTACACCGTTCTTGAGCCAGAGGCAACGCGCCTGCCCAAGGTGGCGGAGGATTACACCAAATGGTTCTACTCGCGCCTGCGCTCGGTGGAATTAGCCACCGCAGATAATGAATTTCTAGCGGCAAATCGTTTTACTATTGCTGACATTGCGGTAGGCTATGCGCTTAACTTAGCTGAACAGTTGGGCCTAGCCGATGGGTTCAAGCCAAATACCAAAGACTACTATAAGCGCTTAAAGGCGCGTCCTGCCTTCCAAAAAGCCGCGTCGCTGTAAACGCAGCAACGTAAAACAATCAAAATTGGGAAAATCAATGATCAAACATGCCGTATATCCAAATCTATTCTCGCCACTTGATTTGGGGTTTACCTCCATTAAAAATCGTGTACTGATGGGTTCTATGCACACTGGTTTGGAAGAAGCTGAAAATGGCTTTCCGCGTCTTGCCGCCTATTTTGCAGAACGGGCCAGAGGTGGTGTTGGCATGATAATCACCGGTGGCATCGCGCCGAATATAGAAGGAGGCTTTGGCGCTAAACTGTCAACCCCAGAAGAGGCGGAGGACCACCGGCTGGTTACTGACGCGGTTCACGAGGTTGACCCCGAGATTAAAATCTGCATGCAAATCCTGCATGCAGGACCATTAGCTCGCACCCCAGCCTGTGTTGCTCCTTCAGCGATTCCATCACGAATAGCAAGAATTGTGCCCATCGAACTGGATGAAGAGGGGGTTCAAAAGCAAATTAATGACCATGTGCAATGCGCAAAAATGGCCCACTTAGCTGGTTATGACGGTGTCGAAGTTATTGGTTCCGCTGGATACTTGCTGAGTACTTTTTTAGTCGAAAAAACCAATCAACGTGATGATCAATGGGGCGGTAGCTACGAGAATCGCATGCGGTTTCCCTTAGAAATCATGCGCCGCTGTAGAGCAGAAGTGGGTGAAAACTTCATATTGATCTTCCGCATTGCCGCCATGGATATGCTGCAAGGTGGTATGTCGTGGGATGAAGTGGTACTGCTAGCTCAAGAAATGGAAAAAGCAGGTGTCACAATTATTAGCACCCACTTTACCTGGCATGAGTCTACCGTGCCTACTATCGCAACTATGGTGCCAAGAGCGGCCTTTGCTGGTGTTACCGGTCGTTTACGAAAAGAACTAAACATTCCAACCATCACCAGCAACCGTATCAATATGCCCGATGTTGCCGA
>Ga0308010_1001429_pt1 | contig 13290 bp, 20 predicted proteins | sample Neamet129_FD_202368 | JGI IMG/M metagenome (GOLD analysis project Ga0308010, IMG submission 202368) | Marine microbial communities from water near the shore, Antarctic Ocean - #129 | ecosystem: Environmental > Aquatic > Marine > Unclassified | place: Southern Ocean | collected 2014-07-24 | reverse complement strand
TAAGCGGCCTATAATTAATGAAGGAGTTAAAGAATGATAAGTGAAACCATGCAGTACGAAAAAAAATTTGCTAGCGTAGCTGGGAAGCAAATAGCTTATGTGGAGGAGGGCTCTGGAGATCCCATAGTTCTGCTTCATGGAAACCCTACTTCATCTTTTTTATGGCGCAATATTATTCCTGAGCTAACTGATTTAGGTAGAGTTATTGTTCCGGATCTTATAGGACAAGGAGACTCTGATAAATTACCAGCAAGCGAGGGCCCAGAAAGATATTCCCTTGAGGTTGCTTATAATTATGTTGAAGGCTTACTTGAGACCATTGGAGCAGATAAAAAAGTCACCCTTGTTATTCATGATTGGGGCAGCGGCATTGGTTTTTTATGGGCTATGCGTCATTCTGCAGATGTTAAAGGCGTTGCTTACATGGAAGCAATCGTTAAACCTATGAGCTGGGATGACTGGCATGAAGGCGCTGTTGGAATTTTTAAAGGATTTCGTTCAGATAAAGGAGAAGACTTAATTCTTAATAGAAACATGTTTATAGAAGCAGTCCTACCCTCATCAATCATACGCAAGCTTACCGATGCAGAAATGAATACTTATAGAGCACCCCACTTAAAAAGTGATGACCGCCAACCTTTATTGAATTGGCCACGCCAGATTCCTATTGAAGGCGAGCCCGAAGACGTGGTGGCCTTAGTAAATGCATACGGAGCATTTATGGCCAGCAGCCAGATGCCCAAATTATTTATTAATGCAGAACCAGGCTCAATCTTGATCGGACGACAGCGTGAATTTTGCAGGACATGGCCAAATCAACAAGAGGTAACAGTTAAAGGGCTTCACTTTATTCAAGAGGACTCACCTATTGAAATAGGCCAAGCTATAGCAAAATGGTATAAAATATTTTAATAAATAAGTAAGGAGAAATCGCATGTCAGACACCCCGGTTTATATGATCGCTAATCTAGAGACCCATGAAGATCCGAGTGAATATAGAAAATATGAAAAAGGCTTCTTTCCAATATTAAAAAAACACGGCGGTTCTTTTATTACTTTTGACGACAATCCAAGACATTTAGAAGGTTCAGAGCCTAGATCAGGCAGAATGATTATTTTTCAATTTCCTTCAGAAGCTGCAGCAGATGCATGGTTTAATGATCCAGAATATCAAGCCCTATCAGAACATCGCAGAGCAGGCGCTGACACTAAGTCCATAACCATGGTTCATGGAATGCCTCCACGCAAATAAAGTATAAGGAGAACGCAATATGAGCTGCATTGTTTGCAAAAGCGAATTGGTAAGTTCCTTTATCACAAAAGACAGAAAAACTTACTGGCAATGCTCTCATTGCTCAGTGAAATTTTTAGACCAAGCTTTTTTTATAGATGAAGATACTGAGAAGGGAAGATATTTAGAGCATCACAATGAAATAGGCGATCCGGCCTATCTTAAATTTTTATCCAAATTATCAGAACCTTTGATGGCTAAATTAAAACCTGATGACAGAGGTCTTGATTTTGGTTGTGGTCATGGACCTGCATTAGCAGAGATGCTTAAAGCAAAAGGGTACGACATTGATCTCTATGATCCATTCTTTTATCCCAACAAAGAGATCTTTTCTAAAAAATATAACTTTATAACCTGCACAGAAACAGCAGAGCATTTTTTTAATCCAAACAAGGAATTTAAAACTCTTGATTCGCTTTTACTACCAGATGCGTGGCTTGGGGTAATGACTACTTTTTTAACGGAAGATAAACTATTTGAAAATTGGTATTACAGAAGAGATCCAACTCATGTTGTTTTTTATTCACAAAAGACTTTTGAAGTAATTGCAGAACAAAATAATTGGCAGCTAGAAATTCCAGCAAAGGATATAGCTTTATTTTGTAAGAATTGAGACACATAATAGACTTACAAAAAATAGGAGATATAAATGTTTAGTCACGTAATGCTTGGAGCGAATGATATTGAAGAATCTAGAATATTTTATGATAAAACTATGCCAGCACTTGGTGCCCAGGCAGGCAAGCTATCAATGAATCACGATGGTCATACCAGATATGTGTATTTTGTTAATAGGGATAATAGTTTCTTAATTTCACAGCCCATTAATGGCGAGGTAGCAACGCATGGAAATGGTAGCACTATAGGCTTTAATGCATCTAGTACAGAAATGATTGATGCATGGCATGCAGCAGGAATTGCAGCAGGCTCTAAAACGCCTGAATTGTGTGACGCCCCTGGAATTAGAGAGGGCGGCGGTGTTCAGCTATACCTAGCCTATTTGGTTGACCCATCTGGCAATAAAATATGTGCTATGCATAGAATTCCTAAATGATTTCTCAAATATTTAAAAAATTAACCAAGAATAAAGCAGTATTTTTAACTCTTGTTTTCACTTGCTTGGTATTTATACCTAAAGCTTCAGCTGAAGAATCAAATCTAACTCTTAATATTTTAAATTTAGATAAACCAGGAGTTCTGCGTTTAACCATATGCAAAAATGCAGCAGGATTTGAGAGTTCAGTTGAAAACGAGTCTGAAGAAGAGTCATGCTTTAATGATGCGGGTGAAATAGACCAAAATTTAAAAGGTATAGACGGAATGTTGCCGCATGGTGAATATGCTATAGCAGTCTTTGTTGATTTGAATGGGAATGGAAAAATGGATAAAAACTTTCTTGGAATCCCAAAAGAACAATATGGATTTTCTAATAATGTTATGGGAAGGATGGCAGCTCCATCTTTTGAACAGGCTAAGTTTGAAGTGAAGGGGCCTACTATTCACAACATAATACTCAAAACAGGAATTCCTAAATAAGATTAAAACTTAATACTAGAAGTGCTCTGGTATTTTTCCCATAAAGTCTTTGTAGTATTTTTTTAGATATTCAATATCTCTTTGATTGTCTCCCGTTGGGTAGAAGAGTTCTCTAAAGCTAATTTCTTTAGAAGGATAATCTATAGCAACTAAAAGGATTGGACATTCCATTGATTGCGCCATTCTTAGAAATCCAGATTTCCATTTTTCAGCTTTTTTTCTAGTACCTTCTGGAGAAAGGCCTATAAGAATACCCCCCTCACGATTAGCAATATCTAGAACATCGTTAATAATATTTTTAGAATCATTTCGGTTGACAGGAATACCACCTAAACTTTTTAATAAACGAGTAACACCTTTTTTAAATATAGAATGTTTGCCAAGCCAATAAATTTTTATCTTTAGGCTAAGCACCATCGCCATGCCATAAACAAAATCCCAGTTAGAAGTATGGGGCGCAAGAATAACTAAAAGCTTCTTCATGTCAGGTATTTGTCCAGTGACTTTCCAGCCTGTAACTGAAAGCAGGCAAGTGCCTACATAAGATAACAATCTATTTCTTTGCGCCAAAAAGCGCTCAGGAATATTGACCAATGATTTAGATTTTCTATAGCTCAATTAAGCCCCTTAACTATATTGAATGAACTTATTTTAACGTGATTAAAAAAAAATGATATCTTCAGGACTAATTAACTATTTTGACTATAATTTATATCTAGTATGAAATTATTAAAAGCTGATAACTATCAAACCTGGTTCATTGAAGAAAAAGGGAAGGCTTTATTAGTAAATTCCTTTTAATAAAACCCTTAGAACAAGAAAAAATTCAATCACAAATAAACCTACATTATCATGCGGGTGAATTTGTTAATTTAGATTAGCCTAATAAATGAATTCCCAAATCTACCATTAAATAAATATTGGTAAATAGGCCTATTACCCAAAAGATACTTCTAAGACTTGGATTTTTATCCGTTGCTACTCTGTAATAAATTACCATATGAATCATTCTAACTACAGCATAAATCCAGACCACGACTGATAATTTATGTGGGCTATAGCCAGCCATCATCGCAAGAATCGCCATGCCAAAAAGTGGGATGATATTTTCTAGCGAATTCCAAAATGTTCTATGAGCTCTAAAGAAAAAAGAAGCTTGGCCTAAAGCGGGATCTATAACTCCAACTTTATAACCTTTTTCGCTTCTATGAGCCCTTACAAGCACTAGGGCTTGAATAATAATTATGCTCAGCGTTAACCATAAACCTAATAAGACCGGTTGATATACTTCAAACATTTTGAACTCCTTTAAACTATTTTATTTTTCTTTATCCACACCATCTGTGCAAAAACACCAATTATATACGCAGCCAGAAATGCTACATAAAATCCCAGTATCAATGGGTCTTCAAAGCTTTTGGCTATTGGATCGTTAACAGGAAGACGCCTTAATCCATCTGTAATTGCTGGGATCATATGAAATAGGAAAAGAGCAGAATAGCTTATCGCTTGAAAGTAGGGACACAGCCAGCCAAAAATTAATCTCTTTTCCATCATCATGCCCCCAGCTACTGCTACTAAGGCTACTACTGCAAGCATATGGGCGACACCAAAACTACCTTGTTTATATATCATCAGAGCAGATACAGAGGTTATGACTGTTGTAAGTAAAAAAATTTTTGCAGAGGTATTCTTAGATTCAAGAATTTTATATTTAATTATTGAGTAGGCGCCACTTAGTAAAGCAGCTATTCCCATAATTGTATGGAACCATCCAAAGAGTGACATTTCTGGCATAAGAGTCTCCTATTACTTCTTATTTTTAATAATTATATTGCTTAGAGCTAAGTCTAAGTCAATATTAGCTAACTATTTTCGAGTTCAGAAAATAAAGCGTCCATTATTTCATTAACAGTTTTATATAAATTTTTAACTTCATGCATCTGATTACATACAAAACCAAAACCTAGTTGATTTTCAACATCACCAAAGGCAACAGCTCCTCCAACACCGGCATGGCCAAACATTGCATCCTTGAATGTCGGAGCAAAGTTTCCAACTGGCATAGAGCTTTTCCCTAATTCATAACCCAGACCAAATGTAATATTTGAACCAAACAAGACTGAATCTGGCCCAGAAGAAAGCGGTGTTGTTGCATAAGCTAATGTCTCAGGTTTCATTATAATTTGGCCATCTCTTTGACAGCCATTGCTTAGAATTCCAAAAAGCTTCGCAAGACTATGAGCAGTTCCATGACCATTAGCTGAAGGGACTTGAGCCATGCGCCAATCAGCAGAATTATGATAACCCTCAGCATCCTCGTCTCTTGGTTCAAATGCTACTTTAAAATCACCACCTTTGACCGCTTCTTTCATATTCCAAAATCGTTTAGGTAATATAAAATTTGGTACATATTTTATATACTCAATAGGATTTCCTTTCCCGCTATCAGGAAGCATGATCATGTCTGCACACCTGTCAAAGTCAGCTTCACTAAGACCAATCTGAAAATCAATTCCTAAAGGTTCTGCAATCTCTTCTTTAAAATATTGCCCAACGTGCCTTCCATCAACTCTGCGAATAATTTCTCCTACGAGCCAGCCGTAAGTAAGTGCGTGATAGCCTTGTGATGTTCCTGGTTCTTTAAAAGGTTTTTGTGATGCAAGCGCCTTGGTAAATGCTTCCCAATTTTGCCATGAACCAGAAGGCATCCCTTCTTGAAAACCAAACATTGCAGATCTATGACATAACAAATCACTCACTTTAGTATTTTCTTTTCCGTTGCAGCCATATTCAGGCCAGTAAAATGAGACTTTGTTATTAACATCAAGCCTGCCTTCATCGATAAGCTTAGCTATACAAGTTGCAGCAATACCTTTGGTTACTGAAAATACATTTACAATAGTATCTTCCTCCCAAGGCTTAGTTCTTTTAACATCTTTATGACCACCAAACATGTTTAAGACTGTCTTGCCTTTATATTCAATCGCAAGAGAAGCGCCTAGCTCATATTCGGATTCAATAGCCTTGGTAAACACATCTCCTATTTTTGTAAATGCTGGATCGCAATAGCCAGAAACTTTAGACATCTTATATTCCCCTCTTGTGGCATTAGATATGCCATTTCATATATTATAATATGAATATCTTTATTTATTGTTATGATAAATTAAAATTTAAGAGGAACATAAATGGCAACTTATTCATGTAATCAATGCGGAATGTCGGTTAATGCATCATGTGGGGCCTGCGACGCTCCCTTAGTAAATGGAATGTTAGATTTAGATGACGGAACTTCCGTTCAGATATCTGAGTGCCCTAATGAGCACGGAAAAATTAAATCTCCATTATGCTGTGGTCAAGATATGACCTGCTCTGTTAGTTAGCAGATTAATCTAGCACTATGAAAATTCTTAGAACTCCTGATTCCCAGTTTAGTGATCTTAAGGACTATCCTTACGAACCTGTTTATACAAATATTACAATCCAAGACGGAACAGAATTAAGGATTCATCATATTGATGAGGGTCCAAGAGATGGTCCTATTTTATTAGCAATGCATGGACAGCCAGTTTGGAGCTATCTTTATGCCAAAATGATTCCCTTTTTAACTGCAGCCGGCATTAGAGTTATTGCCCCTGATCTTCCTGGTTATGGTAAGTCAGATAAGCCTGCAGCAAGAGAGGATTATAGCTATCAAAATCAAGTTGACTGGATGATTAAGTGGCTTGATAAAAATAATTTTAGGAATTTAACTTTTTTTGGACAAGATTGGGGCGGCTTAATAGGCCTAAGATTAGTTGCAGCACGCTCAGAACATTTTATGAAAGTTTCTATTGGCAATACTGGGCTTCCTTATAACCCTGATGTGTCCCAAGAGGTTATAGATAAGGTTGGAGCATTCAGAAATGATAAAAAAATTAAACTTACCCCGCTATCGATGGGAAAAGAGGTAAGCAAAATGGATAAGGGTGGAGATCATCCAGCTTTAAAGTTTATGTATTGGCAAAAGTTTTGCTGGGAGACATCTAATTTACCGACAGGTTTTATTTCCTCAATGATGATGGAAAAAGTACCTCCTTACAAACAGGCTATTAATTATCTATTTTATAAGCTCGGGATAACAAATTTATCACCATTTTATACAGAGCTATCAAAGGCTTTTGACGCTCCATTTCCTGACGCATCATTTAAAATGGGAGCAAGAGCAATGCCAAGCCATGTTCCAATTCTTCCAGATGCATCTTTAGAAGCGCAGAAAAAAGCACGGGAATTTTTTAAAGATTACGATAAGCCTTTCTTGAGCATTTTTGCTGGAGATGATCCAGTGACCAATGGAATAGAAAACGATGTTTTAGAAATGGCTCCAAATGCAATTAGTGCAGATCATATTGGGGGCGGTCACTTTTATCAGTGGACTAAGCCAAAAGAACTTTCTAATTTATTAATAGATTTTATAAAGGAATAGCATGATAGATTTATATACTTCACCAACTCCCAACGGATACAAAGTATCTTGCGCCCTAGAGGCTATGAGCATGGATTACGAGGCTCATTTAGTTAATTTAGCTGAGGGGGATCAAAAGAAACCAGAATTTTTAGCTATCAGTGCAAATGGAAGAATTCCAGCCATTGTTGATAGAGATAATGAAAATCTCGCAATCTTTGAATCAGGCGCCATTATGATTTATCTTGCAGAGAAATCAGGAATGCTTATACCTTCAGACACCAAAGGGAGGGCTAAAGTTATTCAATGGTTAATGTTTCAAATGGGAGGAATCGGTCCAATGATGGGCCAAGCCAATGTTTTCTTTAGATATTTTCCTGAGAAGATTCAGCCTGCAATTGATCGTTATCAAAATGAAGGCAGAAGACTGTTTGAAGTACTAGATACTCAATTAGCAAAAAGTGAATGGTTAGCAGACGATTACTCGATTGCAGATATAGCAAATTGGTGTTGGACAAGAACCCATAAGTGGTCAGGGATATCAGTTGATGGCTTAGATAATTTAGCAAGATGGAATGATGCAATGTACAAGCAGCCAGGCATGCTAGAGGGAATCAAAGTCCCGGTTTCAATAGATAATATTTTAGATGATGACAAGAAGATGAAAGAGTTTGCAGATAGAGCTCGCAAAAATCTTCAAACATAGGAGAAAGTTATGTTAAAAGTTCATTTTGTTGCAAATACTAGAGCTGGACGAATAGTTTGGCTATTAGAAGAATTAGGGCTTGAGTATGAAGTTAATAGCATGCCTTTTACAAAAGAAGGATTAAAGTCAGAGGAGCATAGATCAAGACATGCCCTTGGAAGAGTCCCAGTTTTAGAAGACGGAGATGTTTCTATCTTTGAATCAGGAGCTATTATTGAATACGTTCTAGCAAGGCATAAAAATGGCGGTTTAAAACCAGATGCAAATGCCCCAGAATTCCCTGGGTATCTGCAGTGGTTTCACTATTGTGAAGGCATGGTGATGCCACCTATGAATCAAATAGTAGTTCAAACGATTTTATTACCGCCTGATCGAAGAGATGAGAATGTCTTATTGCAAGCACAAAAATTATTATCAAAATCTTTAGCTCCAGTTAATGAAGTTCTTGCTGGAAAAGATTATTTAATTGGAGATTTTTCTGCAGCTGATCTAATGCTAGGCCATTCATGCTTTATGGCTAATATGATGGGGTGTGTTAGTGAAGAAATGGAAAATATAAAAGCTTATGTTGCAAAAATCCAAGCAAGACCTGCTTTTATAAAAGCTATAGAAATGAAATAAGAATTAAAGGAAATAATTAACATGGCAAAAATCATCATTACACAATCAATTCTTTGGGCAGCAGCAATTATCAGCACTGCTCTAGTTGCTCCTAGTGAGTCAGGTTGGTTGCTATTAACTGTACTAGCAACAATATCAATAGGTACTCTAAAAAATGGAATCAACTCTATCAAAAATGGGCAAGAGGAGTGATGTACTGCTCGAAATCTAATCAGTGACCGTCGAGTAGAACAGAACAGTGAATTAAAGAGAGGAAATTATGGAAGTAAAAAATGCACTCATACCAAATGAAGATCAGATGGCAGGCTTCTTAGAGGGAGATACAGAAACCCCAATAAAAATGGTTAATCTTTTAAAATTTAAAGATAAAGCAGAATATGCAGATGGCAGAGAAACAGCTCTTTCAGGCAAGGAAGCGTATGAAATCTATGCAGCTGAAGTTCAAGGGCATCTTGAAAAGGTTGGTGGTAAATCTAGTTTTTTTGGCGAGGTTCAAAGGCTTATGCTGGGTGAAGTAGAGGAGCTATGGGACTGGGTAGTCATAGCAGAATATCCAAGCAGGAAAGCTATGTTAGAAATGATTATGAATTCTGAATATCAAAAGAGTGAAGAGCATAGAAGTGCGGGACTTGCTGGCCAATTAAATATTGAGACTAAGTGATTAATTTTAAAAATTTGCTACCTATTGCTGCTGATAATAATTATCGTGGCCATCCATTTGCCTTATGGGCTTTTATTTTATTTGTTGCACTAATGACGTGGCGATCAATCATTCACATGTTCTTTGAAAAGGTCGGCGTGCATGACATTGCTAATTTTATTATTTTGACTGGCGATCCTGATCCGATGCCTGTTATTTATCTATTCTTTTCTTTATGGGGCTTTGCACAATTAATATTTTGCTTATTTTGCTGGATAGTTATTGCACGCTACAAGTCACTCATACCTTTAATGTATCTTTTTTGGGTGTTTGAGTGGACTGTCAGAGAATTTTTTTATGGTTTAATCAAAGGCACTATTGCAGAGGTGGGTAAATATACGAATGATATTGCTCCAGGTGCTGAATATGCTCCCTATGTAATTATATTTTTGGTTGCTATGTTTTTCATGTCCATATTAGAAAGGAAGCAATCTTCCAATGCCTGAATTTATTCTTCAATCCTTTTCATCTGATATCAATGATCAGGATCTAAAGAGCATCTATGATCTTAACCAGGCTAATGTGCCCGAAGTTGGCTCACTAGAAGACGCATCAGTATTATCTGAACTTATAAGAATGAGCAGTTTTAACCTTGCCATTAAACTGAATAATGAGTTGGTTGGATATATTATTTGTTTTAAAGAAGGCGCTAAATATCAATCTTTAAATTATAAGTTTTTTAAAGAAAGTATTGATGAGTTTTTATATGTAGATAGAGTTGCCATCAAAGAGGGTTTTAGAGACCAAGGTTTAGGAACTATGATTTATGATTCTGTTTTCCTTGAGGCACGCAAGCTTAATGTACCTATTTTATGTGAGGTTAATACCAGACCAGCAAATGATCCATCGCTAAAGTTTCATGCAAAAATGGGTTTTAAGGAATGCGGGACTAATAATTTTTCATACAACAGTGTTGTTTATTTAAGGAGAGAGAATAATGGAACCTAATTTTCAAGCATTACAAGTAATAGCAGAAGTAGCACTGGGTATCGTAGGATTTTCTGCAATACTTATCGGCCTAAGCAGAACCTCCGATGGCTTCAGTGCCCCTGATAACTTTAGAATTCAGTTATTAACCTATTCTGCATTCTCTGCGGTGTTTTGCGCTTTACTTCCTTTTGCAATTTATACAGATTCAAACCCAGAACTATCCTGGTCAATTGTCAGCTGGGTTATCTGCATAGTATCCGTCATGGGCTTATTGATCTTTCCTAGACGCATGCTTGGTCTTAGAAACGAGGGGTATGAAAAACTTTTCCCTATTCATATATTTCTCTTTCAGACCGCTATATTGTCAGTAATTTTTATAATCTCTGGCTTGATGATTCTTGGATACATAAAGGCTAAAGCTAATTTTTATGTAATCTGTCTTATGTTATTTTTGGTTCAAAGCTCGTTTGCTTTTATAAGGACTATGTTTGTAAGAATAAAGTAGTTGTATTTTTTAGAGCTGCTTAATTTCCTTATCAATATCGTAATCCCAAATTCCTCTTAATCGAATTGAAATAATGGGGGTATATTTAAGAATTAAGTTCCTTAAGAAAACTAGCACAGAGTTCTCTATATGATTTAGCTTTCCTTGCATCATTGATGTCGCATGTATTTTATTATTTCTCTTAAGACGAATCTTTTGATACAGAATTTGAGTATTTTTATAGTCACTGCTTGATCTCCCTGCTAAGGCAGCAAAAGTATAAGCATCTTCAATTGCCATGCAGCCCCCTTGTCCCAAGAAGGGCACCATGGGATGGGCAGCATCCCCAAGTAGTGTAATATTTTTTGTGCACATTGATTTTAGTGGCGGCCTTACATAGATATCCCATTTATATATGTCAGCACTAGAATCAAGGATTGAAAAAACATTTTCATCATAATTCTTAAAATCTTCTAAAAGATCTGCTTTTGAGCCCTTCATTTTCCAAGAGTCACCCGCACGCTCTTTTGTTTTTATAACACCAACAAAACTGGTGCGGCCCTCATCATCAATTGGGTAGCTAACAATATGGGAGCCTGGACCAAAATAAAATTGAACCTGTTTTGAACTCGAAAGACCAATACCGCGCCAAGCACTATAGCCACTATAAACTGGCTCACCGGAAGAAGGAAAATATTGCTGCCTGATAGAAGACCTAATCCCGTCGCAAGCAAGAATATGTTTTACAACATAACTATGACCATTATTAAATGATATTTCGCAGGTATCCTGATTTAAATTTACATATTCATGCTCAAATATTACTTCCCCACCAAGTTCAATATATTTGTTATAGATAACTTGAATTAGCTTTTGCCTACTCGAGGTAACTACCTCCGTATGAATATCTCGAAGCTTTTTATTTAAGTGATTAAAAACAGCACTTTTGGGAATAAAAGAGCTTTTTATAAATTCATCTTTTATATCAAGCTTTTTTAAAAGCCTAAGAGCATTTGGAGAAATTGATATACCTGCACCATATTCACTAATCTCATGAGCTCTTTCAAAAACTACAGTTTCTATACCCTGAAGACGCAAGGCGCAGCCAGCGGTAAGCCCAGCAATACCGCCACCAATAATGCCAATATGAGATGAATAGTCTGTCATTAAATCATTATCATCCCTATAGAATTTTTTTTCAAAAATTAACTTTTTTTAGCAATAAAAAAATACTTTAAAAATGTATTTACATTTATAAAAATCAGCAGATAATGATTTTCTTTTTTTAGGACACATGGTGAATTCTTTAATAATTTTACAGATTGGAAGTGTATTTTTTGGAACAGTTTTAGCTGCACCACTTATGATCTCTAAAAAAGTAAATAAGAGAATATAAAGGACATACGGAGATGAGAATTAATCTTAAGGTTATCACCCATGCACTTGGTTCCTTTGGCGAGCAAGATGGGTATGATAAGAGACGTGAACATGATATCGCAAGGGTGCGAATGTTTATCGTAGGGACTAACCTCTTATGTGGTTGGTTGATAATATTGAATATAATAGTGGGATGGATATTATGAGAAGTGCGATGACTACAGGAAGCTTTTGAGCTATTGTTGTTCAGGTCTACGCAGGACTCTACGTGTTTGTTTTCGCTAATTTATATTGATTACTAAATTCTTGTATTGCTTTAAGAAAAGCATTTAAGGCAAAGAATCTTAGTTAGGTTTTTTCCGCATTCTTATAGATAGAGGCGTTACTTCAACTAACTCATCTTCTTCAATAAACTCTAAAGCTTGTTCTAAAGTATGAACAATATGAGGCACCAGAATTAGATTTTCATCTGTACCAGCCGCTCTAATATTAGTTAGCTGTTTTGCTTTAGTTGGGTTTACTGGAAGATCATTGCTTCTTGAATGAAGACCAACAATTTGTCCTATATAAATATCAAGCGCATGCCCAACAAAAAGCCTACCTCTGTTTTGTAATGTAAATAAAGAATAAGCTAAGGTTTTGCCAGCCATCATTGAATACATGACACCATTATTTCTCTTCGCCAACTCACCTGCTTTTACAGGACCATAATGATCAAAAACACTGGTCATAATTCCAGTTCCACTCGTAATAGTTAGGAAATGCGATCTAAAACCAATAATTCCTCTTGAAGGTGCGATAAATTCTAATTTAACTCTTCCTTTTCCGTCAGGCTCTAATGTCTTTAACTCAGCTTTTCTTGGACCAAATTCTTCCATGATTGCACCTTGATGTTGTTCCTCAACATCAATAACTATCATTTCATAAGGCTCATGAATTTCTCCATCAACTTCCTTTTGAATGACTTGAGGTTTTGCTATAGCTAATTCAAAACCCTCTCTTCGCATAGTTTCTATAAGAACAGAAAGGTGAAGTTCACCCCTGCCAGATACAATAAATTTATCAGGACTATTTCCCGGTTCTACTCTAAGTGCGACATTAGAAATAAGCTCTTTCTCAAGTCTTTCTTTGATATTTCTTGAAGTTACAAATTTACCCTCAAGTCCTGCAAAAGGAGAGTCATTTACTTGAAATGTCA
>Ga0308010_1001427_pt1 | contig 13291 bp, 9 predicted proteins | sample Neamet129_FD_202368 | JGI IMG/M metagenome (GOLD analysis project Ga0308010, IMG submission 202368) | Marine microbial communities from water near the shore, Antarctic Ocean - #129 | ecosystem: Environmental > Aquatic > Marine > Unclassified | place: Southern Ocean | collected 2014-07-24 | reverse complement strand
CTCGGTCATCCAGAATTAAACTGGGCATATTCTCGATTGAATAATCCAAATCCTCCTTGGAAGGATGATAAGGATACTTACTATGACACATACGGATTCTCTACGGTTCATCCAGTTATTAACAAACACTACAGTAAATTTTTAGAGTGTGTGGATTTACTTCCAACAAGATCAAGAGTAATGTGGGAGTATCCCGGCCATGAACAAAGTTGGCATGTGGATGAAGTTCTTTGGTGTGCAATAAGATTTAATATCCCACTGACTACAGAACCGTCCTATGTTTTGGAAATTGATGGAACTGATGAATACGGAAACTCACTAACATTGACTAAACATTTAGAGGTAGGTAAGGCTTACATGTGGAACACAAGAATAAAACATAGAGTTAAGGATACGGGTGGAGCAACTAAACCAAGAGTTCATATTGTTGCCGCATTTATTCCTTGGTTTGAAAAAGAAAATGGTGATTGGAAACCGAATAAATATTTTGGAGTACAACCTTTATATATGATAAAATCAAAAATGATTTTTCCTTATGCATCATGAAAATATTAGCAGTTAGAATAGGTGACAAATACGGACCAGAATATGAAGAATATCTGGAAAAAAAATTACCCAACCATGAATTTATTTGGATAAGAAATCCATATGATATGGATGTGGTTTTACAATGGAATAAGATGTGGGGGATGCAGCTAAATATTGATGAACCTATCTGTGTGATGGACATTGATATTCTTTTATTTAATGATTACGAAAAGGTGTTTGATTATCCAGTAAAGCATGGACAATTCCTTGCTATGCCGGGATGGTGGCGTGATACAGAAAAAAGTGGGTATGTGATAAATGGTGGATTCTTTAAATATTACCCAAAGGATTGTAAATATATTTTTGATAAGTTTATGAGTGACCCTCACCATTGGCAACATTATTATATTAAAAACGGAACAACTAAAGGACCAGTGAATGGCGAACAATATTTTGTAGAAGACTCAGTAAAAGAGAGACTTGAATTAATAACTCTTCCAGAAGCATGGTTCACAAGATGGGTAACAGATGAAAGTATAAACTATGGAAAGAGTATGTCAAAATGGCAGATTGAGTTGACTAATAAATATAGTGACATAACAGGAAATGATTATATCTACCTTGGGGGAGAGTTCCATGAAGATATAAAGTTTGTTCACTTTACTCATTCCCTCAATAAACCACATCTGTGGGAGGACTATAGTATACATGTATGAAGTGAAAGAAATAGGATGGGAAGATATAAAACCTATATGGGAGACACATTTGTGGCCTAATAAGAAGAATGGAGTTGCAAAAACGAATGAGTGGACATGGAAGTGGACAGACAACTTTTTAGGTAAAGACAAAGAGATGGCTAAGAATGCTAGTCCAACATTCTTTGGAATTGAAGATGATGATAGTATAGTGTGTGTTAATAGCGTGTTTGTAACTGATACAGGAATATTTACATATTATAGATCAAGGGGGTTGTGGACTAGTCCAGATTATAGGAAACAAGGATTGTCAAAGTTGATATTGATACATTGTTTAGAATATGCAAGAAGTAATGGTGGTAGTTGGGTTTGGACTGTTCCAAGACAATCATCACTGAAATCTTATTTGAATGCGGGGTTTGTGAAAAAATCTGATTGGTTTGATGATGGACAGTTTGGACCTAATTGTATCGCATCAAAATACTTATAAATATAAAGAAACATCTTATAAATAAATAAAAGATATAGGGACTGAAAATGGTAGCAATCATCACAGAAAAATTTAAATTACACAATGCTTCACAGTTTGTTGAATCTTTCACTGAAGCGGCACCTTCTGCCTATTATTTGTTTATTGGAAAATCAACAGCGTTTTCTAGCACAAATGATGGAACTGGTGCATCTGACACTGCCCCCCCAACTCCTCCAGATAGTGTGTCTGATGAATTTTACTTTTGGGACCAGATGTTGGGTGCAAAGAAAATTGCATCAGGTGATGTTCTTCAAGTTGTATCAAGACGAGATTGGTCAAATGGAACTTCGTTTGACATGTATAAGGATGATTATAGTTCTCTTAATACAGCTGATTCGGGTGCAGCATCTCTTTTCACTTCAACATTTTATTTTAGAACCTCTGCAAATAGAATTTATAAAGTAATCAGTAATATTCCGGCTGGAGAATTTACAGCAGCATCAGCATTTAGTGGGACGGAACCTACTTCAGAAAGCACATCTTTATTTACTAGTGGTGGGTATGTTCTTAAATATATGTATACAATAACTGCCGCTAATGCAACCAAGTTTCTAACAACAGATTTTATGCCAGTAATAACAGATAGTACTGTTAGTGCAGCTGCAACTGATGGAGCAATCGAATCTTTCCAAGTAACAGGTCTGGGTGCTGGATGCACTGATGGAACTTATTTTGCTGCTGTGCAGGGAGATGGTGCCAACGCTGGAACGGCAAGTGGTGCTGTTGTCAGGATTGTTATATCTAGTGGTAAGGTTCAGTCATTTGGAACAAATGAAACTACAACCTCTGGAATTTCTAATGATGGTGCTGGTTATACCTATGGAACAATTCATATAGCTGCTGGTTTTACTTTTTCAGATGCGGCATTAACTTCTGCTTCTGCTATTGGTGGAACAACTGATCCTGTATTTGATGTTATCATATCGCCCAAAGGTGGACATGGCACAAATGGTACAAATGAATTAGGCGCTCATTTTGTAATGACGAATACTACACTTACAGGAGCAGAAGGTGACGACATTTCTGCTGGAAATGATTTTAGAAATGTTGGATTAGTTGTAGACCCAACAAATTTTGGCACTTCAACAGTCGCAACAGCATCCACTGCAAGACAAACCTTTGCACTCAAGTTTCCTACAAGTGGAGCGGGTTCGCCAAGTGGAACATTCTCTCCTGATGAAAAGATAACACAGGCAGTAACCCTTGCAATCGGTAAGGTTGTTGAGTTCGATGCTAGTTTGGATATTCTTTATTATCAACAGGAAAGACATGCAGACTTTGGAACTAACTCCACAACAGGTGCTTATATTGCTTTTAGTGGAGAAAATGCTGTTACTGGTGCTTCATCTAGTGCGGTTGCAACTCCAGACGCTGGGGCTGATTCAGCTGTTACTCTTGCTAACGCATCTACTATCACGTTTACAGATGGATATGCTAATCCAGAATTAGCAGCTGATAGTGGTAATATTATCTATAAAGAAAATCGAAGACCTATATCTAGAGCCGCAGATCAAACAGAAGATATAAAAATTATAGTGGAATTTTAAAATGGCAGAACAAACAGACTTAAATGTTGCACCTTATTTTGATGATTTTGATGAGGGTGATAATTTTAAAAAGATTTTATTTCGACCCGGCTTTGCTATTCAAGCCAGAGAATTGTCGCAATTACAATCTAATTTTCAAGAACAAATATCAAGCGCTGGAGATCATCTCTTTATAGAAGGTGATATGGTTATTCCCGGTCAGATAAGTTTAGCGCCTCATCAGACATTAAAATTAGTGACAACATTTTCTGGAGAAACTATTGATCCCTCTCAGTATTTTAATGCTGCTAGTCCGATAATTCTTACCGGAGAAACAACTGGTGTTACTGCAAAGGTTACTGGTTTTTCTGCTGGAACTAGTACAGATCAACCTCTACTTCATATTAGTTATATTGATAATGGTACTGACAACATATCTTCTGAATTTGCTGATGGTGAAAATATAAAAGCTAACACTGGAATAACACACACCACATCATATGATACTAATGTTGCATCTGCTACAGCATTCACTTCTCCTTTAGCTGCTACGGCAACCATAGCAGAGAAATCTGGACCAACTGGACCAGCTTCTAGAAAAGGGCTTTCGGTAATAATAAATGAAGGTGTCTATTATGCTAGAGGTTTCTTTGTCAAAAATTCATCAGAAACTTTTGTTCTTAATAATTATACTACAGATGTAAACACATTGGTTGGTTTTAATGTCACAGAGGAAATTATTACTCCAGAATTAGATACAACTCTTTTAGACAATTCTACAGGTTCTAACAACTTTGCTGCTAAAGGCGCACATAGATTTAAAGTTACATTATCGTTAACACAATTATCAAGAGATACTGCGTCAAGTGCAGAAAGTATTAAGAATTTTATTCAATTAATGGACGTTAGAGATGGGCAGATTAACACAATAGTAAATAAAACACAATATGCTGAACTTGAACAAACTTTTGCTAGAAGAACTTTTGATGAATCTGGTGATTATACAGTTAAACCATTTGAATTCAAGGTACACGAAAGTGTTACAATCAACGAAAATGTCGGAATATTTCTTGCTGGTGAAAGAACTGATGATCAATTTATTGCGGCAAATGATCAGTTGCAATTGGAAATTTCTCCCCATAAAGCATATGTGAGGGGTCATGAATTTGAACGATTTAATTCACATTTTAAAACTATATCTAAAGCGAGGGATTTTGAAACCGTTAATGCTGGTGTTACTGTTGCTGAATTAGGAAATTTTATTAACATAACAAGCTTATATGGTAGTCCAGATATTTCGCCAATAAGTGGAGAAACCACTGCATTTAAACAAATTGATTTGTATGATACTGAAACCGCAACTAGAGGTTCGGCAGCTGGAAATCATATTGGTGTTGCAAGAGCAAGAGCCATGGAATATAGTTCCGGCACAGCTGGGGCATCTGCATCAAATACAGAAGCTGTGTATAAATTATACTTATTTGATGTAAGACCTTTCACTAAACTTACAATGAGTGGTACACCAAGTCCAACTCTTATTGCTACTCATGGTGATGGTGGTGTCCAAATTAAAGGTGTATCATCTAAAGCTACAGGTTTTGTTTTCGGTGATGGAACCAGTGCAGCAACTGTGCTTTTAACAAATGTTGTAGGAGAATTTGCAGCTGGGGAAAAAATAACTGCTTCAGACTCAGTTGAAACTGATGACATTGTTGAAGATAGCGGAAATGTTGATTTAACAATTTCAATAGTTGATATTTTTCAATTTTCTGATACTAGACAAGTATTTATGGATGATACCACATCTGGAGAAGATTTTACTGCTGATGTTGTTCTGGATCAAGCATCAAATATCTTTTCACAAATTAATCTTGAAGATGATTTTAATTCGTCTATTGAATTAGAAGACGATACAGGTTCTGGTAATATTATTCAAGAAGGTCGAGACACTCTATCTGCTATAATAAAATCACCAGAAAAAAATGCGTTATTATATAGATTATCTAAACCTGTCATTAAAACATTATTAACAACACTAAATCAAGGTGAATCTGATACTCAATATACAATCAGAAAACAGTTTATTGGAACAACTACTTCAGCCGGTGTTACTTTCAATTCTGGTAGTGGAGAGACATTTGCATCTCACAACGAAAAGGATTATACTCTTTCCATTCTTACAGATGGGGGTGGTGGCGCTCAAGGAGATATTGTTTCAATTTCTAGTACTCTTTCTGGTGCGGGAACAAGTTCAATAACAATCCTAGATGCTACAAATTTGCCAACAGGAACAAAAGTTAAACTTATAGCAACTTTATTAAGAGTATCGGCGGCCCATAAAAGTAAGACTGTTAACCTAATGAAAAAATTAGCAGTTAATCCCGGTGATACTGATGCTTTTGGAACTCGTCCTACTGATAGAACAATTTCTTTGGGTAGAGCAGATGTATTTAAATTGGTTGCTGTATTTGATTCAGAAAATACTAGCACAGATGTAACAATTCCATCATTGACTTTGGGAACGATAACTGGCACCTTTACAAGAGGTGAATTGATAACAGGTTCTGCTACAGGCGCAACGGCTCGAATTATTAATGTTGCTAGTCCTATAGAATATGTTCTTGAAACAACAACAGAATTTAGTACTGCTGATACGATAACAGGATTTTCTTCTTCTGCAACTTCAACTATTACCGCACTAGCGATTGGTTCTGTTGATATTAAGAATAACTACACTCTTGATACTGGAATGAGAGATAACTTTTATGACATATCCAGAATTGTTAGAAGAAACAATGTAAGTTCTCCAACAGGTAAAGTCATAGTAATTTACGATTACCTTGAACATGGCGCTGGTGATGTAATAACGGTTGATTCTTATGTTGATATTGCAGATCAAATGACTTATGAGGATATCCCAACATATACAGCATCAAAAATTGACCCAGATACGCCAGCGCCAACAGGTTCGTTTCCACTTCAAGATACATATGATTTTAGACCTAGAGTTGAAGATATTGCTGGAACTTCTGCGACTCTCACAACCACAGATGAGGTTACTGGTAATTCGTTTGATTTCTTCCATAGACAATATGATGGAACAGGCGCATCAATGTCAGATGTACCAAAACCAGATTCATTCGTACAAAGTGATTTTGAATACTTCTTATCTTATATTGCTAATATTGAGGTATCAGAAAGAGGAAAAGTAGCTATTTATCGTGGTGCATCAGCTGAAGTCCCTGTTCCACCTGCAACACATAGCAGTATGATGAAGATTGCTCAAATATCTGTTCCAGCATTTACTTTTGCTCCCTCAGAGGTTCAAATACGAAGAGAGCGCCATCAAAGATATACGATGAAAGATATTGGTCAAATTGAGAAAAGAGTTCAAAATGTTGAATATTACACTTCATTAAATTTGTTAGAACGATCAGCACAAGACCTCGAAGTTACAGATGCGAATGGATTAAACAGATTTAAATCTGGATTTGTGGTTGATAATTTTGCTGGTCATAGAACTGGTGATATTGGAAATCCTGATTATAAGATTTCTATTGATCCAGAAAATAATGAACTAAGACCAAAACATAGAATGCAACATTTGGAATTGATAGAAGCAGTAACAACAGATGATGAAAGAACTGCTGCTGGTTATCAAAAGACAGGTGATTTGATAACCTTACCTTATACAGAACAAATTTTATTTAAACAAGATGTTGCGACAAGGATTGAGTCAATTTCCCCATTTGCCAATTCTGTATGGAATGGTGTTGTTGAACTTTCTCCTTTTGGTGATGATTGGTTTGAAACTGAAATTAGACCAACAATTACTGTAAGTGTTGCTCACGATTTTGATTTTGCAGCTGCAACTCCAGATCATGTTTTGGGTGCTATGTGGAATTCTTGGCAATCACAATGGATAGGTGTTGTTGAACAGGTCGATCCCGGCGATGATTTTGAAAATAATAGATTTGTAAGATCAATAGAATCAAAAAGAAAACGAATTGAAGTTTCAACTAAAGCAATTGCAAATATTGAAAGGCAAGGAAGTGGTTATCGAATAACAACTAAAGGTGTTCGTCCATTCTGTCGGTCACAAGCTATTGCATTTAATGGAACTGGATTTAAACCAAGAATAAAATTGTTTGCATACTTTAACAATCAACTAGTAACACAATTTATCAAACCAAATCCACTGGTAACTGATAATGCTGGACGAATTGACGGCGTATTTACTATACCAGAACCAAGTTTTCCCGGCAACCCATTATTTCCTACAGGAGAAATTGAATTTAAACTTAGTAGTGAATCAACTAGAGGCCTAATGATAAACACTGATAAAACAGCTGGGAGATTTCCATTAATTGCGGCGGCTGGGGATATAGAGACAGGAGAATCTTTATCAGAAGGTTTTGCTATATACTATGCTGTTGGAATGTTTGATCAATATCAGAACGTATCTTTGGCATTAAGACCACCACCACCACCTCCAGCGCCACCAGCCGTATATCATTATCGGAATGCGGGTCAGCCATATGAACAAGAAGTGGATGGTGATGATGGCGCTGATGATGCCGATGGCGACAAGGTTATTTGTACTGCTATGAATGCAATGTACGGGTTTGGTAGTTTCAGAAATGCTATTTGGATGAGACACGATAAAAGTGATAATGTTAGATTTCCAAATACACAATATGTAATTGATGGATATCACAAAATAGCTGGACCATTGACTAAAAAAATGCCTAAATCTCTAATATTAGCAAAAATCCTTGGAAGGATTGCTAGAGTTAGGACTGATAGAGTCAGAAGAGAATTGAAAAATCGCCCATTAACTTTAGAATCACGAATACATATGTTTTTCTGTAGATATCCATGTATATTTGTTGGTTGGTTGATTAGTAAAGGTATATTGGAAAAGTATGATATGAAAAAACACAAAGGGATAAAATAATGGTCCAACCAATTAGATTAAAATCAATTCAACCAATGGCACAAACATTTCAAATTCCACTGGAAGAAAACAAGACAGGACAGGATGGTAATTATCGTGGTGGCGCATTTGCTACTTCTGTTGATTTGTTTTTCTTTGGAAAAGATGAAGAACTGCCAGTATTTGTTGAAATTAGAGAAACAGATAATGGATATCCAACACCTAAAAGACTAGTCTTTGCTAGAAAGGTATTGAGTCCAGTAGATGTTTCTACATCAGACCTTGGTTCTGTTCCAACAACATTTACATTTGAATCTCCTGTATATTTGTTAGAAGGCACTGAATACGCTATTGTGGTGGGATCACATTCTCCAGAATATAAAGTGTTCATTGCAAGAATGGGAGAAGAAAGTTTGTTGGGTGGGAAAATAGTAGATAAACAACCAATGGTTGGCACACTATTTAAATCTAGTAATGATCGTGCGTGGGCATTATCTCCAATGGAAGATATGAAACTTACAATTAGAGTCGCTAGATTTGAACATGGAAGAACGGGCGGGATCACAAAAACTCTTGATGATGATGAGGGTTTTGGAAATTTAACTCTCACCAATAGTGTTTTGCCAAGTAGAACTTTGTTGACTAATCCTCTAACATTTTCTCATGCAGATACTTCTTTAAAAATAAACCATAAAGATCATGGCATGTATAACACTTCAAATAATGTTACTATTTCTGGAGTTAAATCTAGTTTAGGGACAACTTTAAGCACTGGAATAACCGATGTTGCTACTACCTTAACATTAGTCAGTGGTACAAATTTTGGTAATACCACTGGAAAATTTGCAGGAACAATAGATTCCACTTCTCGTTGGTACATTAAGATTAATGATGAAATTATGTTTTTCACAAATATTACATCTACGGCAGTTTCTAGTTTAACTAGGGCACAAGATAATACAACTGCGGTGGCACATGCTGCTGGTTCAGTTGTAGAATTATATCAATTACACAAAGTGCCACTTATAGAAATAAACAAAACACATACTTCAATTAGTAATACTGATATTGATTCGTATGGTGTAACTCTTACTAGTAGTCCCGCATTTGATGGAGGTGCTGGAGCATCTTCTGAGAATGGTGGTGTAGTTGTTACTGCTACAGAAAATCATATCAATAACGTAGGTGTTCTTCAAATAAGTTCTTTAGATTTGGAGCAAACAAAGCTAACTGCTTTTGTGAGAACGACATCTGCAACAAGTGTTTCTGGTAATGAAACATCCTTTAGTAGAAAATCAGTAGCAAATGAAAGAAAAGTTCCTATAAATGATAACTATATTTTTGATACTAATCAAATGATTGCTTCACAAATTAATGAAACAAACGAAATGGGTGGACTTAAATCATACTTAACAAGAATTAATATGCAAACAATGAGACCAAATTTAAGTCCAGCAATCGACTTACAAAGATCGTCTTGGATTTCTGTAATGAACAGAATTAATAAAATTGATAATTCTTCTGATCTTGCATCAAACCTCACTTTTATTGCCTCAACGGAACCCGAAGGGGATAATAATGCTGCGATTTATATAACTAAAAAAGTTATATTAGAAAACCCTGCAACTGCATTAAAAATATTGCTTGCTGCCAACCGGCCAGCTGATGCTACTATTAAAGTAATGTTTAAAATTTTGTCAAGTGAAGATTCTCTAGATTTTGATGATTTACCTTACACATTCTTTAATATTACTGGAACATCAGATGTGCCTGTCAATTCCTCTTTGGGGGTTAAGGATTTTCAAGAATATGTATATAGTGCTGGTGTGACTGATGATGGTATTGGCGATCCTTTACCAGAGTTTATTTCATTCTCAATTAAAATTGTTATGCAAAGCACTAATCAATCTGCTATACCAAGACTTAGTGACTTTAGAGCATTAGCATTGGCATTGTAATGGATAATTACGAACGTGTCGAAGGCGAACCAGATTTAGCTAAAGACTCTAATGTTCCCGGCGTTGTTATAAATCGAAATAGAAGCGCATATGAAAAAGCAGTAAGACGTGCAGAGAATGTCAAAGAAAAACAACGAGAAGAAGAAGAACAACGAGACACAATTAGGAACGCAACCAGAGAGATAAATACTTTAAAATCAGAGATACATGAAATCAAAAGTCTCTTGCAACAATTGGTAGACAAGTAATGGCTATACCAACAACAAAAGCTACATTTAAATCATACTGTCTAAGAAATCTTGGATTTGGTGTTATTGATATTAATGTGTCTGATGATCAAGCAGATGATCGTATAGATGAAGCATTACAATATTTTTCTCAATATCACTATGATGGTGTTGAGAAAATGTATCTAAAGCATTTGATTACAACTGCTGAAGTTACAAGAGCAAGAGCAAATGACACCGCAACTGCTACAGATAAAATTGATAGCACTGTAACTGCTGATTGGTTAGAAGGTAATAATTGGATTCCTGTTCCAGACTCAGTAGTCTCTGTTATTCAAGTTTTTCCTTTCACTAATACAGGTGGAAATGCGAATATGTTTGATGTTCGTTATCAGTTAAGATTGAATGACCTGTTTGATCTTTCTTCACAATCAGTCATTCATTATGACATGACAATGAAACATCTAGATTACTTGGAACATATCTTAGTTGGAGAAACACCAATAAGATTTAATCAACATCAAAATCGTTTGTATATTGATATGGATTGGGAAAATGATGTAACTCCTGATCGAGACTTTATTGTTATCGAAGCTTACAGGAAACTTGACCCAACATCTTACACAGATATATTTGATGATATCTATTTAAAAAGATATGCCACTGCACTTATCAAAAGGCAATGGGGAGCAAACCTTAGTAAGTTTTCTGGTGTTACCATGTTGGGTGGTGTAACAATGAATGGAGATACAATATTTCAACAAGCACAAGAGGAAATCATTAGATTGGAAGAACAAATTCAACTAGCTTACGAGTTACCACTTGATTATATGATAGGATAACTCATGGCAGTCAATTCAGCGTTTCACACAAGCAATGTCGCAGCCATATCTACAGAACAAAATCTGTATAGAGATTTGGTTATTGAATCAATCCAGATACATGGGCATGATGTTTTCTATCTAGATCGAACACTCGTAAATGAGGATACGATTCTTGGAACAGATGGTCTTGCCAAATTCAACACTCAAGCAAAGATTGAAATGTATATGGAAAATAGTGAAGCTGGATTTGGTGGTGAAAAAGAACTTATGAATCAGTTTGGTCTACAGAATTTAAGTGAAGCAACATTCGTTGTTGCTAAAACTAGATTTCAAGAGTTGACTAAACAGATTACAATAGAGAGTGGCACAGATACACTTAGTGGTTCTATCTTATTGGAAGATGGAACTCTCGATAGTGCCACTGTTGAAGCTTCAGCATCTTTTGAGAGTGGATATATTATTTCAGAAGCAACAGCGACTGATTCTGATAGACCATTAGAGGGAGACTTAATATTTCATCCAATTCTATCAAAGTTATTCCAAATTAATTTTGTAGACCACGATGAGCCATATTTCCAGTTAGATAATAATCCAGTTTACAAGATGCGTTGTCGCCTCTTTGATTATAGTTCTGAAGTATTGGATACAGACATTTCTGCGATTGATGCGATTGAAGATGGGTTATCAACTGATACTCTTGCATTACAATTTACAATGGAACAAGATTCTGCTTCAATTGATGCGTTATTCTTAGAGAATGAAATTGGTAGAATTGTATATGAAAATGCTGAAGATACAGATGGTGACGAAATAGTCGCACTAGAAACAAGTGATATGACAACATCTGCCGGTGTTCTTCTTTCAGAGACAGAAGAATTCTTATTACAGGAAGACTATATATTAGGTGATGGAAGCACAGCTGATGATGGTAATGTGGATACTTCAGCACAAAATGAGTTGTTTGATGACGCTGATGATTCTGTGTTAGATTTCTCAGAAAGAAATCCATTTGGTGACGTAGGGAGTAGTTCATAATGTTAGGGCAGCAATTTTATCACGAAACAATACGAAAGATAATCGTAGCGTTTGGAACGACATTTAATAATATTCAATTGGTTCGTAAGGATAGTTCTGGCAATATTACTCAATCCATGAAAGTTCCTCTTGCTTATGGCCCAAGAGAAAAATTTTTAGTTCGTCTTAGGTCGGATGCTGACTTATCAAGTAAGGTAGCTGTAACTTTACCTCGAATTGGTTTTGAAATTCAAAACCTTTCCTATGATTCTACCAGAAAATTAAACCGAGTACAAAAATTTAAAAAAGTCAATACAGGAAATAAAACAAGATCACTTGATACCCAGTTTATGCCAGTGCCTTACAACTTGGATGTTGTATTATATATTTTGGCAAAACAATCAGATGATGCACTACAAATTGTAGAACAAATTCTTCCTTACTTTCAACCAGACTATACTATCACTGTTAATGATATGGCAGACATGGGTATCAAAAGAGATATCCCAATTATCTTAAATGGTATAACTTATGAGGATAGTTACGAGGGAGATTTTGAACAAAGAAGAGCATTGACATATACAATGAACTTTACATGTAAATTTTATTTGTATGGTCCTGTTACTTCCAGTAATATTATTAGAACTGTTCAAGCTGATCAGTTTGCTGATTTACCAGATAAATCTCCAAAGAGAGAACAAAGACTCACAGTTACACCAGACCCAATTAGTGCTGATGCAGATGATGATTTTGGATTCAATGAAGTATCATCTTTCTTTAGTGATGCAAAAACCTTTAATCCAGTGACAGGCGAAGATGAATAGTACAATTGATAAAGCATTAGGTATAGTAGAAGAAATTTCAACTGACAATAAAAAACAAGAAGTGATGCCGCCATCCCAAGAAGATTGGGGTGACGCTAATGCTGATCATGTGGAGAGAGATTATGAATACCAGCGACAAAACTTTTACAATTTGGTCGAAAGAGGAACGGATGCAGTGGAAGGAATACTGGAACTCGCCAAAGAATCGGACCATCCTCGGGCCTACG
>Ga0308010_1001426_pt1 | contig 13294 bp, 10 predicted proteins | sample Neamet129_FD_202368 | JGI IMG/M metagenome (GOLD analysis project Ga0308010, IMG submission 202368) | Marine microbial communities from water near the shore, Antarctic Ocean - #129 | ecosystem: Environmental > Aquatic > Marine > Unclassified | place: Southern Ocean | collected 2014-07-24 | reverse complement strand
ACGGACCTGCCGCAGAAACAACGACATCGGCTTCGGTCAGCCCGTCATCCGTAACAACACCAGTCACCCTACCACCGCTGACAGTTATCTCTGTCACTCCCCGGTTCACCATCTTTGCGCCGTTTTCCTCCGCAGCCTGCCACAGCGACAATGTGAGTTTATAAGGATCGACTTCGTACGATGTTCCAAAATACAAACCACCAATAACATCGTTCGAGATACGTGCGTCGATATGGCTCAGTTCGCCACAATCCAGCCACCTAACATCAAACTCGGTGTCACCGCCATACGATTCGTAGACACGAATCATCTCTGCAGCTTCGGATTCTTCCTTAACCAACATGACGGACGGTTTCAAACGAAAGTTCGTGTACTTACCGTTTAGACCATCACCAGTAAGCTGATTGGCGAGATCTCGATGCAATCCGATCGAGTAGTCAGATAGGTTCTGATACTCGATCTCTCGTGTCCCTCTGATGACAGGTTTGAGACCGCCTTGAGCAAAACCCGAAGCATGCGACGCCAGAGAATCCCGCTCAAAAAGCGTTACATCGTGTCCATCTTTGGTGAGATAATACGCAGTCGAGCAACCGGCGATGCCGCCACCGATAATCGATATCTTCATTAGTGACAACCATATCCAAAAAGCTCAAACGAATTCAACGATAACGCCCGACTAACCCTGAGTCTTGAACGATGCATAAACCTCGTCGCCTCCACGCTGTCGTCGACGAGCAACACCAGTTTCCGAAGCAATTCTCGACACGCCGCGAGCCACACGCTTTGCAACGTTCTTGTCGAACACGCTAGGAATAATGAAATCTTCGGAAATGTGGGAATCAGGAATTACGCCAGCGATTGCAGTCGCAGCAGCGATCTTCATTTCATCGTTGATAGTCGATGCCCGAACGTCCAATACTCCTCGGAACAATCCTGGAAAGCAAAGCGAGTTGTTCACCTGGTTCGGGTAATCAGTTCGCCCCGTAGCCATAACGCGAACATTGTTTGGAACTTCTTCAGGCCAAATCTCTGGATCGGGATTTGAAAGTGCGAACACAATCGCATCAGATGTCATCTTTGAAACCTGTTCGGTGGTTACCAGACCCGGTCCTGCAAGTCCTAGCAGCATGTCAGCGCCAACCAAGCCCTCAGCCAGAGTTCCGGTGAAGTTGTCAGGGTTGGTGTTATCGGCGAACCACTGCTTCATCGTGTTATCGCCGTAATCACGGCTTAGATCAAGAGCACCCGAGCGGTCGTAACCGATGATGTTCTTGACTCCGTATCTCTGCAAAATCTTGGTGCAAGCAGTACCCGCTGCACCAACACCAGCTACAACGACCTTCAAGTTCTCAGGCTTCTTGTCAACGATCTTCAAAGCGTTGATCAAACCAGCAAGCACAACCACTGCCGTACCGTGCTGATCATCGTGGAACACTGGGATATCAAGCTCTGCCCTCAAACGATCTTCTATCTCGAAACAACGTGGAGCGCTGATGTCTTCGAGGTTGATACCACCGAATCCTGGAGCCAACGCCTTGACAATGCTGATGATCTCTTCAGTGTCGTTCGTGTCCAAAACAATCGGCCATGCATCAACGCCACCGAACTCCTTGAAAAGCAACGCCTTACCTTCCATAACTGGAAGCGATGCAGCTGCGCCAATGTCGCCAAGTCCCAGCACTGCCGATCCATCAGAAACAACGGCAACAGTATTGCCCTTACCCGTAAGAGCCCAAACCGCAGCGGGATCATCGTGAATCGCCATACAAACCCGGCCAACGCCCGGTGTGTAAGCCTTTGACATATCGTCACGAGTAGTGACAGACACTCTTGATCGCATCTCAATCTTGCCACCAACGTGAAGCAAGAAAGTCTGATCGGAAACACTCCTGACCTTGACTCTATCTACAGCCTTGATCGCATCAACCACTTGAATAGCGTGGTCGTGCCCACTTGTGTTGATCGTGAAATCACGAACCATTTCCTTCTGTGACGTCTGCACAACGTCCACACCCTGTGCACTACCCCCGGCATCACCAATCGCAGAGGTAATTTTGCCCAACATTCCAGGTGTGTTCGGATATTCCGATCGAACCGTGATGCTATAAGCAACGCCCGGTGTTCGTACTGCCATGTTTACCGCTCCAAATAGTACATTTTACGATGCTGAAAAACGTTCGACATCGCAAATATTTTCAGATCAATTAACCTTAAACGGTGAATGATCCATCAGTGATTTTGCCCAGAATTCTAACACCGCGCCACCTACACTATTTCAAATTAATGCACCTGTATGCACACATCACGAAACCAACATCGAATTCGCCCCACCAAAAAGCTCTCATAGGTGCCGTGCGTACGGTATTCTGAATTATGAAAAATTCGATATATGTACGGAGTAAACGATGGCAGACGCTGATATCCCGCGCCTAAAAGGGCGATTTACAAGCTGTGAACTGATTAAACGAGAAGAACTTACGGATGACCTCGTAAAGTTCTGGATTAAGCCAGCACAGGACTACACGTTCAAGCCTGGTCAGTACTGCACCATCGGTGTTGACGGCATTGAACGTCCATATTCAATCTCGTCCTCACCTGACGAAGAAGACATCGAACTCTTCATTGAGGTCGTACCCATCGAGCATGGTGGTCACTTAACCCCACTTCTGGATCACCAGAAAGTCGGAGCAGAAATGACCCTTCGCCCACGAGCTAAGGGAATCTTCGTCCTCCAACCCCAGTACAAGCACCACATATTCGTAGGCACAGTAACTGGCGTGGTTCCTTACATCTCGATGCTCCGCAAGTTCCTAAACGACCCAGAATGGCCAGTACCGTTCGACGGAGTCGCTCGTGAGGACTACACGTTCCACGTTCTTGAAGGCGCAAGCTACGACGATGAATTCGGCTACGACGAAGAGCTAAATAAGCTTGCTGCCGAACACGATTTCATCCACTTTTACCCTTCAGTATCACGACCGAACGAAGAACGTAACGCCAACTGGACCGGCGCAAAGGGGCGAATCAACCTGCTTATCGAGGACTACCTCGAAAAGCTCGGTATCGATCCTAAAGAAACCTGCGTTTACGCCTGTGGTCATCCACAGATGATCGAAGACGTTGGAGTTCGTATGGAGCCAACCGACTACAACTTCATCGAAGAACGCTTCTGGAAAGAAGACGAATAATTCGTCTTCGGCCCGCATCGCACCTTAACTCTCACCTAAAGGAACTTCAGAAATGGCAGAACGAATCGGATTCGTCGGACTGGGAATCATGGGAAAGCCCATGGCCATCAACTTGGCTAAAGGCGGCTACGACGTTACCGTCTACAACCGATCATCAGCATCCGTCGACGAACTCGTCGCTGCTGGCGCAACAGCGGGTACATCTTCCGCTGACGTCGCGTCGAAATCCGACATCATCGTTCTGATGGTTCCAGACTCACCCGATTCTGAAGCCGTAGTTCTCGGAGAAGCTGGTCTCCTCGAAGGCGCCTCCGCTGGCGACCTGATCGTCGACATGTCATCAATCGAGCCCGGCGTTTCGCAACGCATCCACGACGCTTGTGAAGAAAAAGGAGTGAATTTCATCGACGCTCCTGTCTCTGGTGGCGAACCAATGGCAGTCTCTGGCGATCTCGCAATCATGGTCGGTGGCGATTCCGTCAACTTCGAGCGAGCACAGCCGTTGTTCAACATCATGGGTAAGTCAGCAGTTCTCTGCGGCGGTAGCGGGGCGGGGAACACCACCAAGCTCGCCAACCAGATCATCGTTGGCGCAAACATCCACGCCCTCGCTGAAGCTTTGACTCTCGCAACCAAGGCCGGAGTAAACCCTGAGACTGTATTCAACGCAATCAAGGGCGGACTCGCCGGATCGAACGTAATGAACGCCAAGGCTCCAATGATGTTCGAGCGAAACTTCGCTCCTGGATTCCGAATAGAGCTTCACTACAAAGACATCAACAACGCCGCGAAAACCGCAAACGATTTGGGCTTGTCACTTCAAGTCACAGCCAACCTGCAACAGGTCTTCAAAGCACTAATTGAGTGGGGCGAAGGTGGTAACGACCACTCGGCTATTCTCAGCTACGTAGAAAAGCTCACAGGCGTAACCGTCACCAGAAAATAAGTTAGTGACAACGGTCTCTTGCCGAATAATCATAAAAGGCCTCGGCAACAACGCCGAGGTCTTTTATGTTAACCGCAACTCACAGCGACCTGAAACTAATCCGCTGCAATGATTCCAGCACCTATTAACAGCGCTTCACATCGATCCAGAGACTGAATCGAATCACGCCCTTCGCACAGAATAATGACATTACCGAACACTACAAAATCTCCGTACACAGGTGTGAGTCCGCCCCTACTAGCACCGCCGCCACGACGATCTTTTGTGCCCTCTTTCCATAGCACATCAACCGAACGCAACAGAGCGTCAGCGCCCGTCACCTCTTCAGCGTAAGTCACGCCGATGGCAATAGCCGTAGCATGGTCTGGGTACATTCTTAGCTCGTACTGAACGGGTTCACTTACAGCAGTTTTGTAGTAACCCATGTACGCAGCAATTGCCCCAGGCAGTTCGTCAACGTCATACGTCTTAGCCTTCTTGAACCTAGCAACATCGAAACTACCTAGATCGCGAACCACCGAATCTGCCTGAACTTTCGAAAATCCCGAGTCAGACTCACCACCCGATCCGCAGCCAGTAACAACAACCAAACTCAGGATCGATATTACGAGTAAGGCAAAACGAGAACGGCGACCGACTCTATTCACCTCGTGAACCAGACCCATCGCCATCCGAATCAATTTCGCCTTCAGCAATTTCGCTTAGGAACTGCTCAATCTCCGGCGAAAGCGAAACCCCACTATCCGTCGACGAACTATCTAGAATCAACCCATCATCGTCTGTCGAATCAGTCTCGGCTTCACGCTCGAACCGCTCCACCATTTCCTTCAGCGCAGGATTATCCGTCATAGCCGGTCCCACCTGCTCGTACTGCTTCTGACCCATCTCAATCTCAGGCAGAAGTGGACTGAATCCGTACAGCTCAGAAAGAATCTTTAATATCCGAGCGCTTCCGGCATAGTCATCATCAAGTTTCAAATAAAGCGGCAGGTGAACCATCAGAGACAAAGTCTCTAATTTCAAATCCGAAATTATTCGTTCTGAAATCTGAGTAGTCATCGAAGTCGGCCCCTGATATCGGGACCCACCGAGCTTCACATTCCCTAACCCGGTAGCCGGCTCCCAGCCACGCGCCGAACCAGTGACAGATAGTTCACGAGAATGTGAAACCGAGTCGTACATGCCACCGATCTGCACGTACCGTTTTACACCCAACGCCTTAATCAACTCGATAACCGAATCGTTAAAATCTTCGGCGAAGGAATGTGGCTCGAGAAGTTCCAACAGCACTAGATCGTGCTCACCGACTCGCCGTGCATAGCTAATCCGTGTATTCGGAACTCTCACTGATCGAACATCGCCATCCAGTCGAATCTCTGGACGATACCTAGTGAAGTCATAAAACTTACTTGGTCGACCAAGTTCACCAATACGTTCCGACGCGTACATCTTTCCGAGTCTACGCAGCACGATTTTTCCGACATTGCCTACGTTAATCCACGGCTTCAAAATCGCAACACAATGCGGATCCTGTAGAGGCGGGTCGGGCATTTCTATTTCAAAATCACCAATTTTCATAATTTCAAACATAGGATACACGGAGTTTTTTCGACACTAACACCTATAAGACTGCACCTTCACCATTCCCGCGCCATTCCGGTGCTAAAATCCGCCTCTCACCTAAATTTGGAACGCTTGAGTTCTTCTTAAACCTCTCGGTACCGATACCGAATTCACAAGAAACGATAACCAACCTATGGCAAACAAGTTTGTATTTCTGCCACCTCAATCCGAGCTATTCCAGGAATGGATTCCGCGACTGCTCGACAGCACTACCGGCTGGGACATCGCTACTCCAGCTACGAACAAAGAAGCCATAAAAGAACTCGCCGACGCCGACGCCGCTTACGGCACGATGACTCCCGAGCTAATCGCCGCATCACCAAATCTCGGTTGGCTCCAAGCTCCTGCAGCTGCACCCGCAGCCGGTTACTACTTCGACGAACTGGTCGCCCACAAAGTAGCGGTAACCAATTTCCGAGGCATATACAACGATCACATATCGATCCAAATCCTCGGCTACATTCTCAACTTCACTAAGCACTACAACGTTTACCGCGATCAGCAGAACGAACGTAGATACGAAGTTCTTCAAGATCCCTACCACGACATATTCTTGCCAGAATCGACCGTTCTCATAGTTGGAATTGGCGGCATTGGTGCCGAAACTGCTCGACTCTGCAAAGCGGTCGGCATGCACGTACTCGGCATCGACGCCAGACGTGAAGACAAGCCTGAATGGGTCGATGATATGTTCACTCCCGACCAACTCGACGATCAGCTTCCGAAGGCCGATTTCGTAGTCCTAACTATTCCACATACACCTTCAACTGAAGGCCTGTTCGATTCGTCAAAATTTGCGATGATGAAAAACTCAGCGAAGTTCATCAATATCGGACGTGGAATGACCACAAAACTTGATGACCTCAACGAAGCCCTGCGATCTGGCGTCATCGGTGGCGCAGCTCTCGATGTCTACGAAATTGAGCCACTTCCTGCCGGCCACACACTATGGGACGCCCCAAACACTATTCTCACCCCGCACACTGCAGCAGTCGGTGGTGCAAACTTATTGGAACGTCGCTTCGAAATCGTTCTAGATAACTTCCGAAATTTCGCAGCGGGCAAACCACTCCGAAACGAAGTAGACAAAGCCAACTGGTTCTAAGTACGGGCGACGTGCGTCGAGCTCACCCGACAAATTTGGCTGTACTGTAGGCAAGTTACTGAGCAAACGTAAACGTTGCGGAGTCTCTACTTCGTCGCGGTGAGCGACACTGGGCTCAACGGCAATTGCTACTTTGCCTTCGAGGCGTCCATTCGGTTCAGTCGCACCCCTAGCACAATACGGCTACCTCAATTCAGGCCATGTGCATTCCATCTTCCATGATTCGATGCCAGTAAATTTCGCCGTGCCGCCCCTGGAGAAAAGCGATACGCCCACGCTATCGTCACGATCCGGGTAGGCTCGAAGCGTCAGGCATTGCATATCGTTGGCGAATACTTCGATGATGCTGCGGTCAACGAAAATCCTCAGATTGATCGACTCACCCTTACTCAGATCGAATGGCGCCAGTTCGGGTGGACGCGGTATCAGATCGGTACGTATCGACGATGAACTACCGTCAATCTGCAAGTGCGCAGATCCCCAGCGCTGGTGCCCTTTCGGGAAGAATGAAATTCGTGTGGTCTCTTCAGCATCTGGCGACCGCAAAACGTTCAGCCCAACTTCGTGAGCATCGCCCGGATCAATCGTCATCGATATCTCAATAGCGTTTCCTGCGATGGAATCGAGCACAATTTGTTGACCGGCCCCGACCTCGATATCATCAGCAGTAGTACGATCGCCTCGAAGTGATTCGATCTCGTCTACTGGTCGAATACTCAACGAATTGTCGTCCCGCAACGAGAGATGTGTTGGCAACGTCATAATGTCGTCCCAACCCTGCGACTCCCTGCTCTCTTTAACGTTAAATATCGCCAAAAAGCGACCGCTATCGTCGATTGTCGCCGAAGGAGCGTGAAGGCTTCCAATGGCCAGAGGCCCGTTGTTCAAACGTCCATGGTAGTCAGGCGTGAACTTGTGATTCGCCTGATCATAGTCGCCGACAAAGTATTGCCCGCCGCGCTTGTGACTGAAAAACAGCAACATGTGCTTGCCATTGCCAATCGGCCAGAAATTCGGCACTGCGTAATCTTCGCCCGGCTCGCTGATGCGGTTCGCCGAAATCAACTCGCCAAGATATTCCCAATTGGTCAGATCAGTCGAATGAAATAGGTGGTCAACACCTTCGCAATCGATACTGCGCTCACCGTTTTTGAATGTTCCTGATAGCGCGTAGTAGCCATCATCTTCTTTCCAAATACACGGATCGAACACTCGATACGGAGCGCCCGTTTCCTCATCGAATGGCACGATCGGGATTACAGGGTTGTTAGGATTTTTCTTCCAGTCGATCAACAAATAGTCAGATGCAGTGGCGATGGCGTTTCCGGCCTGAGTGCCGTGATACGCAGCAATGACTCGATCATCTTCGACCAGCGTCTGACCGCTGAAGACGTCGTGTTCCTGATCTGGATACAGCGCGATCGGAAGGTCTTTCCATCGCACCAGATCCTCACTCACTGCGTGCCCCCAGTGAACACGGTCCTCACCATCTCCACGGAATTGGTAGAAAAGGTGATACAAGCCCTTCCACTGGCACAACCCGTTCGGGTCGTTCATAAAATTCTCTGGCGGCGAGAAGTGGAACGTCGGCCGATGCCTGTCCGACGAAAGCCGCTCTCGCGAAGTGCGCCACCTTTTCACCTGCTCAACCAGTTCCGGTGATTCTAGGTTCGCTATTCGTTCGTCAAGAGTGGTCATAGGTTCGCTCCAGCATCGGTGTTCTTATATCGAGATTTTGACCACAAGTGCGGAGTTTCCACTTCGTCGCGGTGAACGACACTGTGTTCAACGGCAATTGCTACTTTGCCTTCGAAGCGTGCATTCGGTTCAGTTGTTGCCATATCGCCTATCCCAGCGTTATTCCGCCATCGGGACGCCGTGGAGGGTTGCCTATGTCTGCATCGTAAGGATGCTTGGCCATTTCCTCTTCGTTGATATCTATACCCAAGCCAGGCGCATCCGAAGGAATGAAGTAACCATCCTTCACTTCGGACACGTTCGTAACGATGTCTTCCTTGAACGTACCAACCTCTGGTATGAACTCGTTAACATCCCAGTTCGGTGTCGCCAAAGCAATATGCGTGTTTGCCATATTGGCAATCGGACCCAGGAAGTGATGCGGGGCTATCTTGATGTGGAAACTCTCAGCAACTGCCGCGATCTTCTTAACGTGAGTGAAACCGCCAGCCAAACCAATGTCGGGCTTCAGGAAGCTAACACCCGGTAAGGTGCAGTACTCTCGGAACTCCCAGAGCGTGTTATTACGTTCACCTACTGCCAGCGGAATGTTGACCTTGTCACCAACACCGCCCATCGACATCACCGAGTCAGGTGCAATGGGATCTTCGTAGAAGTAAGGCAAGAACTTTTCTATCTGTTGCGCAAACACCACGGATGATCCGGGGAACATGTTGCGGTGAATCTCGATTCCGATGTCGAAGTCCCAGCCGACCTCTTCTCGAACTGCCTCAACGATCGCTGTGTTCTGACGAATCAGGTCACCATGTGATAACTCACTCCAATTCCCAGGGAATGGAGTCATCTTGAGCGCGGTATATCCGTCGCCCTTGATCAAGCGAGCAGCTTTGGCGAAGCTCTCTGGGGTTGAAAGCGGACCAGAGTAGTCAGATGAACCAAGTAGCGGAATAGCTCGAACACGATCACGAACCTTGCCACCGAGGAGATCCCAGACAGGCGCGCCTAATCGCTTCCCCTTGATGTCCCACAGCGCAATATCGATAGCGCTCAGAACGGCTGTAATCGCCGGACTCCTGAATGAGTACTTGCGGTAGGCGACGTTCCAAATGCGATCGACGTCCCGCGGATCTAACCCGCGTATGTCGTCCTCGATTCGGTGAGTGATCACCTCAGTCGCATCGGCGTAGCTCCAGAAATTCCCTTCGCCAACGCCATACGTCCCGTCATCGCAGGTAACCCGAACGGTCAACCACTTCGATACAAGCCAGGTCTCGATCTTCTCAATTTTCATTTAGTTTCTTTCCGATAGCGATTCATCAAGAAGCCTCTCCCTGAGGGAGAAGAGTTCAAGATTGAAATATAACGCACAATTGACTTTCCAGTCCGTATCGCCAGCACCGGGCTTCTCGCTAGGCTTCGTTGATCCAAACCAACATTTCCCCCTGTCCTCTATTGCCCCACAACGCGTACGGAACAGCTTTTACGGAAGTCGCTGTCAACGTTCCAGGGTCAGTGGAGTAAAGCGACTCCCCGGCATCTTTACTGATTTTCTTGGCCGTAGCTGAAATCGTAGTGACTCCACCGAACAACGACTCTTCGAACTCGCTATTCAATTCAGCATCACGCGGCAATATCACTGCGTTCAGCCCCGTGCTGTTGTCTACTTCTTCAAGGCAGTAAACGATTGGGCCGCGTTGTAGAGCAACTTTACCTGCGCTGGAGCTGACTCGGCGATCGCTGTAGATTCGACGCACCGGCATCGCCAATCGAAGAGCCACGGTGTCACCGGATTGCCATACGCGGTGCAGCGAGGCGTAGCCCTTTTCAGTCTGGAGTTCTACCGGCGAACCGTTGATCTCCAATTTGGCATCATTGCACCAGCCCGGAATTCGTAATCGCAGATCGAACTCGGCAGGCTGATCGAGTTCCAGCGTGATCGCCACGTCACCGTCCCATGGATAGTGGGTCTCTTGCTTGATTGTGACAACTGTGTCACCGACGTGGGCGGCTACTTCGCCGGACACGTACATGTGTATTGCCACACACTCTGAGTTTTCTGAGTAGAGATATTGTCCGAGCGCGGCCAGTGTCCTGCTCACATTTGGAGGGCAACATGCAGTGTCGAACCAACCCTGTCGAAAAGGTTTAATACGTTCCCGCGTTCTGAAATATGGAGCTTTGGGATCGACCTCCAGCAGGTTTGCGTAAAAGAACGTGTCGCCAGCCAGAGAAACGCCGCTGAGAAAGCCGTTGTACAGCACACGCTCTAACTCATCGGCGTATCGAGAGTCGCCTTCCGCTTGCAGCATACGAGTCGCCCAATTTACGAGGCCGATAGATGCGCAAGTTTCTGCATACGCCGTATTACTGGGCAGATCGTGATCTGTGGTGAATCGTTCGCCCTCGTACGTCGAACCAACGCCTCCGGTGATGTACATACGGCGATTTGTGACGTTGTCCCAGAGTGTTCTACACGCTGCCATCAATCCCTCATCGTCGGTAGCAGCGGCAACACCTGCCATGCCATCGTAGAGATACATCGCCCGCACTGAGTGACCTTCGGCAGTCGTCTGTTCTCGCACAGGCAGGTGGGCCTGTATCTCATCGTGACGCTGACCCACAGAGTGTGGCCATTCATCTACGTTCTTATCATCTTCAATGCGTTCATCCGACTCAATGTCGAAGTAGTGAGGTGCCTGCCCTCTTTCGTCGATGAAGTAGCTGGCAAGATCCATGAATCGCTTTTCACCGGTGGTCTTCCATAGCCTTACCAGTGCCAGTTCAATCTCCTCGTGACCGGGATACCCACGTCTTTTTCCTGGTTCGGTGCCGAACGTCGATGCGATGTAATCGGTGTAGCGGATCATCGGGTCAAGCAACGTCCGCTTGCCTGTGGCTTCGAAGTGCGCCACCGCAGCTTCGATTAGATGGCCTGCGCAGTACAGCTCGTGTAGATCGCGCAGATTAGTCCACCTGCCGTCGGGATCAACAGCTGTGAAATGCACATTCAGGTAGCCGTCATCCTGCTGTGATGCTGCGACTAGTGCGATGACCTCGTCGACCTTCGCTGCCAGTTCTACATCAGGGTGAGTCGCAAGCGAGTAGCTCGCGGCTTCTATCCATTTAGCGACGTCGGAATCCCAGTAAATCGGAGGGTTTGGCATGCCAAACTTCCATCCACCTTCAAGGTCAGCTTTAGTCAATTGGAATGAGTCAAAGCGGCCTGTCTTCTCGGACATCGACTGTACATACGGGATAGTGACCTTGCGGTTTGTCTCTTGCCGAGGCGACCAAAATTGATCGTCAATTACAACGCGGGTGAACGGAACAGCGTTCATGGGAATAAAAGCAGGGCTGGGCATGAAATATCCTTGTAGGCGTACTCTGCACACCTCTGTAAATGAAACAATTAATACGGAGGCGTGCACAGCGATGGCGCTTTTGGCGCCGCATAGATTTGATCTTCGTTAAGTTCTTAGACCTCGTTACGAGTAGGCAGCCAATTCGGTGCCGTGGGCCGTCCACATCTCATCAAACATCTCTCGTATCTCACCTAGCGACAGTACCGCCGAAGTAAGCGGATCAAGGGCGATGGCATGGAACGCTGCTTCCTTGTCACCGTCGAGAATCGCCTGTGTTGCCAACTGCTGTACCGCCTGATTAGATCGACTCAATGCAGCAAGTTGCCCCGGAAGTTCTCCAACTGCCATTGGGTGGAAGCCGAGCTTGTCTATGAGAATCGGTACTTCGACGCTACTCAAGTTGAGCAGATTATCGATAAGACCCTCGTTGGGCACGTTCCCGTTGATCACGGTGGGGCGATCCGATTCCATCGCCTCGATAATTCGGCATGCGTACTCTTCTGAATGAGTAGCAGTAAGTTTCTTGTCCGAATTAATGTCTTCCAGAATCTTCGTTGCGTTACCGTCATCCCGAGTCTCATATTGCTGCAGATACAGTGGAATCTGGTCCAAATTGAAATCTTCAATCGTCTCTTCGTTCGTGCGGAAGTACGGCGTGTATTCCGACATGTGCCGAGTCGACTCTGTCACGAAATATCCGAACTGCTTCATCACTTCAAACCGAACGGTATCACGGGAGAATATTTCGGGGTTATTCATCGCTTCAATCAGTTGTGGATAGGCGTCCTGTCCATCGACTTCGAGTCGTAGGAACCATGCGAGGTGGTTGATCCCAGCAACCCAACCTTTCACGCGATCTGGCGATACACCCATGTAGTCGGCGAGATCGAGGGTGGTGCGCTGAACACTGTGGCAAAGACCAATCGTCGGCACTGAAGTGGCTTCAGCGATTGCCCAGCAAGCGATCGCCATCGGGTTTGTATAGTTGAGCAGCGTGGCATCGGGAGCAACGTCCTCGATGTCCTCACAGATATCCATAAGAACAGGGGCAGTACGAAGCGCCTTGAAAACACCACCTGGTCCGACAGTGTCGCCGACCGACTGATCAACGCCGTACTTCAATGGAATTGCGATATCGCGTTCGTAGCTGTCGCCAACACGAATGGTCGTAAGAACGTAGTTGGAACCGTCGAGCGCCTCACGCCGATCTGAGGTGGTCTCTATCTTGATATTTGTTCCGGTATCGCGAACGAGCCTGTTAGCGTACTTGCTCATCAATGCGAGCCGTTCAGAATTGTTGTCCATCAACGAAACGGTCGAATCGGAAAGTTCAGGCACACACACGATGTCTTGTAGCAAGCGACGTGCGAAC
>Ga0308010_1001424_pt1 | contig 13298 bp, 12 predicted proteins | sample Neamet129_FD_202368 | JGI IMG/M metagenome (GOLD analysis project Ga0308010, IMG submission 202368) | Marine microbial communities from water near the shore, Antarctic Ocean - #129 | ecosystem: Environmental > Aquatic > Marine > Unclassified | place: Southern Ocean | collected 2014-07-24 | reverse complement strand
ACTACTCCCATCCATGCAGCTTTCATATTCACTTTCTCCTAACAAAGTTAATAAATAAACTAAAAATCGTATATTTTACCCTGAAGTTCACATCTCTGTAACAATTACTGCAAATCACAAATTTCCGGTTCACATTTAAACATAACTTATGAATTTATTAAGTCATTAGGAATCCGTTATTGCACCTATACTGGCAGTGGAAACTAATTTTGCATATTTTGCTAGCACACCACGTGTATAACGTGGTCCAGGTGGCTGCCATTTCGCACGACGACTAGAGATTTCTTCCTCGGATACGTTTAGCTGTAACAGTCTGTTTTCTGCATCTATAGTGATTGAATCGCCCTCATGCACCAATGCAATCAGTCCGCCAACAAAAGCTTCAGGCGAAACATGCCCAACTACCATACCGTATGTACCACCAGAAAAACGGCCGTCGGTGATAAGTCCAACCGAATCTCCAAGTCCCTCACCAATCAGAGCCGCAGTAGGCGAGAGCATTTCCCGCATACCCGGGCCACCTTTTGGACCCTCATAGCGTATTACTACTATATCCCCGGGCTGAATTTTTCTCGCCACTATGGCAGCCATGCAATTTTCCTCTGATTCAAATATCTTTGCAGGACCAGTTATTTTTGGTGTTTTTACTCCGGTAATTTTCGCCACACAACCCTCGGGAGAAAGATTTCCCTTAAGTATGGCAAGGTGCCCCTGTTCATATAAAGGATTATCCCATTGTCGAATAACATCCTGATCTTTTCTCGGGGTTGCAGGAATATCCTTCAGGATTTCAGAAACAGTCTGGCCACTAATAGTCAGGCAATCTCCATGCAGCAAATTATGCTCAAGTAGCATCTTCATTACCTGAGGAATACCGCCCGCGGTATGCAAATCGGTCGCAACATAACGCCCTGAAGGTTTTAAATCACACAACACAGGAACTTTGCCACGTATTCGCTCAAAGTCATCAATTGAAAGTTCTACTTCCGCTGCATGCGCAATTGCAAGAAAATGTAATACTGCATTAGTCGAACCACCTACTGCCATAATAACGGCAATAACGTTTTCAATAGATTTCCTGGTGATAATGTCACGCGGCAATATTTGATTCTTAATTGCATTGACTAACACTTCTGCAGAACGAGTAGAACTCTTACGCTTCTCCTCATCTTCGGCAGCCATAGTTGAAGAGTAGGGCAGGCTCATCCCCATTACTTCAAATGCAGATGACATGGTGTTTGCAGTAAACATGCCCCCGCAGGATCCCGCACCAGGACAAGCATGGCGCTCAACTTCAAGCAGCTCTTTCTCGTCAATATTATTTGCAATGTATTGTCCTACCGCTTCAAAAGCACTGACAATAGTTAAGTCATTTCCTTTATATTTACCGGGCTTGATCGTTCCCCCATAAACAAAAATGGATGGAATATTCATCCGTGCAATTGCAATCATTGCACCTGGCATATTTTTGTCACAACCACCAACCGTAATCACACCATCCATACTCTCAGCCTGTACAGCAGTTTCAATGGAGTCTGCAATAACTTCTCGGGATACTAATGAGTATTTCATACCCTCTGTTCCCATAGAAATACCATCGGATACAGTAATAGTTCCAAACATTTGTGGCATTGCACCGGCTTTCTTCAATGCCTCTTCAGCAGCTGTCGCCAGCTCATTTAGTCCCATATTACAAGGTGTGATAGTAGAAAAACCATTAGCTACACCTACTATGGGCTTATCAAAATCTTTGTCGCCGAAGCCTACAGCTCTGAGCATGGCGCGATTTGGGGAACGCTGCGTACCTTTGGTAATAGCTTGGCTACGCTTGTTATCTGACATGATTTCTCCTGGGAAATATGGAATCTTATAGCCGCAAATTCTCTCTCGCATATGTTTAGCATTTTCAAGAACACGCTTGCCGTATAATCTATATTTTACAGTAAATAAAGCTGAGACCTATGCTCGTTCATCCACAGTTTGATCCTGTTGCCATTTATCTGGGACCGCTTTCTATTCACTGGTACGGGCTGATGTATCTACTTGGATTTACAATGTTCATGCTATTGGGCCGCTATCGCATTAAACATAATCCGCAAGCATCCTTTAATAACATAATACTTGATGACCTTCTATTTTATGGGATGCTCGGAGTAATAATCGGTGGTCGTTTAGGCCATATTCTGTTTTATCAGTTTGGTTATTATTTGCAAGAGCCACTAGAAATCTTTGCCGTTTGGAAAGGTGGGATGTCATTCCATGGAGGCTTTCTAGGCGTTATTGCCGCAATGGCAATATTGGCACGTAAATTCAAATTAAAATGGCTGGCTGTCACAGATTTCATTGCACCACTTGTGCCATTAGGACTGGGGGCAGGTCGTATCGGTAATTTTATTAATGCTGAGCTATGGGGACGGCCAACCGATGTGTCTTGGGGGATGGTATTTCCCAATGCAGATAGGCTCCCCCGCCATCCTTCCCAAATATATGAATTTGCACTTGAAGGTGTACTGTTTTTTATACTGTTATGGGTTTATTCAGCAAAACCAAAACCAGTTGGTGCTGTCTCTGGGATGTTCCTAGTTGGCTATGGCGTATTCCGTTCAATTGCTGAATTTTTCCGCGAACCTGAAGATGGTTTCATGGGCGTACTTACACTGGGCGTTAGTATGGGACAATGGCTTTCACTGCCAATGATCATTGTAGGAATATGGATGATAGCCTGGGCTAATAAAAGACAGAAAACCTAGATAAATTCAGATCCTGAAATTTAAAAATTAAATTTATTTTTTCGCTACGGGATCAGTACAATTTTTCCGATTACTCTGCGCTGCATTATGTCATTGAGAGCCAAATTCGCCTGTTCCAAGGGATAAGTTTTCGAAACTATCGGATTTATTTTCCCTTCCAGAAACCATGAAATTAAATCTTGTACTACACAAACATATGCCTCTTTTTCTCGTTGAATAAATTCACTCCAGAATACGCCAATAATAGAATTCCCCTTAAGCAACGGAAGATTTAAAGAAATTTTGGGAATTTCCCCACTGGCAAAACCCATTACCATGTATCTCCCTTTCCAATTAGTACAACGCAATGCCTTTTCTGTGATCGCACCTCCAACAGGATCGCAAACAACGTCTACTCCTTTACCATTCGTAATTTGACTAATAGCAGTACGAAAATCCTGAGTAGTATAATTAATTAATTCATCTGCACCAGATTTCTGGCACACCATTAACCTATCATCAGTCGAAGCTGAAGCGATGACTCTAGCCCCCATTGCTCTTCCAAGCTCTACTGCTGCAAGCCCTACCCCACCTGCAGCCCCAAGTACAAGGAGAGTCTCTCCGGGTTCAAGTTTCGCTCTATGTTTAAGTGCGTAATGGGAAGTTCCATATGTCATGATAAGAGCCGAAGCAGTTTTAAAACCCATGTTCTCTGGCATATGAAAAATCTTATCAGCCGGCACCGACACTTCTTCAGAAAATCCTCCGCTTCTGATAAAAGCAAAAACACGATCTCCGACTGCAATATCACTGACACCCATTCCTACCTCTTTAACTACACCAGCAATTTCAGCTCCTGGCGAAAATGGGAAATCAGGCTGATATTGATACTTTCCTTGAATAATTAAAGTATCTGGGAAATTGACACCGCAAGCTTTTACACTAACGATTACATATTTATTTTTAATCTTTGGAGAAGGAATATCTTCAACTACGAGACTTTCAGGCAAACCAAATTTTTTACATAAAACAGCTTTCATTTCTTCTTACCAGCACCCTTGAAAATTAAATTATATTATTTATCTTTACCCTATTCTACGATATAAATTGCAGTATATTTTTATTACTTTATATGCTCCTTATATGACTCATTTTTGAGATATTAATCTGTGAAACCGCTATACTTATATTTCTAAAATTTAAGTACCGGATGAATAAGAATTGGAGATTTATATATGTCAAAAAATGATGCCGATAAAAATAATGAAGTAACATCTGAAACTAGCTCCATTTGGAAAAGCCATGTTTCTGCTCCTAATACTCCAGATGGATTTACTTTAAGAACCACATTCCCCACCAATCCTGATGGAGTTGAAGTAATGTTGGAGAAATGGGAAGCAGGCTCAGAGGAACCAATACATTCGCACCCGGGTGATGACATGACTGTTGTCATTGAAGGAAAAATGTCTATTCAATTCTTTACAGCTGGATCAACTGGACTCGTTCCTGACGGAGACCGTATTTTTTTAAATAAAGGAGACGCTGGCTATATTAAGGCTGGAAGAATCCATGATGCTAAATACATCGAGGAATGTAAGCTTGTATATGTTCATGATAAAGCCTTCGGCTTTACTGCACATAATTAATTAGCTTCCCAAACAATAAATAAAATTTATTGTTTGGGAAATTCTAAGTTCTAAATATTGGGGATATTTTTACCCTTGTTAGTGGCCTCACCAATATTCCCTAACCCTCGGCTTATTAATTACAGAGATATAAATAGTTCTAATCCTTTTTCTGATCAGCCAAGAATTTTCCATATCATACTTTTCCCTGCCCGTAATGGAACTAAAGTTTCTCCTGCAAATTCAAATTCCATGGGAACGTTCCAACTCTCTTTTGTCAGTGTAATATTTTCTCTATTCCGTGGTAATCCATAAAAATCTGCACCAAAAAAACTAGCAAATCCTTCTAGCTTTTCCAGAGCACCTGCCTGCTCAAAAATTTCCGCATAAAGTTCGATAGCTGCATGGGAGGTATAGATGCCAGCGCAACCGCAATCAGATTCCTTGGTGCTTCTAGAATGAGGAGCACTGTCAGTTCCAAGAAAAAATTTTGGATCGCCACTGATAGCAGCTTCGATCAACGCTAGGTGATGAATTTCTCGCTTGAGTACTGGCAGGCAATAATAGTGCGGATGGATTCCACCCTGAAATATAGCGTTACGATTGAGAAGTAAATGATGGGCCGTAATGGTCGCACCAATATTTTCTGATGCTTCTTTAACAAATTCTACCGCTTCTTTAGTTGTAATATGTTCAAACACAATCCTTAAACTTGGAAAACGCTGGGCTATCGTAACAAGCACTCTATCAATAAAAGATTTTTCTTTATCAAAAATATCTATTTCGGGGTCATTTACTTCACCATGTACTAACAAGGGCATATTCTCCTGCTCCATAGCTTCTAGTACAGGAAAGCACTTGGCTATATCGGTAACCCCTGTATCAGAGTATGTGGTAGTGCCAGCAGGATAGAGTTTCACTCCGTGAATCATGCCGCTTGCTTTAGCTTTTTTAATTTCAGAGCATTTTGTATTATCAGTAAGATACAACGTCATCAACGGTTCAAACTTCATCCCTGTATTCTCTACTAATGCAGAGGAAATACGTGAACTGTACGCTAATGCTAATTCTGTTGTTATTACTGGTGACTGGAGGTTAGGCATTACAATAGCGCGGGCAAATCGCCTTACAGTGTCAGGTAGCACTGCTCGCATTTGCTCACCATCCCTAAGATGTAAGTGCATATCATCGGGGCGCGTAAAAGTAATAGTGTTCAAATTTATATTTACTGTAATTGTTTCTTTTGTAAACTAGAGCAGTATTCTAGCATGGCATTATTTTATAGTTCTCGAGTCCGTATATATTCCGCTAATATTAGCGGCATCTGTTTACCTCTTTTAGACAGAGTCTTCCTTGACGAATAAGAAAGGTCTAACTACTATTGGTACAAAAAATTTATCATAGGAACCTATAATGTTAGATACAAGAACTGATACTCGTGAGGGTCTTGCCCCTGAGTTACAAACTTCCGACTGGATCAACACATTAGAACCAATTACGCTTGCTTCATTACTTGGAAAAGTAGTGGTACTACATTCTTTCCAAATGCTATGTCCAGGTTGTGTGCAAGTTGGCATTCCGCAGGCACAAAAAATTTACGAGGAGTTTGATCCAGAAAAAGTTGCGGTAATTGGCCTTCATACTGTTTTTGAACATCACTCTGTTATGGGAAAAGAAGCGCTTGAAGTATTTGTTCATGAATACCGACTTCGCTTTCCAATTGGAATCGACAAGTACGGCGACCATGACAAGGGTTTGCCGCTAACCATGAGTGCGTATCAGATGCAAGGAACCCCAACTCTTATTTTAATCGATAAAGCAGGAAAACTTCGTTTACACAAGTTTGGCCATATAAGTGATCTAACACTGGGGTGCTCAATTGGAACATTATTATCCGAAAGAATTACATCCGCAGAATCCCCTGTAGGATCACAAACAAACACTGATCTTTGTGATGAGAATGGATGTAGAATCTGAGCGGGAAATATTAAAAATTTAAAAAATATTTTATTTCTAACCAAGAAACATTTTATAAGCTGGGTTCTTACTCTCGTCCCAATAGCGGTATCCAAGTTGACTAAGGAATTTTTTAAATTTAGCTTGGTTCCCGGGCGGCACATCTATACCAACTAGCACACGACCATAATCAGTACCATGATTACGATAGTGAAATAAACTAATATTCCAGTTATGACCCATACTATTCAAGAATTTCATCAGCGCACCGGGACGTGCAGGAAATTCAAAGCGATAAAGAACTTCATTCTTTACTCCACTAGCATGCCCCCCTACTAGATAACGTATATGTAGTTTTGCCATTTCATTATCACTAAGGTCCTCAGTATGTAAGCCATTCTTTTCGAGGAGCTTGACCAATTTTTCCGTCTCATTACGATTCCGGACTGATACCCCAACAAATACACGCGCTTCTTTCGGATCATCATAGCGATAGTTAAACTCAGTAATACTTTTTGTTCCTAGCATGGAACAAAATTTCTTGAAACTGCCCGGCTTTTCAGGAATAGTTACTGACATTACTGCCTCACGCTCCTCACCTATTTCAGCCCGTTCAGACACATGTCGTAGCCGATCAAAATTCATATTGGCGCCGGAGGCTATTGCGACTATAGTTTTACCTCGTAGCTCCTCCCGGCTGCAATATAGTTTAGCTCCAGCAACTGAAAGTGCTCCTGATGGCTCCAACATAACCCGCGTATCTTCAAACACGTCCTTAATTGCGGCACAGATCGCATCAGTATCAACTAAAATTATTTCGTCCACTAATTCACGACAAAGGCGGAAAGTTTCTTTGCCTACTTGTTTAATCGCCACACCATCAGCAAATACTCCAACTTGAGAAAGCCTAACGCGACGACCTTTTTGTAATGAAAGGTACATTGCATTTGAATCAACAGGCTCCACCCCAATAATTTTTATTTCCGGATGTAAACTTTTTATATATGCAGCAATACCAGAAATAAGACCGCCACCACCTATTGGTACAAATACAGCATGAAGAGGCTTGGTGTGCTGGCGCAAAATTTCCATCCCTATGGTTCCTTGCCCGGCAATAATGTCAGGGTCATCATACGGAGGAATAAAAGTTAATTTCTTCTGTGTTGCAAGCTTAATTGCTTGAGTATAAGCATCGTCAAAAGAGTCTCCATGAAGAATTATATTTGCCCCATAAGCTTCAACCGCCTGTATTTTAATTTGTGGTGTAGTTACCGGCATTACGATTGTAGCTTTGCACTTTAACCGCTTTGCTACTAGCGCTACTCCCTGTGCATGGTTTCCGGCAGAAGCTGTCACAACACCTCGTTTAAGTATCTCAGGAGAGAGCTTACTCATTTTGTTATGGGCTCCGCGCAACTTAAATGAGAATACCTCCTGCATATCCTCACGCTTCAGTAGCAACTGATTGTTTATACGTTTAGATAAACCTGGCGCAAGTTCTAACGGGGTTTCTATTGCCACATCATAAACCTGGGCAGTAAGAATTTTTTTAAGATAATCAGTTTTCATTTGTACGAGAATTTAAGAAATCATAAATATAAATGAATTTTAGCATGCCAGAGCCCATGCTTAGTATAAGAGTTAATTGTTAAAATCTTCAGATAGAGCTATCCTAATGAATAAGATACACTATTTATGCACAGGAAAACCATGACTCAAACACAAGACGAACAAAAACGTGAAGTTGCTCAAGCTGCTATTCAACACATTCCTATAGGCAGTATCGTAGGAGTAGGAACAGGTTCCACTGCTAATTATTTTATAGATGAACTAGCTAAGGTCAAGCATAAAATTGATGGCGCAGTAGCAAGTTCTGATGATACAGCTCAGCGACTAAAAAGCCACCATATTCAGGTGCTAGAACTAAATAGCGTCAGTGAAATACCCGTTTATGTAGATGGAGCAGATGAGATTACTGAGCATTTACATATGATAAAAGGCGGTGGGGGAGCATTAACAAGAGAGAAAATCGTTGCTGCAACAGCAAAGAAATTCATTTGTGTTGCCGATCAGAGTAAGCTGGTAAGCGTGCTAGGAGAGTTCCCGTTACCAATAGAAGTTATCCCGATGGCGCGTAGTTATGTTGCGCGAGAATTAGTACAGTTAGGTGGCCACCCTGTTCTACGAGAAGGGTTTATAACTGACAATGGAAATATAATTTTAGATGTGCATGGCTTAAAGATTCTGAACCCGTCTGAACTAGAGATGGACCTCAACCACATAACCGGTATCGTAACAAACGGTCTGTTTGCGAAGCGCGGGGCGAATATGTTAATACTTGGCACTAATAACGGTGTTCGTATTATAAATATATGATTTGGGGCATAAGAGAACTTTTACAATTTATTCGAATTATAATTTCCTCAATAATTTAGAGGTGTGGAATGGCAAGTAGGAAACATATATCTAAACAATTTGATGCCGATCTTAAATCGGTACGGATGAGTGTGCTAAAAATGGGAGGGCTTGTTGAGGAACAAATCGAGCAAGCAGTTAAAGCGCTAACTACAGCAGATAAGGATTTAATGGAACAGGTTGTAGCTAATGATCATCGCGTCAACGAAATGGAAGTTTCAATTGATGAAATCTGCAGTCAGATCATTGCACGCCGACAGCCAGCTGCTGGTGATCTACGTATGATTATAATGGTAATCAAGATTATTACCGATCTAGAGCGTATGGGTGATGAAGCTGCAAAAATTGCGCGAATGGCACAACTAATTTATGCCGATGATCGTATTCACAAACCTCGTTTCAACGAAATCAGACATGTTGCTAATATTGCGATGGAAATGCTACGTAAATCATTGGATGCTTTTGCCCGTCTTGACGTAGCAGAAGCAGCTCAAGTAGCTCGTCAAGATGAATTGGTCGACGAAGAGTTCCGTTCTATTATTCGCCAGCTTGTTACTTTTATGATGGAGGACCCACGTAATATTTCTTCTTCTATAGAGATTCTATTTGCTGCAAAAGCGATTGAGCGTATTGGAGATCATGCAAAAAATATGTCTGAATATGTAATCTACCTTGTAAAAGGAAAAGATGTTCGTCATGCAGACATCAAAGAAATAGAACGAGTAGCTCAGAAATAATGAGCTACCGTGAAGAAAAAGATAGTATGGGGACGGTAGAAGTACCTGCCAAAGCACTGTGGGGAGCACAAACACAGCGTTCTCTTCAGAATTTCAAAATCTCAAATGAGAGAATGCCATATGAATTAATAAGTGCACTTGCCCTAGTTAAACGCGTTACCGCTAAAGTAAATAATGATTTGGGTCTACTCAGTCCAAATATTGCCGCTGCTATCATTCAGGCTGCTGATGAAGTGATCGAAGGTCGTCATGAAAATGAATTCCCATTAGTAATATGGCAGACTGGGTCTGGCACACAAACAAACATGAATATGAATGAAGTATTGGCAAACCGTGCTTCTGAACTGCTCGGTGGGAAACGTGGTGCCAGTCGTAAAGTTCACCCTAACGACGAGGTAAACAAAGGACAGTCGTCTAATGATGTATTTCCAACTGCAATGCATATTGCAGCAATACAGACCATTGAATATAGGTTAAAACCTGCCATTTGCACACTACGTCAAACTCTTGATACTAAAGTAAAAGAATTTTCAAGCATCATAAAAATCGGGCGCACGCATTTACAAGATGCTACACCACTTACTCTGGGGCAGGAGTTTTCAGGTTATGTATCTCAACTTGATCATGCGATGGATCACCTAGATTCATCCCTTCCCCATTTATGTGAATTGGCACTTGGTGGTACAGCTGTAGGTACTGGCCTAAATACTCATTCTGAATTCTCTGAAAGAACAGCAGCAGAATTGGTAAAGCAAACAAACTTGCCATTTATCACTTCGCCTAATAAATTTGAAGCCTTGGCTGCAAATGACGCGCTGGTTAATACGCACGGCACACTTAAAACCCTTGCTGTATCTTTGATAAAAATTTCTAATGATATTCGCTGGCTGGCATCTGGCCCTAGATGTGGCATTGGAGAGCTAAAGATTCCTGAAAATGAGCCAGGTAGCTCCATAATGCCAGGCAAGGTTAACCCTACTCAGTCAGAGGCATTGATCATGCTATGTTGCCAAGTTATGGGTAACGATGTGGCCATCAATATGGGTGGAGCTATGGGAAATTTTGAACTCAATGCAATGAAGCCACTCATAATCAACAATTTCCTACAAAGTGTCCGCCTGTTATCAGATGGGATTTTGAGCTTCAACAAAAACTGTGCGCTAGGGATAAGAGCTAATGTTGAACATATTAACAAGTTAATGAATAATTCACTGATGCTGGTAACAGCGCTTAACCCACATATCGGTTATGACAAAGCAGCTGAAATTTCTAAAAAGGCATACATTGAAGGTACGACCTTAAGAGAGGCTGCGATTACATCAGGTTATATAACGTCAGATCAATTTGATGCATGGGTAGATCCAAAAAATATGGTGTGAAATGAGTTAGATAAAGTTAAGACCTCGTCTTCTTTTAAAGTAACAACTATCTCTCGCCGCTACCTTATGCCGGTCAAATTAAATAATGGCTTTGCTTGTTATTATAAATTCCACTAAGTACTACGTAATATACTTAGTAAAGTACATAGACCTCCTCTCAATCCCTGCTCCTAAATCCAACAGTCTCTCCAGAATGTGCAAGTATCTCAGCCTAAAAACCATTAAATGATAATAGAATACTAGTATCTTCTTCTAATACTGGAAATACTAAATAAAGAATTTATTTCTAATGACCGCTTAAGGTTAGCAAATAGATACATTGATATGAATGATACGTAAGACCGTGAAGCAAACAAGCGTTAGCATTAACTTCATCTATACACTGATCTGGTATATTGCATATACTGATGTACTGCAGAAGAAAAATGGGGAAAAGACAATGAGTGATACGAAACAAGAACGAGAAGCTTCCATGCTACAAGCTGAGATTGAAATACTTATGAACGAACGTCAGAGTTTACTCAAAACAACAGGCGCAGCAGCGGTTTTCATCGCTAATCTGGACTGTAAAAAATTGCCAGAGGGAAATTATGAGGCTGCTGAAATGCTGTCTAACTATCTGAACGACCTTTCTGAAGAAACCTTACGCGATGCGCTAAACAAGGTAAAAGAAAACTGGCGTTAAACTAGTGAGATTAGTACTAAAATAAAGTAAAAAATTTTTGAGATTTATGAATGGACATCTTTAGCCCAGAATTCTGGGTCGCAGTATTACAAATTATTGCCATTGACATAGTTCTTGGTGGTGACAATGCAATTGTAATAGCGCTCGCCTGTCGACGACTACCGAAAGAGCAACGTAACCGAGGTATTTTTTGGGGTGTATTTGGTGCTATCGCCCTGCGTGTAGTCCTAATCTCATTTGCACTTACTTTACTGGCGATTCCATTCCTAAAAATTATCGGCGCGCTGTTGCTAGTTTGGATTGGAATCAAGCTACTTCAGCCCGAACCAGAAAATAGCAAACATGAAATAGATGCTAGTACAACATTGCTAGGCGCAATAAAAACTATCATTATTGCTGATGTAGTAATGAGTTTAGACAATGTCATAGCGATCGCCGGTGCAGCCAAAGACAGCGTTGGTTTAGTAATTTTCGGCCTAATAGTAAGCGTGCCGATTATTGTCTGGGGTAGTAAACTAATAATGCAACTAATGGATCGTTTTCCAATCATCATCATCATTGGTGCTGGACTACTTGGATGGATAGCGGGTGATATGGCAATAACCGATGTGGCTATCAATGAATGGGTAAGTACCAATGCAATCTTTTTACACTGGTTTTCACCAGTTTGTGGTGCACTCATAATAGTAATAACTGGGAAGCTGCTAGAAGCTAGATCACTAAAAAATAAAGATAAACCTTAAAGAGTTATAACTCCGGCGCCATAAGCGGAAATAGCCCTTTTGAAATTTTTGTTAGCAATGGATGGATCATAAATCTTAAGCTGTAAGCGCAACAATAGCACCTAGACCTTGGGACTTATTCTTCAGAAAGTGATAACCGGCGTCGGAGCTCTTTAAGACGAGATTCCGCACTAGATATCTCGTAAAAATCCCCATCCTCACTACTCAATGCAAGTTCTAATTGGTTAACTGCTCTAGGAAGGTCTCCCTGACGAATATAAGACTCTGCTAGTGCACAATGTAGTAACATCGTATTCCCATCTGCTTGATAAGCTTGTGCTTGTAATTGGTATAAGTTTATATCATTCGGTGTGAATCGCAGTTGATCGTTTATGAATTTAAGCGCCTTTTTTTGAGATCCATCATATAATAAGGCAGCGGCGTAATCATAGATTAATGCTCGGTGTTGCGGATAAATTCTTAACGCTTCCTTATAAAGACTGAGGCCTTCAGAATGAAGTCCAACAGAGATCTTGACACGAGCTGCAAGCGTTTCAATCATTGCACTTGAGTATAATATTTTCTGTTCAATCTGGATCACATTCCCTAGAAGATGATTTTCTTGTAATTCAATCATTGTGTCATAATGAGGAGACTCATAAAGTAGTGTCAGTTCCTTATTTGCCCGCACATTATTTCCTTCCCGCAACAAAGCACTTATTAGCCCATAGCGTTCAGCCGTCTCATTACTATAACGCCTCTCTTTCAGATTAGATTCAAAATACTGTACTGCCTCTGCTGGCTTTCCCTCCGATGCCCGCAACTTGGAACGGACTAATTGATAATCAATGCTGTCAGGAACCTGCTTATAAGGTAAATTTTGAGTTCGATTCTCCATGTCAGCTATACGTTCATAAGTCAGTGGGTGAGTACGTAGATAAGAAGGCGCACCATTTCCTTGAAATCTACCGGCTTTTTGTAAGCGTGCAAAAAAAGCCGCCATGCCACCAGGATTAAATCCGGCCCGCACCAGTACACCTAAGCCAATAC
>Ga0308010_1001423_pt1 | contig 13304 bp, 10 predicted proteins | sample Neamet129_FD_202368 | JGI IMG/M metagenome (GOLD analysis project Ga0308010, IMG submission 202368) | Marine microbial communities from water near the shore, Antarctic Ocean - #129 | ecosystem: Environmental > Aquatic > Marine > Unclassified | place: Southern Ocean | collected 2014-07-24 | reverse complement strand
TTTGTTTAGTCTTCGTTGTGATTGTGGATCTCAATTAGAAGAGGCTATGCGTATAATTGCGCAAGAGGGAAGAGGCGCCATACTATATTTACGTCAAGAGGGAAGAGGAATTGGACTTCTTAATAAAATAAAAGCATACCATCTACAAGATGAAGGTGCAGATACTGTCGAGGCAAACGAACAGTTAGGCTTTGATCCGGATATTAGAGACTACGCTATGTGCGGACCTATTTTTAAGCATTTCGGAATTACTAAAGTAAGACTATTAACAAATAATCCTAAAAAAGTTCAGGCATTAAAAGAGATTGGGATTACTATTTCAGAGAGAATTTCGTTACAGACAGGAGAAAACCCGCATAATGAGGCCTATCTATCTGTGAAGGCTGGTAAATTAGGACATTTGTTCAACAATAATTAGTATTATGCTTCAGAAAACAGGTTGAATTAAGGTTAATTTATGTCATTAGCAAAACGAATCATACCTTGTCTTGATGTTGATAGAGGTCGAGTAGTTAAGGGCGTCAAATTTTTAGATATAAGAGATGCTGGGGATCCTATCGAAATAGCAAAGCGCTATAATCAGGATGGTGCCGATGAGATAACTTTTTTAGATATTACAGCCAGCCATGAAAAAAGAGATACTATAATTAGTACAGTTGAGCGAATGGCAAGTGAGGTATTTATTCCCCTTACAGTCGGTGGAGGGGTCAGATCTTTAGATGATATAAGAGGACTGCTTAATGCTGGGGCTGATAAGGTTAGTATTAATTCAGCAGCTGTTAAAAATCCAGAATTTGTTCGATCTGCTGCAGACCGTTTTGGATCACAATGCATTGTAGTAGCTATTGACGCCAAGCAAATAAATTTTGATAAAGGACCTATACAATGGGAGGTGTTCACTCATGGGGGCCGAAATAAAACTGGAATAGATGTATTAGATTGGACAAATAAAATGGCTAGTTATGGGGCAGGTGAAATTTTACTGACTAGTATGGATAATGATGGAACTAAAGACGGTTTTAATATTGAGCTTACCCGAGCCGTCAGTGCAGAGGTAGATATACCAGTTATCGCCTCAGGGGGGGCTGGTAATTTACAGCATTTGGCAGATGGTATTCTTAAAGGAAAAGCTGACGCAGTTCTCGCTGCCAGTATTTTTCATTTTGGAGAGTATACAATTTCTGAAGCTAAAAATTATATGGCAACACAGGGTATTGAAGTCAGGCGCTAATATTGATTTATGATCAAGGTATTATTTCAGGCTCAAGCTTATTATTTAGCAAATATAATCCTTGCAGTATATTTAAGGCATCATTCAGTTGATTATCCTTGACTACTGTTTTTATTGCTTCACCATCCTTATTGTCTAAGGGCTTACTTAGATGTCCTAATAAATTTTCTTCTTTTGTGTAAGATATACTTTCCCGTATTTTTATTTCAGCCGGCTCAATTCTGATATCTGGGTTTATTCCTGAGGCCTGAATCGAAGTTTTATTTGGAGTGAAGTAGCGTGCAGTAGTGAGCTTAATTCCACGATCATCTCCTAAAGGAAAGATTGTCTGCACGGACCCTTTACCAAAGCTATTAGTACCAAGTATAAGGGCACGTCTGTGATCCTGAAGAGCTCCTGCGACAATCTCTGCTGCAGATGCTGAGCCTTCGTTGATCAAAACTATCATCGGTATGCCGTTTAAACTATCACCTGGAGAAGCATAAAAGTTTTTATTTGATCTAGGCGTTCGGCCTTCAGTATAAACAATAAGTCCTTCATCTAAGATTGTATCGACAACTTCTATAGAGGCAGTGAGCAAACCGCCTGGGTTATTACGTAAATCTAAAACCAAACCTTTGGGCAATTGATCAGTTTTATATAAGCTTTTTAATGCTTCTTTAAACTGTTTTGCAGTGTTTTTTTGAAACTGTGCAATTCTAATATAACTAAAACCAGGCCGTAGTGATTTACTTCGTACGCTGTTTATTTGGAAGATATTACGCTCAATATTTATTTCAATTGGGACATCTAGCTTGTCTCGCAAAATCGTTAGAGTTAATACAGATCCTTTCGGGCCTTTCATCGCTTTTATTGCTTCACTAGATGACATGCTTTGAACAGTAATATTATTGATCTTAATTATAAGATCTCCAGATAAAATCCCTGCTTTATATGCTGGTGAACCATCGATTGGTGAAATAACTCTTATAACTCCTTTCTCTTGGCTTAGATAGACACCAAGCCCTTCAAATTCACCGGAAGATTGTTCTTCAAGCAAAGAAAAGGCACTCTTATCCAAATATGCTGAATGTGGATCTAAAGCGTCAAGCAGACCCTCTATTGACATTTCAAGTAATTATCATTGACTTCTTCTACGTACTCCTCCCTAATTTTCTCAAAAGCTTGAGTAAAATAAATTAATTCCTCAAGAGGAAGCCGAGCATTTTTTTGATTTTTATCTGCATAAGAAGAACTAGAAAAAATATTGCATAAAAAAAATACAATAAAAGAAAAAAATATAGTTTGAAATGCGGGCATAAGCTTATCCTAATTCTTTACATGTTAAGTTTTTAGATTACCTGAGACCATACTATATTTTATTAAAAATATAGGCATGCCCATTTGCACAATAGTAACTTAGTAAGTTTCTTTTTGAAGCCAAATTTTGGGGTTTGAAGGTTTACCATTTTGACGTATTTCAAAATAAAGAGCGTGCTCGCTGAGCCCCCCTGTATTTCCAACTCTGGCAATTCGTTCTCCTTTTAGTACCCAGTCGCCGATATTTTTTAAAAGAAACTGGTTGTGGGCATAAAGAGTCATATAACCATTACCATGACTAACAATAATTAATAATCCATGACCTTTTAGGTATCCAGAAAACACAATTTTACCATCATGAACTGCATTTACTGGCATACCTGCTGAAGTTTTTAAAAGCCAGCCTTTTGAATGCAAAGAAGAACTCAGAGCTGGACTATAACCGTTGCTTAATCGACCTTTTACAGGCCAAGGCAGTAAACCCTTGTTCGCTAAAAAATCTTTTCTAGTGGAAATGGTGGGTAGTTCTTGCAGTATGCTTCTGTTACTAACTAATAGTGCTTCTAAACTAGCTCTTTGATCAGCATATGCAGCCAATTTTAACCGCGAGTTGTGAATTTTTTTATTAAGTTTTTTTATAGTCATAGCCCTATTGCTCTGTGCTGATGAAAGGACTATTTTCTCTGCATTTAACTCAGAGCGACTATTGAGTAGTTCTACTTTTTGAGTTGAAATTGATTCTTTGATGCTTTTTAACTCATTGATCTTAATTTGATAGACATTGATTTTTTGACCTCGAGCGGTTGCAAAATAATTATAATATTTGAGTATTCTATTGATATTTTTTGGATCTTTTTGGCTTAATAGAAGCCTTATTGGCTCACTAGCACCTTTATGATGGAGGGAAGATATATATTTCTTTATTAGTAGCTTTTGATTTTTCAGGTATGTGGATAAAATAATTTTTTGTTTGTTCAGATCATTAATTTGTAGACTTAAAATATTTAGTTTTTCTTCTAAAGCTCTAATTTTTAGCCCCGCTTCTGCTAAAATAAGCTCAGTTGTTCTAAGCTTGTTATTTAGTGACTCCTGACTTTCTCCATCTCCCGTTAAGGATTTTTTTAGGCTAGTAATGTCATATTTAAGTTTATTCAGTTTTTTTAGGTGATTTTTTTCTTCAGCCAATACTGGCGTGATGAACATTATTGCGGTTAATGTTATTACTATAAAAAATTGCATGATACTCATCAACGTAAATGAAAATACATTAGTGATTTCTAACTAAAGATTGCCCTGTCATTTCTTTCGGCTGAGGCAAGTCCATAAGAGTTAGTATAGTAGGAGCGATATCCGACAATGCACCATTTTGTAGTAAGTTGATTTTTTGTTCTCCTACATATATTAGAGGGACAGGTAAAGTTGTATGTTGCGTGTGAGCTTGTCCGGTTTCTTCATCAAACATTTTCTCCACATTACCGTGATCAGCAGTAATTAAACATTGACCGCCAACACTTTGTATTGCTAACAGTAATTTTCCTATACATTCATCGACTACCTCTACAGCCTCAGCCGCTGCATCAAAAACACCGCTATGACCAACTTGGTCACAATTGGCATAGTTGCAAATAATAGCATCAAAATCCTTGCTATTAATTGCTGCTATAAGTTTTTCTGTAAGTTCACGGGCGCTCATTTCTGGCATTAGATCATAAGTAGCTACTTTTGGAGACGGGATTAGTATTCGCGATTCTCCATCAAAAAGACTTTCTTGTCCGCCGCTAAAGAAAAAAGTTACATGGGCATATTTTTCAGTTTCTGCGATTCTTAGCTGAGTTTTTCCTAGCTTGCTTAAGTGTTCTCCTAGAGAGTTATAAATGTTTACTGACGGAAAGGCCACTGGTACTTTTACATCTTCAGAATATTCCGTAGTAGTTATAAAGCTCGCCAACAAGGGGCGTTTGTTTCGAGTGAATCCAATAAAATTATCATCAACGAATGCGTTAGTTATCTGGCGAGCCCTATCCGGCCGAAAGTTCATAAAAATAACTACATCACCGTCATCAATAGTTACAGGAATTTGAGTCTTTGAACATATTTTGGTGGGCAATATGAACTCATCACTCTCGCTGTATTCATAGCTATTCTTTAAGGCTTCAATTGCGCTATCAGCATTATACTTTGAGTGTTTTTCGGTCAGCATATTGTAGACTATCTCAAGGCGTTCCCATCTTTTGTCTCTATCCATCGCATAAAATCGTCCAGATATACTAGCAATTCTGCCTACACCTAAATCTAGAAAAATTGACTCTGTAGCTCTTAATGACTCTTCAGCACTTCTTGGCGGTGTATCTCTTCCATCTAAAAATGCATGGAGATAAACTTTTTTTGCACCTCTTTGAGCCGCAAGTTTTATTATATTATTTATATGATTCTCGTGACTATGGACTCCTCCTGCAGAGAGTAAACCAAAAATGTGAACTGCTTTGTCTGAGTTAACCACCTTATCTATGGCTTTTGTATATGTAGAATTAGAAAAGAAATCTCCATTCTCAATAGAATTATTAATGCGTGATAGGTTTTGATGCACTACACGTCCCGATCCCAAAGTGACATGACCAACTTCGCTATTGCCCATTTGTCCCTCAGGAAGCCCAACTGCTGGGCCTGATGTACCGATCAAGCTATGTGGCGAATTTTTCCACAGATCGTCTAAAACCGGAGTTTTAGCAGCATAAGCAGCATTATATTTTTGTTGCTCGTTATGTCCATACCCATCTAGTATTAAAAGTAACAGCGGTTTCTTCGATTCAGTCATGACTATATAAGCTCTATTTATTTTTTTCAGAGATTCACATTAAGAATATTACCGGCAAAGAGCCGTTAGCGCCAATGATGGTTTCCTGTTAGAGGGTTCGCTGTGTATAATTTGCTAGTTTTTAGTACCTTGGAATTTATTTAAAGATAATAAACGGAGCTGTATATTTTGGAATTTTTCGATTTTATAAGCGAACAATGGATACTTGTTAGTATTTTTATGGTTCTCATTTATCTGTTTGCCATAAACGAACGCACTAAAAGTGGAAAGACAGTATCGCCACATGTGGCAACTCGGATGATCAATACAGGTGAGGCCATACTTCTCGATATCCGTGATACAAAAGCATTTAAGGCGGGGCATATAGCAGGAGCTGTCAGTATTCCTCATACTAAGCTAAATCAGCGAATATCAGAGTTAGAGAAGTATCGAACTAAAGCAGTTATTGTTGCTGATAAAAATGGTCAACAGGCAGGAGCTGTTGGTCGAAAATTACAACAACAAGAATTTAGTATTTTAAGATTAGGGGGCGGTATGATGGAATGGCAAAATCAGAGTCTTCCAGTTATAAAAGAATAAATTGCTTTATATAAAGCTTTAACTATCGGTAATTTGTAATTCTTTTAATTTTCGAGTCAGAGTATTTCTACCCCACCCAAGCAGTTCCGCTGCTTTATTTTTTTTGCCTCCAGTTTTAACTAATGCAGCCTCAATTAGAATTTTTTCAAAATTTTTGGTCGCTCTAGTTAAAATTTGATTATTTCCACATGATAATTCTTTTTCTACCCATTGCTTGAACTGTTCTTCCCATGAGCTTGTAGGCTCGTCAATTTGATTTGATACACCTAAAAATTCTGGCGGAAGATCACTGATGTGAACCTCTATCCCAGGAGCCATTACAGTAATCCAGCGACATACATTCTCTAACTGCCTAACATTACCTGGCCATGGAAGCATAGATAAATATTCTATAGCTTCAGCTGTGAGAATTTTCGTTTCGTTTCCTAGTTCTTTTGCTGCAGTATTTAAGAAATGCCTCATTAATTTTGGAATGTCTTCTCTTCGATCAGCAAGCTTTGGCAAGTGTATACGGATGACATTTAAGCGATGAAAAAGATCTTCTCTAAATAGATTATTTGACACTAGGTCCTCTAGATTTTGATGCGTTGCCGCAATAATCCTAGTATCTACTTTTATTGGTGTGTGCCCCCCGACAAGATAAAATTCTCCATTAGCAAGTACACGCAAAAGTCTTGTTTGTGCCTCAGGTGGCATATCTCCAATTTCATCGAGAAAAAGAGTTCCACCGTTTGCCTGCTGAAAACGTCCTTCTCTTCTTTGGTTTGCACCACTAAAAGCTCCTTTTTCATGGCCAAATAGCTCTGACTCTATTAGATCATGTGGTATTGCAGCCATATTGAGGGCAATAAATCGGTTTTCTTTTCTTGGGCTATTATCATGCAACGCTTTAGCTACAAGTTCTTTCCCTGTGCCTGAAGCACCATTTACTAAAACAGTAATATTAGAATTCGATAGTCTTCCTATAGCACGAAAAACTTCTTGCATAGAATGAGCTTCTCCGATGATCTCATTATGATCAATAGGTACCATTTTTTTTGAAGCTATCACCTTTTTTTGATCTTTCGTAAAACTTATTGCCCGTAAGGTTACAGCTGTTAAATCATCTAGATTAAATGGCTTTGGTAGGTACTCGAATGCGCCGCTTTGATAGGCAGATATTGCACTATCTAAGTCTGAATGAGCTGTAGTTACTATGATTGGCACATCTGGATTTGAAGAATGTATTTTTTTTAATAGCTCTAAACCATCCATTCCTGGCATTCTTATATCTGTAATTATAGTGTCTGGGGTTGATTTATTGAGCTCAGATAGGAGCTCCTCTGCATCCCCAAAACTAGTTACTAATATACTTTCTCTCTCAAGAGTTTTTTTCATTACCCAGCGAATAGATTGGTCATCATCAACGATCCATACGGTATTTTCCATATTATTTATCCAGTGGTAAATAGGTATAAAAAACAGTTTTTTTAGCCTTACTTTCAAAACTTATAAGACCCTGATGTATATCTATAGCTGATTGTGAGATTGATAAGCCTAGACCAGTACCGTTTAATTTCCCACTGACCATCGGGAAAAATATACGATCACATATTTCTTTAGGAATACCAGGTCCGTTATCGATTATTTCTACACAGCAAACCATTCTATGGTTAATGCTTCTAATCGTAAAATTTCTTTCAATACAAGTTTTTATCCATATTTTAGGATTTTTTTCTACACTATTAGACAGGGCCTGAACGGCGTTACGCATTATATTTAAAAATGCTTGGGTCAGCTGCCCTTTATCTCCTATAATTTCTGGAATACTTGGATCATAATTCTTATCTATTACCAATTTGCCCATCGTTTCTTTCGACACTAGTGAAGCTACATGCTCAATAATTTCATGAATATTTACTGAACAGAATTTAGGTAAAATATTTGGCCCTAGCAATTGGTCTACAAGCTTACATAGTCTGTCAGTTTCCTTAGAAATAATATCAGTGAATTCACGGAGTTCTGGTCGGTTATTAAGATCATCTGAAAGTAATTGAGCCGCACCTTTAATACCCCCGAGAGGGTTTTTTATTTCATGGGCAAGCCCTCGAACTATTTTGCGCGTTGCGTCATGAGCAGATAATAACTCCTTTTCTTTGTTCATCTGCAGCAGTCTTTCTAATGGCTGCACCTCTAACAGAAGCATTTTTTTGGAGCCATAAATAAACGGAGAGCTAGTGAGATCGACAGTAAGACAAGTTTTATTTAGCAGCTGAAGACTTACCTCCCTCTGTGTAAAAGCATGGTTAGACTCTATAATGTTTTTTAAAAAGCCCAGATTTGGATTATTACTGGATAGATCGTCATCATAAGAACACAAGAAGTTAGATATAAGTTCACCAGTCATTCGAGCTGAACTTATATCGAGAAGACTTTCGGCTGAAGAATTGATATAAGCTACCCTTAGATCCTCATCTAATAATATAACTGAGACACTTAGATTGCCTAAGATTAAATTCTGTAACTGGTCCTTTTTCATAGGATAATCAATTAATAATTGGCTATACTTTTAGCTATCAAGCCTTATAAGATAATACTTTGCTACTTTATCCTTTAAAGGTAAATTAATCAGACTACACAAATCTTGTAGTCTGATTAATTAGACATATTTTTAGACAGAATAGTACATATCGAATTCAACCGGGTGAGTAGTATGCTCTACACGGTGAACATCTTGCATTTTTAGGTCAATATATGCGTCTATAGTTTCGTCTGTAAATACGCCACCCTTTGTTAGGAATCCTCTGTCTTCATCCAACGCTTCTAATGCTTCCCTTAAGCTACCTGCTACCTGTGGAATCAGTGAGCTTTCTTCTGGTGATAAATCATACAGATCTTTGTCTGCTGGTTCTCCTGGATGTATCTTATTGATCACTCCATCAATTCCTGCCATCAACATTGAGGCAAACATCAAATAAGGATTTGCTGTGGGATCTCCAAATCTTAGCTCTACACGCTTTCCTTTAGGCGAGGCAACATAAGGAATACGAAGTGCAGCTGAACGATTTCTTGCTGAATATGCAAGCATAACTGGCGCCTCGAATCCTGGAATCAGTCGCTTGTAAGAATTGGTGGATGCATTAGCAAAAGCGTTTAATGCTTTTGCATGTTTGATAATTCCACCAATGTAGTAAAGAGCGGTTTCACTCAATCCAGCATAACCATCTCCTGCAAAAACGTTTTCCCCATTTTTCCAAAACGATTGATGGCAGTGCATTCCAGAACCATTATCACCAACTAAAGGTTTAGGCATAAAGGTAGCTGTTTTGCCATAAGCATGTGCAATATTATGCACACAATATTTAAGGATTTGTACTTCATCAGCTTTTTTGACTAGGGTATTAAATTTTACGCCAATCTCACACTGACCTGCTGTAGCTACCTCATGATGGTGCACTTCTATGTCTAACCCCATCTGCTCCATAGCTGAGCACATTGCAGTTCTGAGATCATGCAAGCTGTCGACTGGCGGGACGGGGAAATACCCTCCTTTAACTCCGGGACGATGACCCATATTGTTATCAGGATAATCAGCACCACTAGTCCATGCGCCTTCTTCAGAATCAATCTTATAAAAACAGCTGCTGATATCAGAACCCCATTTAACATCGTCAAACACAAAGAATTCTGGTTCTGGACCAAAGAATGCTGTATCACCTAATCCTGTTGATGCTAAGTATCCTTCGGCACGTTTCGCTACAGAGCGTGGATCTCGATCATAGGATTGCATAGTGGAGGGCTCAATAATGTCACAACGGATAATTACAGTTGGTTCGTCAGTAAATGGATCTAGAATTGCTGTACTATCGTCAGGCATTAAGATCATGTCAGACTCATTGATTCCTTTCCATCCTTCAATTGAGGAGCCATCAAACATTTTTCCTACCTGAAAAAACTCATCATCTACGTCTTTAGACGGAAAGGATACATGTTGCTCTTTACCTCTAGTATCTGTGAAGCGAAGATCTATCCATCGCGCTTCACTATCCTTAATCAATTTAGTAGTTTGTGACATTTTTTTCTCCAATTTTAAGTTTGCCGAGCCTTGATAAATAGGCTAAATATTTTTTTCGATAGTTTCAATAGTTATTATGCAAGAATTATACCAAAGATATAGATGCCAGTTTGCTTGCATACAGCATAATTTGATATTAATTATGCACCATAAAAATGCATATTGAGAGTTAAGGGTAGAAAATGAACTTTTATGGTGCATTTTTTATTTAGCTAAGTAAAACACTTTGTCCTACCTGCGTCTAATTCCTATGTTTTAAAAGTATAGGATGCAGTTTTTTTAAAGTAATAATAGTTATCTTAGAGGCTCGAATACAATTAAAGTGTTAATTTCAGTTCATTTTGCTATCTCCAATTTGCTCTGACCAGTATAATGCCGACTTTTTGCTAACCTAGGATCAGTCTTGTGATCGAAAATCTTCGGAATATAGCCATTATTGCCCATGTTGACCATGGTAAAACCACCCTAGTCGATAAGTTGCTGAAACAATCAGGAACTCTCGATCGAAAGGATATGAATTCAGAAAGAATAATGGATTCAAATGACCAAGAAAGAGAGCGCGGTATAACAATTCTAGCTAAAAATACTGCCTTGAAATGGAATGGTTTCAATATAAATATCGTTGATACTCCAGGCCATGCTGATTTTGGGGGAGAAGTTGAGCGTGTACTTTCAATGGTTGATTCAGTTTTATTGCTTGTAGATGCTGTTGATGGGCCAATGCCTCAAACTAGGTTTGTCACTCAAAAGGCGTTTGAACAAGGACTCAATCCAATATTAGTTGTAAATAAAGTAGACCGTCCTGGGGCAAGGCCACACTGGGTCGTAGACCAGGTATTCGATCTCTTTGATCGACTAGGAGCGACTGACGAACAATTAGACTTCCCTATAATGTTTGCCTCTGCGCTAAATGGGGTTGCTGGAAAAGAACCTGAATCTTTATCTGAAGATATGACACCTCTACTACAGATGATTGTTGATGAAGTTCATCCTCCAGTTGTAAATATGAGTGGCCCACTACAAATGCAAATCAGTGCATTAGACTATAATAGTTATGTTGGAGTTATCGGGGTTGGTAGGATAACTCGGGGAGTGCTCAAGCCTAATGAACAAGTTCTTGTAGTCAATAGTGATGGCGATTCTCGTAAAGGCAGGGTGCTTCAGGTGATGGGTTATAGTGGCCTTGAGAGAATAGATGTAGCTGAAGCCGAAGCTGGTGAAATCGTATGTGTAACAGGAATAGATAAGCTCAATATTTCCGATACTTTATGTAGTCTTGATAATCCTGAGCCACTTTCACCATTAACCGTCGATGAGCCAACAGTTAGTATGACGTTTCAAGTTAATAATTCACCGTTTGCAGGGCTTGAGGGAAAGTTTGTTACATCTCGAAATATAAAAGAACGCCTGGAGCAAGAGCTGATACATAATGTTGCATTAAGGGTAGTGCAAGGCGATACCCCGGACAAATTCGTTGTTTCTGGTCGCGGGGAACTTCATCTTTCAGTACTGATCGAGAATATGCGTCGTGAAGGTTTTGAGATTGGCGTATCACGTCCAGAGGTCATAAAGAAAGAGATTGATGGAGAGATACTCGAACCTTTTGAACAAGTAGTCATTGACATTGAAGAGCAGCATCAAGGCTCTGTAATGGAAGAATTTGGGGCACGTAGAGCTGAACTTTCAAATATGGAATTAGATGGTAAAGGCCGCGTCCGCCTAGAATTTATTGTCCCTTCTCGAGGTCTAATAGGGTTCCGCTCACAGTTTTTAACGATGACAAGCGGGTCAGGTATAATGACTAGTATTTTTGATCGCTATGCCCCAGTAAAAGAGGGAGATTTAGCTAAACGGCAAAATGGTGTTTTAGTTTCTATGGTAAAAGGGAAAACTCTGGCATACGCCTTATTTAACTTACAAACACGAGGTCGACTTTTTCTTGGTCATGGGGTTGAAGTATATGAGGGACAAGTTATTGGTCTCCATGCCCGAAGTAATGACTTACCTGTAAACCCTACAAAAGCAAAGCAACTAACTAATATTCGTGCTGCGGGTACAGATGAAAATTTGGTTTTGTCCCCTCCAATCAATCATAGTTTAGAACAAGCGCTAGAATTTATAGAAGACGATGAATTAGTCGAAGTCACACCAAAATCAGTTCGTATTCGTAAGAAATTGTTGAAAGAAAACGAGCGTAAACGTGCCCCTAAGTTTTAGCAGATGCTAAATTTTAATTAGATAAGCAATAATTTTTTTGCTTGCATTAATGGGCTTGTTGCCCAAAACTTCTTTTCTTGCTTGTCTGGTTAGTTGTCGTAAATGCTTTCTATCCATTCTTGGTGACTCGAGTAATAGCTCTTCGATAGCCTGGTCTCCCTCTAATATTAGTCGATCTTTCCATTTCTCTATTCGTATTTTTTCATCACGGAAAATATCACTTTTTTGATCAAACAGTTCCATCTCTGCCGCAATTTTTTCTATATCAACAGAGCGCATTATTTTTCCAATATACTGCATTTGTCTCCGTTTCCCTTCGTTATTCTTTAGTCTTCTTGCAAGCATTATTGCTTCGGTAAGTTCTTCTGGCATAGTTATTTTAGAGAGTTTCTTAGGTGACAAGCTAACAAGATCTGCACCAATTTTTTGTAAGCTAAGCATCTCTCGTTTCAAAGCAGATTTACTTTTAATAGCCGTATTGGGTACATTATTCTCTGATAGATTTGGGGGTATATTGGGATTAGGATAGAATTTTTTAGACATATTAGGTTAACCGTAAAATATTGTAGCTAGACCCAAAAAGGATAAAAATCCTACTACATCTGTAATCGTTGTCAGCGCAACAGTTCCAGCTAAAGCTGGATCGATTTTGCAAGATTTTAGCATCACTGGAAGTATGGCGCCGGCCAGAGCTGCTACGATAAGATTTATAGCCATTGCTGCACTAATAATTCCAGCAATCAGCGGATCTTTAAACCATAAGGCCGCGACTGTGCCCATCACTAGCGCCCATAACATTCCATTAAGGGCACCCACGGCAAACTCCTTACTCAGAAGCCAACCTAAGTTACTTCTGCTCACTTGACCTAGTGCCATTCCGCGAATGACAACAGTAAGTGTCTGGCTCCCAGCAACTCCACCCATACTTGCTACAATTGGCATAAGTATAGCTAGAGTTACTACCTTTTCTATCGTAGCTTCAAAAATATTTATAACAGAGGAAGCTAAAATTGCTGTAATTAAATTAATGCCAAGCCATACTGCTCTTCTAGGGGCAGTTCGCCCGATAGAGGTAAATGTCCCTTCCTCGTCGCTCAATCCTGCCAAGC
>Ga0308010_1001421_pt1 | contig 13306 bp, 15 predicted proteins | sample Neamet129_FD_202368 | JGI IMG/M metagenome (GOLD analysis project Ga0308010, IMG submission 202368) | Marine microbial communities from water near the shore, Antarctic Ocean - #129 | ecosystem: Environmental > Aquatic > Marine > Unclassified | place: Southern Ocean | collected 2014-07-24 | reverse complement strand
GGTAAAGCTCAGATCAATTAAAAATAACTGTTGCAATCCATAATTACTTTTAGTATAATATACGTATATTAATATTAATTGCAATTAAAAGGAAATTACAATGGCAAAAGAAGAAACAAAGAAAAAAGAAGAAACTGTAGAAGCAACAGCAACGGCGACGGCCCAACCTACTGCTCCAGCTAACGAACAACCACAACCAGATCCAACAGCATTATCAATTGGAGACTTAAAAGGATTAATGTCAATAATTGATGTAGCATCTGCAAGAGGTTCTTTCAGAGCCGGAGAGATGGCAGGCGTTGGTACACTGTACAACAAACTGTCGGCATTTTTAGCCAAAGTGGCGCCTACAGAAAGCCAACCAGGAGCAAAAGGAACAGAAGCTCCGAAGGAGAAATAACATGGCACTAATAAACGTAAACGACCAAGCTATGCCAATGGGTGCAAACTCAGGAGCAGGCGAGGGAGCATCAGGACCAAAGAGACACTTCAAACATATCGGAGAACTTGTGGATGGTGGATCAAAGGTAGTGATCGTGTACAGAACAGTTCCCGGTGAGCCGGACAACTGTCTTGTAGTAGGAACAAAATTCTTACCCGACTTGTACCACAACTCTTTAATGAAGGCTGTTGAAGGTGCAGGACAAGAGGCAGACGAACTTGCTGATTACCTAGGCAGACAGACGTTCCCAGACGGAACAAACATGTTGGCCATGATGCACAACGACAACTACATCAAGAAGTTCAAGACCAAAGAGATCATGGTCACTTTTGGAAATACTGCAGACGGCAGAATCCTTTTGAACAAGCTGAACGAGATGATAGCTAAAGAAAAAGGTGTGAAGGTAGCTGATCTACAGAAAGATCCAGATGCACCAGCGGAAGCACCAAAGGCTAAAGCAACAAAGAAAGCTGATGCCAAAGAAACAGCCGCCAAAAAATAGTACATGGGTACAGCTGACGAAAGACTTCGTCAGTGAATGGCCGGAGGTGTTGGATGGATTACAATTCCAGAACATGCCGGTCAAGTACCTGAAGTTCGTTAACATCACACTCAAGAACAACGTCACAATAAATTACAACATCGAAAAAGAATTAAAAATCAAGAGCCAAAATATAATAGCCCAATTCCTAAAACAAACCCTCGAGCAACACTACAAGAAAATAAAGAATGTGGATCTCAAATTCAATGTTCCAAAACTGAAGAAAGACATGGAGTCTAGGACTTCTGCATTGATGCTAAAGACTTTTAAAAAATGAACATATATCAGAAAAAATTTCTAATAATAACAGCACATCCAGACGACATGGAAATGGGGTGTGGAGGACTTGTTGCTAAGATAAACGATCACGAAGGTATGGTAACCAATCTATTATTAGTTAAACCGTCAAAAGAAAATAACATTAACAGAGATGAAAGCATAGTTAAAAGCGAACTAGAAAAAAGCAAGAGTGTATTGAAAGTTAATACATTGATATACGACACACCACTGCACGACAACGGCAGACCTAATTTAACACTGACTAACAATTTAATATCCTATGCTGAATCTTGTATCACAGATCATGATATATTAATTTCCCACTGGAGAGAAGATCACCATCAGGATCACAGGGTGTGTTATGATGTTGCTCGTAGTATAGCACGAAAACACTTTGAACAGTTTTGGTGTATGGACGAACCTCCTTACAACTTGCATTACAAAAATTTTCACTGTAATCAATATGTAGATATCACAGGTTACACAGAAGAAAAAAGGAAAGCATTACAATCATATAAAACATATTTTACTAGCGATTCAATAGAAACAATATTAAACTACAACAGGTATCGAGGTAGTTTCCTAGGTGCAGGTAAACTGGCAGAAACGTTCCAAATAATGTACAATAAGATATCATGAAAATATTAGTATTAGGTGGGTATGGATTTATCGGTAGTCACATATGCCAGCAATTAAAAGCAGAAGGACACACAGTAGGGATAGTTGACTGTTATCACCAGTACTACACATTTCCTGATTGGGAATATCATCCCGTGCTTTCTCAAAGGAAGAAAATTACAAACACAGACTACGAATACATAGGACAGATAGAAAATCTACAGTTCATGGAACAGACATTCGAGAATTTCAAACCTGACAGAGTCATACACGTTGCAACGTACCCAAATGCAAGAATGGTCAAAAGAAATGTGCTAGATGCCACTAACAATATGGTTACTGCTACTGCATACATCCTGGACCTATGCGTCAAACATAAAGTACAAAAAATTGTTTATGCTTCCAGCAGTATGGTATATGGAGAGTTTGACAATAAGATACCTGACGAGGAAGTTGTACCGAAACCAAACACACTTTACGGATCATACAAAAGACAAGGTGAGATCATGTGTAAAATATGGAACAGAGAATACGGACTAGACTATGTTATCATGAGACCTTCTGCACTGTATGGAGAGAAGGATACTATTACTAGAGTGATCAGTCAGATGTTAAAGAGTGTTTTGACAACAGGAGAAATGACTGTGCAAGGTCCTGACAACAAACTTGATTTCTCAAATGTACTAGACGTTGCAAAATACTTTTCGTTAGCCACCACTAACGAAGTAAAGAACGAAACGTTCAATTGTACTCGAGGCAATGGTAGGAAAATAATAGAAGCGGCAGAGATAATAAAACAGAAGCTAGAGACGGGAAATATTATCATTAAACCACACGATGCATTTTATCCAAACAGAGATACATTAAACAGTGACAAGGCGAAGTCTATGTTCAACTTCAATCCTCAGATCGACATAGAAGAAGGAATCCCAAAATACATCAATTGGTTTTTAAAACAACCTTTTTATTTTGAGAATTTAGATATTAATAAAAAATTTAGTCTAGGAAATAAAGTTATAATTTAATTGCCAGCCTAGGATCAAACCCAGGATTTTTCACATCAAGACAAATTTTCTTGTTACAAAGGTAAACAGGACCATCAAAAATATAATGCGAAGGCTTGGCCATCCTGTCTGGTTGAAAATTAAAATCAAAATTATCCGGTATTTTTCCACCAGGAGGTACAATAAAGAAGTATCCAGTGGTTGATCGGGCGGCGGCGTCAACGTAACCCAAGGCCGAATCTTCTTTCAAATCCACCACATCCATTTTTTTTACAGGGTATTCAAGTTCAAAATGTTGCTGTTGTTTGATATCATGAAAATTTTCTATTGTTTGTTTTGGAACAAGCATGATATCCTTGGTTGCTCCCCAAGAATATATTTTTACACCTTCCCAGAAACTAGGATAGAAGTTTGGCACAAGTTTACTAGCTAGGTCAACGTTGAACAACCAACTGTAATATTGTTCATTTTGATTGTATGGAGAAACCAGATCACTTAAATCAACTGCGATCTTTGAAATAATAGCTTGGTAAAGATTACTGTGCATGTGATAATTTATATCTTTAAAATCACTTAGATATTGTAGGTCGCCCATCTGTTCCTTGAACTTTTTCGTAGGTACCAGCATCACGTTACCCTCTTTGTTCGTCCCACCTTTGGGGTGTGTGTTGTACCATACATGTATTTGATCTTTTTCGTGCTGTTCGGGAATGTAATCCATGTCCATGTTTTTCATGTTAATAAACCCAGAGAAGAACCAGAAGTATTCTGTCTTTACATCATTTACCACGCTCTTGAGTATTTCAAAATAACTGTCCACAAAAGGTACTACCTTGGTATTTGCAAGGGGACTGGGGAAGAATTCAGTATTTTCAAATCTTACCTGTATGCTATCAAAGTTATTCATAATATTAATAAAACGTTTCTGTTGGATACAAGGATTTAAACTTTTCTCTGCAAAAATCCCAAGTATAAGATTGTAAAATAATGTCTTCGTCAAAGTCTGACTCTTCGGTAAATTGTTTTCCATCCAAGGAACCTCTAGCTAACCATTTATTATCTGTGTCTAGCCACTTCTTTAATCGATGTTTTGTCTCAACTGTGGGTTTTTGTTTTTGCCATAACACCAGTTTGGAAACTTCCCTGAAAGCATTCTTCCAGGCAGTGTAATTGTCAGGAGCCAGTAAGGATTCACTGGCCACAACAGGTATTACCTCGTGAGGTTGTGACAGTGTAAAATCAAGTATGTTATCATCAGAGGTCTCCAAGCACAATGACTTGCTGTATAGGTCAATGTTAAATGTTCCGTACTCTAATCCTAGCTCTTTTAATTGTGCATGAAATATTCTGTGTCTTTTAGATAGTCCTCGATCAACGGTGTAATCAAACATAAAACTTTCTTTGACCATGCTTTTAGCAAACACGGCATAGAAATATTCTGTGTTAGATTCTGCGGCCGCTTTCTTGTATGCCTTTGTTCGTCCATTGATTCCTTTTATCCAATACAGTTTGTTTTTTAAGTTGTTCTTTTCTAAATGATCTTTCAATATCTGGAAATTATCGTTTTCAAATGGCTCTCCGTTTGAAATAAACGCTATGTCGAAGAAGTCTTTTTCAACAGGTTCATTGATTGCATACAACAAAGAATAATCATATATCTGTGTTTTTATGTCTTCCAGTGCTTTTTTAGGAATATAGAACGTGGTTCCATCTTTATATATTTTTAAATCTTCCCAATATGAAGGATAGAAATTGGTGTCTATATGTTTTTCGTAATACTTGATATATCTAGAACTAGATGATTGCATGTTAGGTAGGTTGGATATGACATTACTTAGATTGTACTGTAGATCATAAAAATCAAAATCATAATGTCCGTCATATACGTGATAGTTAACATCCTTGTAATCCCTTAGGAATCTCACTTCTTGTTCTAGGAAACATTTAGGAAACAAGAACGTGTCACCTTCGTCCTGACCTCTGTTGCCCCAAACGTGCAACTGTATTGATTGATGCTGTTCTGGAATATAATCAAAATTAAAATCAGTATAGTCAATCTTACTACTTAATAACCATTGGTACTCTGTGCTTGATTCTACTAATACAGATTTTACTATATCAAAATAACTCGAAATAAAAGGAATAGTTCTTGCATGTGGGAATTTTTGTAGAATTACTGCTAGGTTTCTTTTACTGTCTTTATTGTTAAAATCTACTATTACACAATCAAACGCCATAGAACTCTCCTATGCAGTTACACACATGGATAACCTCGTAGTCTTCCAGGAAAGGATGTATGGGTAAAGATAAAACATCCTCGCAAAATCTTTCAGCGTTTGGCATTTGTTCGTCTGTGTGAAACATTTTCATCTTTGATAGCGGTAATACATAATGCACCTGGCTTTGTATATTTTTAGTTTCAAGATATGCTTTAAGATTATCACGGTCCTGTGCTTTTATTACAAACTTATGATTATTTGATATAGTATCACTTTGTGTTTGTATAGAACCGATGCCTAACTTAAAAAGTTTCTCATCATACAACTTCCTTACTTTTTTTGTTTTACTTAAAAGTTTTTTATATTTTGACATTAAGAAATTTAAAACGTTGGCGTGGTCGTTGCTTAAACAAGAATTATATCCATACTGCAATTTTGCTGTGCCGGAGCCATGGTATCGTAGCCCACGTACGAAATCTCTTTCACTTTCGCTATCCGTGAGCACCATTCCTCCATTGCCAAAACAAGGTAGGGGCTTACTTGGGGCAAAACTTAAACTGCTGATGTCCCCCAGCTTACCACTTGGTATCTTTTTGTAAAAACTTCCTAGGCTCTGTGCGGCATCCTCTATCAACGGTATCCTGTGCTTGTCACAATAATTTTTCAACCTATCGTAGTCTGCTAGGTTACCAAACAAGTTCACGTACACCACTGCACTGGGCAATCCCATCATTGGAATATCTCCCATCAATCCATTCTCGTCAACATCTACAAATTGTATAGTTGCTCCTGTCCTTTTAATTGCTTCTGCTGTTGCCAGATAACTGATTGCCGGACATAACACAGTGTTACCCGGGCCTATACCTTTGGCTCTGAGAGCAAAGTACAAAGCATCTGTGCCACTACCCACTGCAATTCCAAACTTTCTTTTTGTATACTTTGCAACTGACTTCTCAAACTGGTCCAAGTAACTGTCCTCGGTATGTTTTGTGCTCACAACATTGCCAGACTTCCATACTTCCTTTGCCCTGCGTGTTATACGCCAACTGTAAGAATCATATATCCTATCGATACCATTGAATTTTATCACAACACTTTCACTCCATATTTGTGTGTCCAAAGTTTACCATCTTTGGTATCATTTACCATGGGCATACCCTTGATGTTCAAACTTGTGTTGAGTAATATGGGACAGCCTGTCGCTTTCTTCCAAGCCTTAAGAAGTTCGTAAAACCCTTCGTTGTCGCTCTTAGACACGGTTTGCACCCTGCTTGTGCCATCATGATGCAATATAGCAGGACAGTCTTTACCATGCGTGTACGTCGCTGTGTATTGCATATAAGGGGTGCTTTTAACACCTGTGGGCAGGTCAAAATAGTCATGTACATCCTCTTCTAGTATGGCTGGAGCAAACGGCCTGAACTTCTGTCTACGCTTAATTCCGTTTACCAAATCCTTGATGTCCTCACCCCTAGGGTCTGCTAGTAATGATCTATTACCAAGTGCCCTTGGTCCAAACTCCGCCTTACCACTCGCAACTCCCACCATCTTGTTCTCTGTTAATTCTTTTATGATTGCGTCCACCGGGTACTCACCTTCTATGTTGTGTCCCAGGAATGGACTCTTCCAATTTAGATGCATTTTTTCCGAGGCCGCTATGCAACCCAAACTTGATCCTGAATCTCCCGGGTTGGGTATGATCCATATGTTGTCAAACAATCCTAGATTTGCCAGTACAGTGTTGGCCGCACAGTTCAACGCTACCCCTCCAGCGTATACCAAATTCTTACTGCCGTACTTGGATGCCCTCAGGAATAGGTCTGCCAGTATCTCTTCTATGACTGCTTGTATCGAAGCGGCTATGTCCATAACATCTGCCTCTGGATGCCAGTCGCTTAATCCTCTGTGCAAGTTCTTCTTCATTTTGAATGGTGACTGGTGAACGAAGTCCTCGTATATGTCGTCCTTGTATACGGGCTTGCCATATGCGGCCATGCCCATTAGGATATATTCTTCCTCTGCGGGTTTCAGTCCGCAACGGTGTGTGAATGCTGAATACAACAAGCCCACTGAGTGTGGATAGTTGATTGTTTCTTTCCTCTCAATCCAAACTTTGTCAGCAGTTGATATGGAAACGGTCTCCCATTCTCCTATCGCGTCCACTGTCAGTATGGTCGCTCCCTCTTCTTTGAAAGGTGATGTGAAATATCCTGCCGCGGCGTGTGAGTCATGGTGTTTGACATACTGATCAATCTTTATGTTGAAATGATCTAGATGCCACTGTGGCATTTCCGTGTAACTTAAAGCCGTTCCAAATTGTCCTGCATAGAATTGTCTTGTTTTCTTCAACCAAGGTCTCTCATAGTAAACGACTTTGTCAAATGGACCATACGTCATTGCTTCGTTTACTATCTTCCAATTAAGGAAGTGATCATTCTTTACCTTAGAGTAACGTTCACTGTGAGCCGCCCATAGTATCTCTCTGCCATCCACTACTGTCATAGACGCATCGTGATTCATGCAGTTGATACCTAGTATTTTCATTTTATGTTGAACCATCCTTTCGCCCTGTTCTTGAACACTTCCCAATTCTCCAGTTCAATGTCGTACTCAAAATTCTGTGTTGATGTATTCACTTGTACTTCCTTTGCTCCGTTCTTTAAATGGAACTTCCTTGCCATGTCTGTGAGTGGACTCAGTGTGATCAATCTGTTTAGATGATTTGATTGTTTCATCATCTTGTAAACTTCGTTCACTATGTGTTTTCCGCCACCCTTCTTCTTTGCCCATACCGTGTATGCTATTGCCATGGAACCTTGCACACCTGCCCTGTGTACTGCCTGCATGGCGGCGTCTTTGCTCATTGTGTCCATCTCTTCCACGCTCTTGGGAATGTCATGGGTGAATGCGAAACACATAATGGCCGCTATGTCACCTTCCTCGTCCTTGATCCCATATATCTTCCTCCCGTATGCCTGTCTGAACTCTAGGCTTAACTCTGGTCTCACAGGATCTTCCGAGACGTCTATGAAAGGCATCTCGATCAGTTCAAACTTGGGTGCCTTTGCAAACGCCTCTTTGATACGTTTTTTTATTTCTTCCATTTTATTTGTATATGAATGGGTCTTTTTTCTTTAGTTCTTTCAATCTCTTACGATATGAAAGTTCCTGCTTGACTTTGTTAATCAATTTCTTTATCCAGTTGATCATGCGTTTAATCCTCCTTTTATTTTTTTATATCGTGGTAACATTAATTTTACAGCATCTTCATGGGCTTTGTCTAGTGGGTGTGTTGTACCACGTTCATATTCGTTTATTAATGCCCATTGATTGAAGCCCATCATCCTCTCACCAAAGCTGAACCATTTGGTAAGATCTATCTCGTCGTGCAGTGCAGACATAAGCCTGTCTTGGTCTTTGTGATGTGCAAAGTCCTTGTAGAACAAGCTGTTGTCTGCCAGCGTGAACATGTATTTTATGCCCTTCTTTTCCAGTATGTTCTGTAACCATATTATGCTCTTCCAACTGAGATAGGTCTCATGATACTCGTTGGCCGCATGTTTGTATATTGCTTCAGCGAAAGGTTTGACCCCGGTCTCTATCATGAGCTCTTGTCTTTGTTTCCATTGCTCCTGCTGTGCCTCTGATCCTGCCAGTGCGTTGTGTCTTTCCTCATCTCTCATGCTAGTGTCCCAGGGTGATATCGTGGCCCAACGTGTGCCCTCTAGCTCTTTGTGTCGGGGCATGGCCCAATCGTACCTGGAGTTGAAACTCCACATCACAACAACAGCTTCTATTTTTTGGTCAGGGTTTTTAGTAACGTCTGCTACTTCCTTGAAAACCCTACGTGCTATACCTGGGTTTCCTGTGCCTGGAGTGGCCGCCAATCGATAGTCATACACCCCACCTATATATTTGTTCCCCTCGTACAACCCATGTGCCCATGTCTTCATCGATGGCGTCCTGCCATTCACATTGTCACTCAACTCATGTCCGAATGTGAAACTGCATCCACCTGCTATAAAAACGTGTGTTTTAACCATATATTCCTAGTACGTTATTTAAAAGTGGAAACACTTCTCCAAAATTTTCTTTCCTGTATTCGTCTGCTTGTAATATCCTTGCTTTACGTTGTTCACGCATGGCAGGAGTGTCCCGATCCACTGCGTTCATGAACCTTAACGTTGGCTGGAAGTCTGTGAGCATACTGTATCGCATGTTCACTATATCTTTGACCTGCTTAGGCAGTGTCTGTACGTTGAAGTAGTCCGGATCAAACAGTGTGTTCACGTAAAAGAACTTGGGCTGGAACTGTGCCACCCATAGTGCAATCTTGGCCCAGTTGAAAACATTGAACATTGAAACTGTTGTGCATATCTGGAAGTCCATGTTGGGTGTCCTACGTTCCTTGAACTTGATTATGTTGGCGTTTACTTCTCTCCAGTTTGCAGGGTGTCGCTGGTACTCGAACTGTTCGCCTACGTCATCTATGCTGAATGCTATCTCCACATGTTTGAAACATGACCACAAGTCGAATATCTCCTGGGGTGGTAGCTGTGTGCCATTGGTGTTGTAGTGGATGTCAATGTTCTTGGCATAGCCCTTCTCCACACAGTGCATCAAGATCTTGAAGTGGTCCTTGATCATGAACGGCTCGCCTCCTGTGAATTCAAAGTACTCCACGTATTTCAGATCCTCTTTTAGGTCCTCGAAAAATTGTGGGTTACGTTTTGGCCACCCGCCTTCTTTTAATTGTTTCCTTGCAAGAAGGTTATCTCCGCCTTTGGCTGTCTCATAATCTATTTCTTCCTGAGCCCATTTGCTAGAACTCCACGATCCGCATATCCTACACTTCAAATTACACACGTTGCCCAACTTAAAGTCTATGAACTTTAGCGATGGCTCGCTATTAGGTGTCCAGTCTGTGAGACTTTTCTTCATCTTGTATATGGAATTCTGTCTCTTGGATGTCTTGCCTGCATCTTCTTCCTGCCAACAGCTCTGACAGCCTATAGGACGTTCTCCATTCCTGAACTGTGTCCTCAGGTTTGCCATGTATTCTGTTTGCTGTATTGATGTTAAACTCTGTTCATACACTTTGACATCAGGGACACTGCCCTTGTATAAACAACAAGGCGATGCACCACCGTTCACATCAACTTCCAGATGTGTCCACGGCAACGGACAAATATTTGATTTTATATAGTCTTCCACCAGTCTAATATCCTTTTGTCTTTTGCTAATATTTTTGTTATATCCTGTCTTCTAATCTTGTCAATGCGTTCCTGTCTCTCTTTTCCCTTTTTAGTTGCCACAAATGTTTCTCTGTTCTTTAAGTTCTTTAATACTTCTATTAATGATCGTTGTTTTCGCGTGGTACGAGGTTCCATGTATTCCAGTGCCTCGTCTATTATAGCATGTAAAAGTTCTTTGGGCAGTGCCAATGGACTCAGTATCTCATCGTTGCTGAAAGTGAACATGACTTTAGTCAATATTTCTGTGTTTAACTCTTGGCTCAGATCGAACATATTTTTAAGTTCAAGTAATCCGGGCATTGTTATTGTGTAGTCTAATCTCATCTCCCTGGATGTCTTCGCGACCGCCATTCCTTCTTTGAAATTACGTAGCCACTGCTCGTAGTTCAATCCGTCTCTGATGTACTCTCCAACTTCACCTGTTCCGTCCAGTGACGAACATATTTGCCAATCCTGGAATTCCGGAAGAAGATCAAATAACTTAATGCCTTTCAAAGATGTCCTACTTAGATTTGTGTTGTATCTAACATAAACTTCTTTGGCGAATCCTAGTTCTATTATTCTCTGCATGGCCTTCCAATGCATCTCCCACATCAGAGGTTCTCCACCGCACCAGTATATTTCTTTTATTGTCTTTGTTTCCACTGCATCTACGAATTCCTTCACAACCTGTGTGTCCTGAAAATTTATGATCTGTTCTCTTAACGGTGAAGCCATCCATGGCTGTGATTCTTTGGTCCATGTTTTGTTCTTCCTAGTTTCAGCTTCCCAACTAGAACTTAACATATCACCGCACATCCTACATTTGAAGTTGCATAGGTTGTTGAACCTGTAGTCAAAACTGATTGTCTGCATTGTAGTTGCACCCACATCATCGGTTGTTGCAAATGCTTCGTCTACCCTGTCTTTAAACAACTGGTTCCAGTACGACCTATACACATCTGTGTTCAACAGCTTGTGATCGCAAACCTCACACTCTGACAGTTCCTCTCCTGCCATCATACGCAGTCTAACAGATCGCATATGATCTGAATTCCAATGTTCTTTTAAAGTTAAAGGTTTGTATTCCTTTGAATTATTTCCTGTGTCTATGTACTGCTTAAAACTCTGTGCAGGTTCTCTCGATGCACAACACATACGCCTCTCTGTCTGAGGTGACAGATATGTGTGCGTCCACGGTGCCATGCAGAATGTCTTGTTGCCCTCGCTGGGTTTAATTCTTTTCATACTTTTCAAATAGTTCTTTCCACTCTGGAAACACATCAGTAAAATTTTCATCCCTGATCTTGTCGTATTTCCTTGTTTCATTTACAAAAGTTGGCATATGTTTAGACATATCTTTTTTATTCATCCAGTCTAACGCAGATTCAAATCCTTTGGATGCTCTTGTTAAATGATCTTGTGACTTCAACCATTCTATGTGTTCTTTGTATTTTTCTGTTACTCTGTCTTTCTCTTCTTGTGGTAGTAGATCCATACGTTGCCATAAAGGATACTGTAATAGATTGAAGTTGAAATCCTGTGGTTTAATAAATCCTTGCTCTACCCAACTCTTATGGAAGTCTAATACGTGCAAACAGTTCGAAAGTCCTACTGTTGATGAAATATAAAAGTCTACCTGTGGACAAACTTCTAACATTCTTTTTCTATTTGCTACAATGTCGTCCCACACAGTACCTTTACGCATAAGTTCTGCTCTCGACCCTTCTGCATCTAAACTTGCACCTATTGATACTGAGTCAAACTTGTTCCATAATTCAAATATGTCCGTGCCCTTGAAATGAGATTTACTAAAGTTTGTGTTGTAAATCAATCTAACATGATACATTTTACGTTTGTCTAGTTCTTTCAGAATCCGTAGATGTTCTTCCATGATAATTGGTTCGCCACCTGCGAAGTAGAACTGTTCCACATGGTCAAATTGTTTTAACAACTGATCCCATATGTCGTTGCTGTTCCTACCTGCTTTCATAATTTTTGCATGGTCTGGCGCCTTACCTGTAAGTTTTTTGTGATCTTCATACCAGTTTGAACTGAACCAAGTTCCACAACTTCTACAAGCCATGTTACATAAATTTGAGAAACGTATGTCCCAATACTTTATCATGAAGTCTGCTGTACCGTCTGGTTTGGTATTTTCTGTCATGTTTATGTTGTGTCCAAAATGTTTGTTGGAACTTAGACGCAGTGAGAAAAATCCCGAATCTTCTTGGTCATAACATTTTACACATTCTCTTGACTTTTGATTGCTTAACATATTCAGCCTGAGTTTTTTCATCTTGTCGCCATTGAATACCTCTTCCATGGATTGTTCGTTTACATTTCCAACATGCAATTTGTCAAAAGCAAAACAACAAGGATATGCCCGGCCATCTGGAAACGCATGAAGGTGCATCCACGGTAGCATACAGAATGTATCGCTTTCGATTAACAACTCCTTTTCCTTAGGAGTCATGTCTTTGATCTTTAGTTTCTCGGGCTCTTTCGCCCCGTACTCATATGCCATTGTACCATTCTCCTATTATTGGGAAAGTCTTTGCAAAATCTTTTCCGCTTCGTTTGTCGTATTGACTGTAAAATGTCTTGAAATCTTTTTGTAGTTTACTCTGTTCGGCCGCACCTGCGTGTGGTGTTTTAACAACATCTAGGTAGTCTATCAATCGCTGTGTTTGATTGACTTCCATGTGTTCTAAGTGCTTCACATTGTTATTTAAAAACTTCTGTATGTCACCTTTAAATTTATTTCTCAGGTCATCCGGTAGCACAAGTGGTGATTGGAAGCTAGGGAACCTCAATATATTAAGTGTGTAATTAAGTGTTGGTCCGTATACCTTACTTGCACTCTTGAACCACACCATTTTCTCCAGTAGCTCAGGCAATGTTTCCAAACACAGTGCATTGATAGTACACATGTTGTGTATTTCAGATGGAACTTTATCAACCATCAT
>Ga0308010_1001418_pt1 | contig 13331 bp, 10 predicted proteins | sample Neamet129_FD_202368 | JGI IMG/M metagenome (GOLD analysis project Ga0308010, IMG submission 202368) | Marine microbial communities from water near the shore, Antarctic Ocean - #129 | ecosystem: Environmental > Aquatic > Marine > Unclassified | place: Southern Ocean | collected 2014-07-24 | reverse complement strand
CCGTCGCCCTTCGGAGCACCGCGCAGTAAATACATGCCACGAATGATGCCTTGGTCAACACCTTGCGGCTTAGGAGGCATAGGATAATTCTCATTGTAAACGGCAATGTAGTGGATGACGTCTTTGTCTTGGCCATACATTTCATCGACTCCATGTTGGATGATGGTCGCCAATTCGTAGGCAAATGCAGGGTCCCAGGCTCGGACTGCTGGATTGGTATGAGCCATCAGAAGCGAGTGCCCGTCTTGGTGTTGCAACCCTTCACCGTTGAGGGTGGTTCGGCCAGAAGTAGCACCCATCAGGAAACCGCGAGCGCGCTGGTCAGCTGCTGACCAAATCAGGTCAGCCACACGTTGGAATCCGAACATCGAATAGAAGATGTAGAATGGAATTGTTGGATAATGATGGGTGGCAAAAGAGGTTGCTGCTGCGATGAAGGTTGAAGTTGCACCCGCTTCGTTAATGCCTTCTTCCAATAACTGGCCTTTGGCAGATTCCTTGTATTTCATCAGCACTTTGTGGTCGACCGGTTTGTAGAGTTGGCCTTCAGGGTGATAGATTCCGAATTCTGCAAATAATGGGTCCATGCCGAAGGTACGTGCTTCATCAGGGATGATTGGAACGATTCGCTTACCGAATTCCTTGTCTTTCATCAAAGCGCGCAAAATACGCACGAACGCCATTGTTGTCGAGACTTGCATCTTGCCCTTAGTACCCTCATCAAAGACAGCATAGGTTGCTTCATCGGGGAGTGTAAGGTCGAACTTAGGAACGCTCCGTGTTGGAACGAAACCGTCCATTGCTACTCTGCGTTGTTTTGCATAGGCAACCAGTTCGGGAACATCCTCTGGCATGACATATGGATACTTTTCCAAATCTTCATCCGAGAAGTCGAGTCCAATATCATCGCGCATGTACTGCATGCTTTCCATATCGGCCTTCTTCTTTTGATGCGTGGTGTTTCGACCTGCAAAAGCAGGTCCAAGGCCGTATCCTTTGATGGTCCGTATGAGGACAACGCTTGGCTGGCCTTTGTGAGCGGTCGCTTGAGCATAGGCTGCATGGAGTTTGATGAAATCATGCCCGCCAACATCGGAGCACAAATCGACTAAATCCTCATCACTCAAGTGAGCGACCAAAGCAGCGAGGCCTTCGGAATTAAACAAATCCTTACGGATGGTCGCACCGTCTGCAGTTGTGATTCGTTGTTCATCACCATCGACCAATTGGCCAAGACGTGCAGCGATTAAGCCGGCAGAATCCCGAGCAAACAAATCGTCCCAACTGCTGCCCCACAGTACTTTGATGACGTTCCAGCCAGCGCCCCGAAATCTTCCTTCGAGTTCTTGGACAATCTTTGAATTTCCGCGAACTGGACCATCGAGGCGTTGTAGGTTACAGTTCATGGTCATGACAATGTTGTCAAGACCTTCACGACCTGCAAGAGAGAGTTGAGAGAGAGATTCAGGTTCATCTGATTCTCCATCACCCATCGTATACCAGACGCGAGAGTTTGCAGTAGAGACCAAACCACGCCCTTCGAGATAGCGGTTGAAACGGGCTTGATGAATGGCCGTCATAGCACCAAGGCCCATGCTTACGGATGGGAATTCCCAGAAATCAGGCATTAAGCGTGGATGTGGATACGAAGACAATCCCTTACCACCCGTTTCTTGACGGAACGCTTCCATTTGTTCATGGGTCAATCTTCCTTCGAGCCAAGCACGTGCATAGACTCCTGGAGAGGCGTGCCCTTGCCAGTAGAGGTGGTCGCCTTGTCCTGCGCCATCTTTGCCGCGGAAAAAGTGATTGAAACACACTTCCCAAGCATGGGATGTTGAAGCATAGGTCGAGATGTGCCCGCCAATGCCTTCGAAGAATGTGTTACCACGGGTGACGATCATCATGGCATTCCATCGGATAATACCGTGGAGGCGTTGTTCCATTTCCAAATCGCCAGGATAATGACCTTGGCTATCGGGGTGAATGGTGTTGAGATAAGGTGTATTAACGACGTCGATTTCAACGCCAGCATGGCGAGCAGCATCAACAGTTGACAGTAAGAGGCGACGGGCTTCTTCGTCACCGAGTTGGTCTTGAACAGCAAGAATCGAATCGACCCACTCCTGTGTAGCAACAGGGTCTGGGTCCGGTAAAGTTCCTCGAACACCGAAGCCCATGTCTTACTCCTCCTTGACCTGCCCTCCAACCGTGGGGTTTTCAACCCCTCGCTTGAAATCACGCCTGATTTTTGTTGGGTTCTGTCTTTCAGACCTGATTCTGACTTATTCGGCGCTCTATACATCGATTTTTGTTACCTGCTTTCATGTTTTTTTGGGGCAAGCAATAAAAGCCGATTACTCAGCGAGCAGGTTATGTCCGTCGAGGCTATGGTTCAAACGATGATTGATGATTTAACTGCCGCTCTTGCTGATGCCGTTCGGCATGACAAGGGTAACGCTGCTGCTGGAACTCGTGTCCGCAAGGCTATGCAAGAAGCAAAGTCTGCTGCACAAGCAGTTCGCGCACAAGTCCAAGCTGACAAAAACGCGTGAGGTTAGGAGCGCGTTAATACGCGCCATTCTCCTCCACCGTTGAGAAGATTTACTTCTCCACTTGATTCAACAATCCACCCATTGGGTGTTAACGTTACGTCAGGTGAAACAACGAGCGTTGTCACTTGCGATAAGGTGGAGTCCAAATCCGACTCCCAGGTCGAATCTATTGATCTCCAATGACCGGTAATCCCCTTTTCCTCCGCATCAAGTGGAGCATAAAACGTATACAACCAGTGCATACCAAGTGTGTCTTCTGAAACATACAAAAAGTGCTCTCCATTGTTAAGTTCCATTTCACTTGCCGCATCATCAGTCCACATGGTTTGTCCATGAAACGATGCAAGCAACGAAAGCGGAAGAAGCAAAAGAACAGTCAATCCTACAACCTTGGCTTTCGAGAGAGGGGCGTCGTATGTCGGCACTTCGATATGAAGCCGCAATTGTTGAAGCAACAGCACGAGAGGGATGAACAGCAGAGTAGCATACCGTCCATTATTACCCATCGTCCAAATCACCCCTGGCCAATTGGCATTCCAAATACTCGCTTCATAGGTCCAAAGAGCTGCGACGTAAAACACAAGTGCGGTCATAATCCCTGCAATATATCCAGTCATCAGAGCAGTTTTCGAATCCTCGACTGATTTGAGTCCTTGAATCACAGGCCCTACAAACGGCCATGAGACCATTCCAAATAAAGTGAAAATGATGACAAGGTCCAGTACGGAAAAGACCAATGCGGTGATGTACCGAACAGGACTTTCAACCATTATCGAAAGCGTACTGTTGTATTCAAGAAAAGCAAGAACAATCATGCAGAGAGACACAGTAAGAGAAACAACGGTGCCAACGATATGTGGTTTTGACATCCATCTGGTTTTTTCGCCACTGCGTTGCTGAACCTCGTTCCAAAGCGTAGCCAAAACAGTCAGTACCAACGCTCCGACAAGAACTCCAGTTCCACCTACGAAGCCCTTTGAATACGGCATCAGCATGAAAGCGATACCGCCACCAAACGATTGAAAAATCCGGTTTTTGGAAGAAAAAAAGCCGGTAAAAAGCACAAAGGAAACAGCACAAAAAACCGCCAAATAAACTTCTTCATAGCCACGACCGATTGAAAAAATAAACGCTGGCGAGAGAGAAAGAATTGCAGCCGAACGCACCCCTCCCCATCGGTATACGCAGGCAATCATACCAGCAAAAGTAAGCAAAGCCATCGCTTTAATGCCAACTTCCGACATACTATACAACGGTAAAACAACACGCTGACCACCGTCAGTAGGGTCGCTTTCACCCGCAGTTTCGGGTCGTAAATCGCCCCATGGAAGTGCACCGTCTTCATCGACCGCCATTTTGACCTGTGTGTCCAGTCCTAAGTCGCTGGTGAAACAGACGATGATGTTGAGCAGGATGCCCAATATCAGCAAACGCATCCAGAGCCGGTCATCTTCGAAATTCAACCGCTCCATAGCCAACGGTTCGGGGGGTGAGGTTCAACCCTTTCGGACACTTCGGGGGTACATGAGCGGAATTCTAGAGGGTATTCGAATTGTCGATGTCTCACGAATATTGGCCGGACCATATGCGACCCAAATGCTGGCTGACCTCGGTGCTGAAGTCATCAAAATCGAGGCACCATGGGGTGATGACACCCGTCGATGGGGCCCTCCCTTCACCACTGGATTTGATGGAAAAAAAGTCGCCGCGTATTTCTTATCATGCAATCGAGGCAAGGAGATTGTCACTTTTGACCTCAAACGCGAGGCCGGAGAGGTTCGAGCGTTGATTGAAACGGCCGATGTCGTCGTTGAAAATTTTCGACCTGGAACCCTTGAACGTCTGCTTGGGCCTCTGCCGAGTGATGTTATTCTCTGTTCGATTTCAGCCTATGGCGCAACAGGACCTCGACGTGATGAACCGGGTTACGATGTCGCCTTGCAAGCACGGAGTGGAATCATGGGCATCACTGGAGAGGCAGGCGGAGCGCCCGCCAAAGTAGGTGTCGCATGGATTGATGTCATCACAGGCCTCAATGCCGGAAACGCCATTCTCGCTGCATTATTTCACAAACAAAAGACCGGTGAAATCATGCGCATTGATCTTTCTCTTTGGGATTGTGCGATTGCTGCTTTGATCAACCAAGCGCATAACGCAATGGCGAGCGGTACCAACCCTACTCCAATGGGTTCAGCTCATCCAAATCTGGTCCCCTATCGTGCCTTTGAAGCGAAAGATGGATGGTTTGTTATCGCCGTCGGTTCTGACAATCAATGGCTCACTTTAGTCGAGTCGTTGGAACTTGATAATCAAGTAAATTGGGCTACCAATGAAGGGCGTGTTGATGCCCGTGAAGCAGTTGAATCATGTGTTGCAAACGAAGTTTCCAAATTCAATCGCAGTGAACTTGAGGAGAAATTGTCTGGTGTTCCTTGTGCCCCGGTCAACACCGTTCTCGAAGCCCTTGCAGATCCTCAAAGTGTAGCGCGTCAAGCTGTCACTCAATACCAAGGTGTTGAAGTATTAGCAAGTCCGTTGCGTTTTATGCAATCCTCAAAATGAGAATAAGGACGTTTGTCCGCCTTCACGGATGAGACCAACGGACCGTAACTTGTCAAACGCGTTATCCATTCGCCGCTGGCTGAATTGTCGCTCGACTTGCAAGAATTGTGTGAGACCTTTGACATCGATTTGACCTGGAAGCAGGTCTTCATCAGCAACTTCAACCGCAGGATGGTTGTGGAAAATCTCACGGATTTCATCAAGGCGAAGAGGGACTTCTTTGTCTTTTACTTGACAAATTGTTTCGATGGAGCCGTGTTCTTTGATGAGTTTGATTCCAGTTTTTGGCCCTATGCCTTTGATGCCAGGATGAAAATCGGTTCCAATCATAATGGCCAAATCAACTAATTGTTCTCGGCTGAGCCCATGTCCGTCGAGCATTTCTTGCAAGTTGATGAGTTGTGCACGAACGGTTCTTCCATGTTGTTTGGTACCATCGCTCATCAGATTACGAACCAGCCGAGGTGTTCCATACAACAACGCATCCCAGTCTTGGGTCGCGACAATATCAAGTTGACCTCTGGCTGCCATCACTGCTGCTTGGCCTTCGCCTTCTGCTTTGGCTACAACCCAAGGCACACCGAGTAAGTCGAGCATTTGCTTGGTTTCATCGACCATCTCTTGAGAATAATGCATGATGCGCGGCGCCATTTTTTGTGCCAATGCAAAATCACCGACTTCTAAGGCTTCTTTGTGAATGCGTTCTGCTTCCTCTCTGCGCGCTCGCCTGGACGCCAATTCATCCGCTTTCAATTCCGGTGACTCGCCATCAAAAATGTAAACTGGTTTGATTCCGAAACTCAACAAGGTTGCAGTTCGGTTGAGAAAACCCATCAGGTGGGAGACAACTTTACCATCATCAGAACGAAGTGGTCCACCAGCGCTTTGAGGTGAACGGTCACGCATTGTGGTAAGAAACTGAAATGCTGTAAGAAAAGCATCAATGCCGACTCGCTGTCCTGAAAGACTGGCCAAATCGATGTCCTCAGGCGTTACGAGGTCTCGAAGGTTACAGCCCATGAAGTGAACATGGGGCGACAGTATGTGTATATTCGCATCCGAATCCGTCAAGAAGGCGAGGCGCAAGCGCTCACCATGGCGAGTCATGTAGCGAGTTTACGTGGCTGGCATCCAGCATTGGCTCGAGCAGAAGTCTCAGCACTGCTACCACACGCCAAACTTATTCGCCTGGCTTCTCGAAGATTGGTTCGGCTTGAAGGCGATATTTCACTCTCACAAATGCAAGCCACAGTCGAGCGTGCAAGTGGATGTCAAGCATTGCTTTGCCACGCAGTCGTTTGGGAACATGAAGTCGATACTTCGGCCTTTATTGAACAGATGCAGACATATCTAGAAACCTATCCACGAACTGGTTCAGTTGCGGTACGTTCGATGAAGCACGAAGGTAAAATGGCAGGCGTCAGCAGTCGTGAATTGGCAAGAAAAATAGGTGGTATTCTTTCATCGCTCGGCTATTCAATCGACCTCGAATCTCCCGTGCATCGGCTCGGTATGGTGCTTGATGCCAGTGCAGGAATTATCGCATGCGGTTGGATGGTTGGTTCGGGTGATGATTCAGACGGTATCACTTCACGACGTGCTACAGACCGACCGTTCTTCAAGCCGGTTAGCCTTGACCCCCGACTTGCCCGTTTGGCAGTCAATGTAGCATCAGGACCTCATGACAAAGGAGCGACGCTTGACCTCATGACCGGTACCGGTGGATTTGTTCTTGAAGCTGCGCTTTCAGGTCGAGAAACATATGGCGTTGACCTCGACCCTTTGATGATTGAAGGAGCCCAAAAGAATCTTGATTGGGCCATGCCGAATTCGGAGGCCCAACTGCTCTTGGGCGATGCTACACAATTGCCTGATGTTCTCCCTTCACATGCACACAACAGGATTTGTGGTTTTGTTCTCGACCCTCCGTATGGCAGGAATTCTCATGGTTCTCTCGACCATGCTGATTTGATTCGCTCGGTACTTCAAAGCGCTCGAAAGGTGGCCGCCCCTGATGCTGATTTGGTGTTGATTTTACCGATTCATCCCTTTGGAGAACACCCAGATGAAGCGCTGGAAGTGGATGTTTCCGTGGAACTGCTTCACGGACAATGGCAAGATATTCAATCAACCTTTGCTGAAACAGGATGGCGTATCAACCAACGCTGGGTCGAACATGTCCACGCAAGTCTCGGACGGCTCATACTTCACGCAACAATTGTTCCTCAAGATTGAGAAGTACTATCGCATCTTCCTCAGTCGGTACAGGGAATTGCGCTTTGTGAGGACAACCCTCATCGAGAATGACCTTATCGTTTTGATCGAGGACATTTGGATAGGTTCGACAGCCTTGTGGACGAATTTCGTAGACTGAACACATTCCTTCAGCATTGACGTCAGCAGAAGCGGTCAATAAAAAGACGCAAGCACGAGTTTTTTCGTCGTTCAGAAGAGTGAGAATACCGTTATTCCGCCATGTGAAGTCTTCAATCGCCATTCCGGTTCTGCGTGCAAGGAGTGCCGCTTCAGCCTTGGTCAATGGCATGGTTGTCTCTCGGCAACAGGCGGAGCACCCCATCGGAATACACGGTAGTGAGCGCCCCATAGACGAGCCAACCCTTCCGCCTTCTTCAAGAAGGGGGGGTGTCTCGCAAGACTAAGGGCGATTAGGGTAGCCTGGATATCCTGACGGGCTTCGAACCCGTCGACGCGGGTTCAAATCCTGCATCGCCCATTGAACAGGAGCGCCGTAAGGGTGGTACTCTATGCCATTCTAAAATATGTTGAAACGGGAAAGACTTTCAAAATTAAATTGGTCCGACCCATTCAACCACTTGAACATCGAAGTAGTAAAGCGTGAGTTCATATTGAATTGTTACACTTGAATCCTCGCGTTCACACTCAAATGTTGAATCTCCTGATTCTACATTTGCAGTAATGTTCATCGAATATTCTCCAATCACTTCTTCACTTGAATCAAATAATTCTTCGATCTCTTCTACAGTATACCCCTGAATAAAAGGGTAAGTCTCAAATTCGGGATATGAAAAAAGTTCCAGGCCCCTCCAATCACTCGATTCAGTGGTGAAACTCACTGATTCTGCAGATGGATGATCCATAACGACCGATACAGAATCTGGCGCATCTTGACCATCATCGGCGAGGCAACCAAGACCGGATGTGTCCTCATTATCTTCCTCAGAATCCATCACATATACCGACAAATAAACCTCAATAATATTCATCTCCTTCGCTTCTTCTGGAAATTGAGTTTCATCCATAAGTATCGAGAAAGTTTCTTGATTACCAAGTTCTCTACTGGTTTCAGCAATCCAAGTAATCGCCCCAAATTCTCCATCAATGAGATACATATTTTCTCGTTCATGGGCATTTGCCGGAATGATAGACTCAAGATAATAAGAATGAACCGGCATCGATATCAAAAGAAGAAGAATGATTCCCGTGAAAAGTTGCAAACTCCTCTTTTTCTTGAAAAGTTCAAAAACATTTTGGAAAAAGAGTTTCGGATTCATATCAAATTCAATTTTTACCATGACCCTTGATAGAACTCATTATTATAAACGATTTGCCGGTTTTTGATTTATTAGATTTAAAAAATAAGTTTGTAATAGTTCAAGATAATCATTTAATCAACAGCAGAATCTTGTAATACGAAACAATCGACCAAAGGGGAACTGCTAAGAACAAAATGAATACACCGACAGATGAGGGAATCCACATGAAACTTCGAATTCATCAATTTCTTTCAAAATGCGGTGAGTTTTCATCGAAAGAAGAAGTCAAGCAAGCCATCTGGAGTGGCGATGTCACGGTCAATGATTCGATTGTGAAACATATCGCCTATGAATTCAATCCTGCAAAACGTGCTGTAAAGTACCGTGGCAAAGAATTGTTTCTTCCCGACAATGATGTTTATTTTCTCCTCAACAAACCTTCGGGATGTATTTGCTCCCGCCTCAATTCACAAGAACTTGAACATCACAAAGTCTCTGTCTATGAGATTTTTCGAGATGCTGTAGAGCCTTCGATTTACGAATCTCTGGTCACCGTCGGTAGACTCGATGAAGAGACGACTGGCTTGTTATTGGTCACCACTGATGGTAAGTTAGTCCATTCAGTCACCGACCCAAATAAGAACATCAAGAAGACTTACCGAGTGAAGACGAAGGAGGCAATTACCGAGGCTCAACTCGAGTCAATACGCGAAGGCGTTGAAGTATCGGTCACCGAATTCGGCTCATTAGAAGAATTTCTAACCCGCCCTGCAACCATCGAGTTAGAAAGTGCAACATGTGCAGTTTTAACCATCGATGAAGGAAAGAAAAGGCAAATCCGTAGAATGTTCACGACCCTTGGAAACCACGTCAATCATTTACATCGATTGTCAACCGAAGGGATGGTGCTAAAAGAATACGGACTTGAACTTGGCCAATTTTGTACCGTCACACAAGAAGAAATCAATCGAGCACTGTTCTCTTCATCCAGAAAATGAGTGCTTGCCCGCTGACATTCAGCCGGCCAGTTGTGTACCGTCACGCAAGAAGGAATTAACGAAGGACAGTTTTTTCATCGCCACATGAAACTATTGAGGCGTTTGCATGGTTATGAAACGTGGTTCAACCTTTGATTTTACGAACCAAAATAAAACCAAGAACGATACTCAAACCATAGGTGCTCAATTCGATGGACGATTCGAGAAGAGTAAGTGCTTCTTGGGCAGCTGCGGTACCATTTTCAAGGAGACCGAGTGTCAATCGTTCCCAATTAACAACGATAATGTCACGCGATTCAAGCCACTTAAAAAGTATGATTTCGCCGATTAAGAACAATCGGAATATGTTCGTTGCCATCGACCAAATGAGGGCAAGAATCACCCCAAGAATAACGCCCTCAATCGCTGTTGGGCCGAGTAATTCAATCCACGCACTGGTATCCATGTGTCACCGTGTATTCTTGTACCGTATTACATTTTACAACGAAGTACAATGGAACTTTGAATTTTTGTGAAGGGGGGGATTTTCAGAAGCCGTTTTCTTGAAGCCAACCCGTCACTGGGATGTTGTTTTTACGCAAGACTGCTGCTGCTTCAGTCAGTAGAGTTTGTCGGCGTTGCATGTTCTGCTGATGTTCAGCAATAGCGGCTAATTGAATGAGTGCATCAGCGTGTCCTTCGTGGTCATTCACTGTTTTGGCGAGTCGTAAACTCAGTTCGAATTGTTCTCCTGCTTTTTCCAGTTGAGTGCGGTAGAGGAGAGTATTTCCAATATTAAACAAAGCAATACCTTCGCCTTGCCGGTCTCCAAGTTGCTTCATGATGGCAAGAGATTCAGTGAAGTAATGTTCCGCTTCTACGAATTGATCTTGCTCTTCGAAAAAGACGCCCAAGAGATTGAGTGTATCGGATTGACCCCGTAAGTCTGAAAGTTTCTTTTTCATCTTTAACGCCATTTTGTACAAGCGTTCAGCTTCAACTAAATCGCCTCGTTGCTTGGCTTGCGATGCGAGTTGAATATGAGAAAATGCTTCGCCTCTTCGGTCACCTATTTGCCGTTTGATAGCGACACTCTCGTTGGTTAATCGTTGGGCATCACTGGTGTTTCCAAGATGTTCGGCAATCGTCGAAAGATTGGCGAGAATAATTGCTTCACCTTCCAAATCCTTTTGCTTTCGTTTGATGATTAAGCCTTGACGATAATGGAGTTGAGCCGCTTGGTAATCTTTCTTTGATTCTAAAATATTCCCAAGTCCGATAAGTGCGACGGCCACACCGTTTTCATCACTGTGCGATTCCTTAATTTCCAATGCTTGTGAAAACAGGTGTTGTGCTTGGTCGTATTCATTTCCAATGAGTGCGAGGTTGGCCATAGCCAGAATGACATCAGCTTCACCGTTTTTCTCACCCAATTCATGTTTCATTGCTTGAGCATCCTGGAAGGTCGAGTACGCTTTGGAAACATCTCCTTGATTGAGTGCAACATAGCCAATATTGATGAGCGCATCCGCTTCTCCACTCCGGTTTGATTCTGCCCGAAAGGTATCGAGTGCTCGGTGGTAGTATTCCATGGCCGCTTGATATCTTCCAGTCAAGCGTGCAGCATTCCCGAGTTTCAAATCAGTTGAACCTTGAATTTTCACGCCCTGCGAAGACAGTTCGTCACCTGCTTTCAAGAGGTTTTTGACATTCGACATCTGTTGATTCGATGGATTTGAAGTTTGAATATTACCAACAAAACCAATTTGTTCAAGAGCCAATACCATTGCCTTAGCCATATCTTCGGGACTGTTTTGGACAATGGTTTGGGAAGTCAAATTCCCCATAATTACACTGTCGACAATTTTTTGTTGAGTGTAAACGTTCGCTCCAGACACGTGTTGCGTTTCGGTGCCAACAGGTACCCACTCAGAACCGGTCCATTCCGAGTTCCCATCTTGGCTAAGTTGACGCTCCACCATGATTCATACAAGAGGTGTTCAACTATCTAAGTATTGTTTGAATGGAATATTTTAAAGTAAAATTGAGGAGAAGGGCAAGTACTGTTAAATGATACATCAAGGCCTATAACCTACATACGGGGGGGCTTCAACATGGTGAAAATTGCAATTTATGTCGACACCTCGGGTTCAATGAATGAACGAATCTATGGTGAAATGGATGAAAGTTTCAGTGGAAAAACAAGTTCAGTCCTCCGTAAAGTAGCGCGCTCTATGGGAGTCAAAGGACGGGTCAAAAAGAACTTGGTTGCCAAAGCGATGTGGGAGAACCTCGTTCCAACTTTCAAAGACCGCCAAACAAAAGTATCGACAATAAACAGCAGAGGACTCTCCAGAATTCTTGCACCTCTTGAATTCCGAAGCGAGGAAGACTTGTTGAAGATTCAGTTCCCAAAGCCCGGTGGCGGAACCTATCTCTGGAAATTTTTGGTCGAGGAAGCCCAAGAACTCAGCAAAGACAGTGTCGATTGGTTATTTTTCTTAATCAGCGACGGAATGGACATGAGTTCCCCGCCACCATTCAATGGAATTCATGGTTTTCAACCGTGTATTGAAGCGATCAAACAAATCGGTATCGATGTCGAATTTCATATTATAGGTCTTGGCCTACCTGATGATTCAGTCAATGTATTCCGTCAAGTGAGTGGAGCAAGCGGAGGTTCATTTGTCAACATCGTTGAAGCAGGAGAAGATGTCGAACAGGCAGTCGAGGAAGTTGGAGGTGCGTTAGAAGAATCTTTGAATCCGATTGCACGTATGGCGAGCCGGCAAAGAAGGCAACAGGAATACCTTGAATCGCGACAAGACGGTGATCTTGAAATCACTACCGAAATTGCCCCGCCACAGCCGTCATACACCGGTTATACCTATGGCGACCTCACGATTGAAGACACAAACCCTGAGCAACTCTCTCAGTGGCAAAACGACTTACTGCGAATACGTGGCGATGAGAAAATTGAAAACATCCAAGCCTATGAAAACTGGGTCTCAATGCGTTCAACCCCGCTGTTTTCAGAGACGCCTGGGATTCCAATCGATTCATGGGCTCTTTCTGCAGCAGATGTCATGCTGATTGGAAGTACGAAAATCGACAACCTCTTCACTTTCCTTTCTCAAATCCGTAGTTCAGACGTCCCCATTGAAAATCGTCGCATCATTGTTCGAGGTGAGAATATCTCGGAGACATTATTGGATACGCTTTCGAACTCGGGTGCAAGGGTGGTCATTTATCCTGAAGAACTTCCACCACCACCGCCGCCTGAATTGGATGATGAAAAGTGGGAACGAAATGAATACGACTTCAATGATAACCCGACCAGAGAGTGGGAAATATATCCGCATCTGGGAACAAGTAAGGCACGACCTTCGGTGGTTATCGACCCGCCAGCATACCCCGAATACGTCGAGAAACTTTCTGAGGTATTTTCGCGAAAGAATCTCGTTGCAGAGTTAGAAAATAAATTGCGTCCGATCCAAAGGTCCTATGCTGAAGCAGTCTTCAAGCCTTCATGGAAACAATTCAATTCCAATTGGGTACCTGATGATTGGCCATCCCTGCTTTCTCATGAACCTCAAGCCGTCGGTGAAGCCTTTTGTGAAGCATTGCGTATTTCTTACATTCAAGTGGTCCATGAATGGTTAATGTCTCATGGTAATCGACCAAAATTCGTTTTGGTTCGGCTTTCAAATGAATCAAAAACG
>Ga0308010_1001409_pt1 | contig 13378 bp, 15 predicted proteins | sample Neamet129_FD_202368 | JGI IMG/M metagenome (GOLD analysis project Ga0308010, IMG submission 202368) | Marine microbial communities from water near the shore, Antarctic Ocean - #129 | ecosystem: Environmental > Aquatic > Marine > Unclassified | place: Southern Ocean | collected 2014-07-24 | reverse complement strand
GAATCGTGGGGCGCTAAACATCTTATTGAAAATCCTCAAGATTTACTCAGACATATCTAAACCTGTTAGAATCATTGGGTTGGCGGTTGAACTATTAAGAAATAAAGATATCAAATAACCGTAGACATAGAATCCGGGGGCGACCTGGCTTCGACGTGGGTTTAAAAGCAATTTAGGGCATACCGAGGACCAGCTACCTCGTAAATACATCTGGAAAAAGCAATAATTGCAAACGAAGATAGTTACGCTCTAGCCGCTTAATCCGGTTAGACTCCGCACCGATGGGCCTCAACGTCGGGTCTGGCAACAGACAGTGGAGCCATTAGCGAGGATCGCACTTTGTAGGGTCACTTTGCATAGTGTTAACTAATAGGTGACTCGCCTGACCTCAGTTCGCCTGTTGACGGTTTTCAGGTTAAATTAAATAGCATGGCTAAGTATGTAGATCTGATTGTAGAGGATTTGCGGACGCGGGTTCGATTCCCGCCGCCTCCACCAATTTAGTGTTTTACCAAGCACTATAAAATACAAAAAGCCCTTATGAATTAACGCATAAGGGCTTTTTGTTGTCCGATGCTAAGTCAAACCCAGTCATCGGAGGTTCCTTTATAGACAAATGCCATTGTAGGTATATGATTATGTAAAATTATGAAGGGAATATGTAATGGCAATGAATATATTTAAAGGGGGGCGTAGAGCTTCTAAGATTGCAATTGGATTATGGTTAATTGTATGTGCTGTGGTTATTTTATCCGTGTTATTTACTAAGGGCATTTCCGATACTGCAGACGACTGGTATTCGATGTTTGGCGCGATCGTTGTACCACTAATGATTATTTGGGGCTTTACTTATGCAACAGGATATATTATTCGTGGCTTTCTGCGCATCCCAAAAGGACAGGATAACAAATGAAAAAACTGCTATTAATAACCCTTATCTCGAATGCTAGATAAATGAGTAATGTTGATTGGGAAGTTAATTGGAATTTTTGGTTGAATATGCCTACTGTCACAATCTGGCAGGCATGTGCTTTATCACTGGATATTGACCCAGACAAGATGACTGGGTCTATGGAATGTGATGGATGGCAGTTTTATCCGAGTTCATTCCGAACTATTAAGGAAAAGGATGATTTTGATAAGCGCTGTAGATTGCTGACCAAAATAGCTTTCAATAATGAAAATATCCGCAGTACTGAAGGTATCCGCGTTCTTTCAATAAACCATAGAGATATTGATTCCGAGATTTATCTAGGAGGTTTTCCCGAGTGGGCATTAAGTATAAAGTGGGATATTCCTAAAGAATTAAAAACCCCAGTCACTACAAAAGAAAAGATTAAAGATAAACCTAATAAAGATTTATGGCTTATACCTAGAGATAGTGATCCGGAATCAAAGCTGCCTTGGCACATATCTGCACGATACTTTGCCAGAAAATTAGTTAAGGATGATCCGACCTTGCTAACCAAAAGAAGCATTTTATGTATAAAGGTTGCTGCCTCACTAGCAGGTGTTGGCTTGTATAAGAGGGGAGGGAAAAAACCTTATGATCCCCAAACAATAAGAAAGGCAATTATCAAAATTAAATTTGATTAATCATCAAAGAAGAAATAAGAGAGGAGGTTAATAGCATGGAAGATATAGGATACTCGATAGTATTGCTTGGAATAATTATGGCAATGTATTACAGCAGTTATCGCATGATAAAGAATTTCGTTAATGCTACAAAAAAGAATTTATTTAAGACAATAGCCACTATTTTTGGTATAGCCATTGCAGGTGGCGTTATTTATTTAGCTGCGTCGGAGCTACGAAAAAAGGTGGAGTTGTTTATTTAAGTAATGGAAGCTTGTTTAGCATCTCTTCACAATAATCCCACTCATCCAGTGTCTCTTTCCACTCTAATGGAATTGCATTTACGCCTTTGTATGCGCCAAGAACCATACCAATAGCAATTCCTCTTGAAGCATTGTCCCCACCGACCATCGTGTTTGCTTGTAGTGCTTTTTTTAGTCCATCCTCTTCATTTTCGTATTTCAGTATGAAGTAGACAGCCCCAGGAAGAGTTCCCTCAGTAGGACTTGCTTTGCCTACTTTTATCGGTTCTGAGCGACCTACGTCCCATAATTTTGCCATGCTTGTAATTGCAAGGTCATCAGAAAATTTCTCCTGAAAAAGTGCTGAATTTTCATCTGAAGCTTCTTTTGCTTTTGCAATTGCTTGAGCAACTTTATCCTGAAAAAAACCTTCCATTTCTAAAGCAGCAGACTCAACTGCATTAGATGGAGTCTCACCGTTAATTACACGGTGGGTGACGCGAGCAAAAAACTCGCCCCCGCCTAGTGCATGAACATCTCTATGTGTAAACATGCTTTTTCTTGCAGCGTCTACTACCTCATCTTCTGTGTCGTAATATGCATGTGTTGCTGCATGGCGTATTGCCATCGCGTTAGAAACTCCACCAAGATGTTCAACAGGTACCCCCTGTCTTACTTGTCCATAAGTCTCTCTAGTCATAGTGCATATCCAAGAGCCCCAGCCGTTTTCAAGGCGCTTCATCCAGTGAGGAATCATGTTTGCTACATTAAAAGGTTTTGGGGCATCTGAAATAGATGCCAAATACTCTAAAACCAGGATGTTGTAGTCTCCATAATCAGTTGTCCCACCTGCCTTTTTACCCGGATGGTAGTTACGCTCTCCCCAGCCAATGCCATGTGTTTGGCCACCCATCATCTCTCCTGGGGACATGTATTTTTCTATAGGTTTATTGTCATAAGCTTTATATATTTTTTGAGCATCATATTCATAATGACTTCCAAGACAGAGCGCATCAGCGACGATAGCACCAAAAAAAACACCTCTTATTCTTTCTTTTTTTGAAATATTATTCATAATTTAAGTATACAAATAACAAGAAAAAATACAAATTATCTTTATATAACTCATCTGAGTTTCCTTTCTAGATAAATACTATTGTAGGTATATAGTAATGTGGTGAAACCTGGATAAAGCTGGGAAGTTCCCAACAGAATTTCTATCGTGATAGCTTTCAGTGCGAGATCCAAGGGGTCAGGCATGCAATCAAAGTGCAGGGCTTGCGGGTGCTTTATGCAAGCAGAGAATTCCCTCTAATTGCAGGAGAGGGAAGGGCTGGAGCGAGCAAAAAGATTAAATAAGAGAATTACTAATATAGTTCTCTTACAGGAAGCCAGTATTTTAACTAATGGAGTCATTTCTAAAGACCCAAGCATGATAAGTCTGTTGGTATATTTGTTGGCATCATGGAAACATAAAAAATCTAAATCTAGCTATCGTATTAGCTAATAGCAATCGACATAGCGGCTATTTAACTATGATAGTAGTTATTTTTGACATGACAGAGGGGTTATGCGGGATATGATTTTTATCACCCATGATTAACTGTAAAGTGTGCTTTCCGGGAGATAGCTCAACTGTGATTTCCGTTTGTCCACCACCAAGATGTTTATGATTGGCATTAGCAGGTAGCGGCTTATCTAGTGCGGGACTATTCGCCACATCAATGAGTAAATGGTGATGTCCTGTATTAGACTTATCAATTCCGGCTGGTGCTACTCCCATTCCTCTTAAACCAAATTTTACTATCACTGGACTAGTCGTTACCTCCCCATCTATAGGCGATATGATATATGCCTGTGCGCCTTCTGGTGAAATAGTGCGCGCAAAAGAGGAGCCTGCAACTAAAAAAAAGCCTGATATGGCCACTATGAATATGGATTGCACTGACATGACTTACCTCTTGGTTTCTTTGGTGTCTATAAATTAGAGTATTTATAATACTCCTATAAAATACAAAAAGCTCTTATGAATAAACCCATAAGGGCTTTTTGTTATCTGATGTAATGCTACCTAATCTATAGCTCCCAGTGTGGGAGACCTTAATATTTAATACCAAATTGGGCTAGTTATTTAAGCGTAGTAATAACAACTCAATCTAAGTGGCTATTCATAATTAGTATCCTTATCTAAGAATAAGAGTACTATTAATTAATAGCATGGCTGAGATTAACTAAGCATTATTTATCCTTACGATATGAGGAGATAAAATGATTAAGACAACTTGGTTTATAAATCTGTTTCCCCCCGTTGTATTATTTACGTTCTGGTTATTTATAATAAGTACCCTTTTTCAAGAATGAGCATATTTTTTGTGTAGCGTTACTTAAAAAAATCAAGGAATTATTTACTACATTTGGGAAAATAATATAAAGAATGACCCCTGCTCAAATCTCTAAAGCACTATAAAATACAAAAATCCCTTATGAATAAACGCATAAGGGATTTTTTTGTGTCTTTACCGATCACTTCAGCCCTTTTATATCTAGTTCATACCTATATTCAATATCCCTTGTATCGTCAGACCAATCAATTTCTTGCCAATTTGCTCAAATAACGGCAATGCAATTGCATCAGTTAACTTTCTTATTTTCATTGATACCGTAGGACTAAAAATAGTGTTCCGAGCTGAGCGAGAAACTTCGTAGACAAACAATGGTTTCAAATACCTAAAGTTGACGCAAGTTGTTATTGAACATAAATTATTACCATTCATATAGACTTAAAACTATCATAATGGTTGTAATTATTGACTATTAATTATGATAAGTAATCTTCATAATACTAGGAACGTGCAAGCTGGTTGGTAGAAAAGTTGTATTTAAGTTTAAACCAGAGGGCCAAATTGACTAACGTTAATTTACTGCAGGTTGAAGTGAAAACAGGGAGTAGGGAGCATGAATTCAGCTAGCCAACTAGCTTTTGATTTAACTGAGCAGGGCATGATACCGGATGCTGTTTTGCGTAGAGGAATACAACTATTACTTAAGCAGCGCTTAAAAGAGATAGATAGTAAAGATGTAGAAATTATGGCCGAGATGCAAAGTGATTTCATTAAAAATATGAAAGAGTCGGCTATTGCACTTGTTCCAGAGAAGGCTAATGAACAACATTATGAAGTACCCGCCGATTTTTACATCAGAGCATTAGGTGCAAGGAAGAAATATAGCAGTGCATATTGGCCAGAAGGTGTAACTACATTAAATGAAGCTGAAAAAGCAGGCTTAGCTAAAACATGTGAGCATGCGCGATTGGAAGACGGGCAGCAAATTTTAGAATTAGGTTGTGGTTGGGGTTCACTCACATTATGGATGGCGGAACATTATCCAAATGCGCATATTACCGCTGTTTCTAACTCTCATTCACAACGCGAACATATTGAATCGCACGCAAAGAAAAATGGCATTAAGAATGTAAATATTATTACCTGCGATATGAACGATCTTGATATTGAAATGATTAAATTTGATCGTGTTGTCTCAGTCGAAATGTTCGAGCATATGCGTAACTGGGAAAAAATTTATGAAAATGTATCCGCTTGGTTAAAACCTGAAGGATATTTCTTTAAGCATATTTTCGTACATAAGACAGCAGCCTATGAATTTGCTGATAATGGTCCAAGTGATTGGATGAGTCGTTATTTCTTTTCCGGCGGCATTATGCCTAGTGATGATCTTCCACTAGCATTTCAAAAAGATCTTATTTTTATCCAACGATGGCGCTGGGATGGTCGTCATTATGAAAAAACAGCCAACGCATGGTTGGAAAATATGGATAACAATAAACAAGCATTATTACCTCTATTTAAAGAAGTATATAGCAACAATGACATGCATAAATGGTGGTCAAGGTGGCGTATGTTCTTTATGGCCTGTGCAGAGTTGTTTGGTTACAACAATGGTCAAGAATGGTGGGTAAGTCATTATTTGTTTCAAAAACCGAAAGTAAATTAGTAGAAAATGAACAAGATTGTAATCAATATCATTTTGTTTCAAATAGGATGGTTTGCTTGTGTCTTGTCGGCGGCAAATAATCATCCGTTAGTGGGTGCAAGTATTTCCTTGTTTATCATTGTTTCTCACGTGCTCCTATCTAGAGAATATAAACAGGAAATAAGAATTATTGTTATAGCAATGGTAATAGGTCTTTTTTTAGATAGTCTTATTATTTCAGCAGGGTGGGTCACTTACACATCAGGAATGTTTAATGATTTTATCGCTCCGTATTGGATTGTCTTGATGTGGGCTTTGTTTGCTACAACATTGAATTACTCATTAAGCTGGATGAGAAATAAATTACTATTATCTGTTGTGCTTGGCGCAATTGCTGGGCCACTTGCTTATTATGCTGGCATGAAACTCGGGGCTGTCGAGTTTATTAATGAAACTAATGCGCTTATTTCTTTATCAATCGGCTGGGCAATATGTACTCCATTGTTATTAAAATTATCCGTAGATAGGTCAGAGCAGATTAATAAACAGTATCGTAAATTTTTCTGATAGGTAGTGAATTAACATGAACTGGACGCTGTATATAGATGGTCTTCTCGTTATTGTTATTTTAGCGTCCTTGACTTGGTTGCTAAGCCTTTATTTGAAAGATGTCAGTATTGTTGATAGTGCTTGGTCTTTGATGTTCTTAGCCACAGGAATTTATTACTTTCAAAGCAATCTCACGCCAGACTTAAAAACAAATATCTTTTTTGCTTTGTTAATTCTATGGTCTTTACGTTTAACGATCCATTTAACGTGGCGGAACTGGGGTGAACCTGAAGATAGACGTTATCGAAAAATTCGAGAAAAATATTCGCCTAATTTTGAATTTAAAAGCTTGTTTATTATTTTTATTTTTCAGGCAGCACTAGCCTCGATTGTATCTTTATCTGTTGTGGCTGTGATGGATGGAAAAAACGATTCTTCCAATATTGGATATATAGAATATATTGCCGTCGTTATTTGGACGATTGGTTTTTTGTACGAATCCATTGCAGATTGGCAACTGGCGAAATTTAAATCAGATGAAGGTAATGCGAATAAAGTAATGGATATTGGTCTATGGAGAAATACGCGTCATCCAAATTATTTTGGTGAAACTTTAATTTGGTGGGGTTTTTATCTTTATGCCTTTAGCAGTGGGCCATGGTGGATCGTCGTTTCCCCTCTACTTATGTCTTGGTTGTTATTGAAATTCTCAGGCGTCGTTATGCTCGAGGAAACGATTGTTAAAAGAAGACCAAAGTATCAAGCGTATATTGAAAAAACAAATGCATTTTTTCCTGGGCGAGTAAAAGGCTGAAAATGTTAGCGATAAATAAGTTAAAAAATATACTAATGATACTGCTTCTATTTTTGGTATGGAGCCAGAGCTCATTTGCTATGAATTCATGGAATTTTAAAGTTTTCTATGGAGATAAAGAAATAGGAGAGCATCATTTTTCCCTTCAAAAAGAAGGTGATAAGAGAAGAGTGATGATTGAAGCAGACTTTAATATTGATATTCTATTTATTAATGTTTACAGCTATAAGCATAAAAATACTGAAATATGGGAAGGTTCTTGCCTCAGTACTATCGAATCAATAACAGATGATAACGGTGAGGCATTCATTACAAACGGAAAATATGAAAATGGTGTTTTCAAAATTAATTCTAAACAGGGCACTAATGAAGTAGTTGGTTGTGTCAGTACCTTTGCCTATTGGGATAAAAGTTTTCTAGATAATGAAGTATTGCTTAACTCACAGACTGGTGAAATTGTCGATGTCGATATTAGTTTCGTAGCAGATGAGAAGATTTTAGTACGAGATAAGGTGGTCAGTGCAAAGAGATATAAATTGAAAAGCGATAAATTAAATATCGATTTATGGTATTCAGATGAAAATAAGTGGCTAGCTTTAAATTCAATTACAAAAGATGGCACGAATTTACGTTACCAAATGAAGTGAATGAATATTATGCGAAATATAACAGTACTAATTAGCTTTTTTTCTTTTATAGGCTGTACCAGTTACCCGCCGATAAAGTCTGAGGAATATGTAGATCTTAATCGTTTTATGGGCGACTGGTATGTGATTGCAAATATTCCTACTTTTATAGAAAAAGGTGCACATAACGCTATTGAATCATATGAGAATAATAATGACGGAACTATTGCAACAACATTTACTTTTAATGCGGATAGTTTTGACGGTGATATAAAGATATACCATCCCAAAGGCTTCGTTACAGATAAAAAATCAAATGCAATATGGGAGATGCAGTTTATCTGGCCATTTAAAGCAGACTATCGAATTTTATATGTCGATAAAAATTACCAACATACCATTATTGCAAGAATTCAAAGAGACTACGTATGGATAATGTCTAGAACACCTGTTATCGGAACCGAAGAATATAAAAATCTGATTCGTATTATTAAAGATAGCGATTATGATATTTCGAAAATAAAACTTGTTCCACAGCAGGCACTCAAGGACAGGAAGAAATGAGTGACTCAAAAATTAATAATGACACATTTTTCTGCTCAATCGTTCGCTGGTTCGATGCCTATGCTATTAAAGATATAGATGGCAATACGAATAAAATGGAGATTGATTGGTTAAGAGCCATTCCTTTTGTTGCTTTACACTTTGCAGTTTTATTTGTATTTGTCGTGGGATGGAGTCCTATTGCGGTTGCCATAGCAATAATATTATACGCAGTACGTATGTTTGCTATTACGGGTTTTTATCATCGGTATTTTTCACATAGAGCATTTAAAACGTCAAGAATAACTCAGTTTATTTTTTCTGTGATTGGGGCAAGTGCGGTGCAACGAGGGCCGCTATGGTGGGCTTCACATCATAGATTGCATCACAAAAATTCCGACAAAGGTAGTGATCAGCATTCTCCTAAACAGCATGGTTTTTTATGGAGCCATACAGGATGGTTTCTAGCAAAACAAAATTTCCCATCCAGGTTGGATTATATTAAAGATTTTGCGAAATTTCCCGAACTAAAATTTATCGATCGATACGATGTTGTTATCCCCATTATATTAGGGACGAGCTTATTTATTTTTGGAGAAGTTTTGTATAACTTATACCCAGAATTAAATACTAATGGTTGGCAAATGTTTATATGGGGCTTCGTTATATCAACAATTGTTCTCAACCACATAACATTCACAATAAACTCTCTGGCTCATACTATTGGTAGTCGTCGTTTTGATACAAATGACGATAGTCGCAATAATTGGTTCTTAGCTATTTTTACTTTTGGTGAAGGCTGGCACAACAATCATCATTTCTATCCTAATTCTGCACGACAGGGATTTCTCTGGTGGGAAATTGATCTAACTTACTACATTCTAAAATTATTTGAGAAAGTTGGTTTAGTTTGGGATTTGAAAGAATTGCCAGCGCGGGTTAAAAATAAAGTTGCTCTTATGCAAATACTAAAATGAAGATAGCGGTAATTGGAACTGGAATATCTGGCAATGTTGCCGCTTATTATTTAAATAAAAGCCACGATATAAAAGTATTCGAGGCTAATGATTACATTGGTGGTCATACACATACGCATGACATAGTGATGAATGATAGTGAGTATGCCGTAGATACAGGATTTATTGTCTTTAACTATAGAACTTATCCTCATTTTACTAAGCTTCTTGAAGAGCTCGAAGTTGATGTACAGCCATCGAATATGAGTTTTAGTGTGAAATGTGAAAAAACCGGGCTTGAATATAATGGCACATCATTAAATTCATTATTTGCGCAGCGATTAAATTTATTTAAACCCAGTTTTTATAAAATGATAAAAGATATTTTACGTTTCAATAAAGAATCAGTAGAAGACCTTGAAGCAGGAAATGCTAATGTTTCAATGGGTAAATATTTATCAGATAGAAATTACGGAAAAAAATTTATTGAACAGTATTTGATACCAATGGGCGCTGCGGTGTGGTCGGCAGACCCTCAGCAAATGATGGATTTTCCAGCAGGCTTTTTCATTCGTTTTTTTCATAATCACGGAATGCTTAGTGTCAATAACCGGCCACAATGGTACGTCATTAAAGGTGGCTCAAAAGAGTATGTTAAAAAATTAACAGCATCATTTACAGATAAAATCCAAACTAAGTCTGCAGTTAAATCAGTCAAACGCTTGGATGCTGGAGTGCAACTGACATTAAAAAATCGTGAGGTTGAATTTTTCGATGATGTCTTTATCGCAACACATAGTGATCATGCTTTGGCTATGTTAGAAGATTGTTCTGACTTAGAAGAATTAGTTTTAAGCAAAATACCATATCAAGAAAATGAAGCAATATTACATACTGATAAATCTATTTTGCCAAAAAATAAGCTTGCTTGGGCGGCCTGGAATTATCATATCCTCGGGAACGAACAAAGCAAAGTTGCTCTAACTTATAGTATGAATATCTTGCAGTCTTTAGATTCAGATGAAGAATTCTGTGTAACTCTTAATAATGAAGATGCAATTAACCCTGACAAAATTATCAAGAAGATAAAATATTCTCATCCTATTTTTACTCAAGATGGTATCGCCACACAAAGAAAACAATGTGAAATTAATGGCTTACAGAATACTTATTTCTGTGGTGCATATTGGCGTTATGGTTTTCATGAAGATGGTGTGTGGAGTGCGCTAGAAGCATTGAAGCATTTTGAGGAAAATTATCATGTATAGCTGTATATACGAAGGGCAAATTAGACACCGTCGTTTTTCTCCGGCCATTCATGAGTTTAACTATAAGCTTTATTTGGCTTATATCGACTTAGATGAGTTAGATAGTGTATTTGATAAACGTTGGTTTTGGTCAAGCAAACGTGCGGCTCTGGCCAGGTTAAAGCGAGATGATTATATCGGTGATTCAGCTCTATCAATAAAAAATGCAGTTAATAAAAGAGTGTTAGAAGAAACAGGGAATGAAATTGAAGGCCGCGTGCGGATGCTAACCCATTTACGTTATTTTGGTTATGTATTTAACCCCGTTACATTTTATTACTGTTTTGATAAAACTGATGACTATGTCAAGACAGTAGTTGCTGAAATAACAAACACGCCATGGAAAGAAAAGCACAGTTATGTTTTAAATGTAAATGACAGTAATAAAAATTTTAAATTTGATATTGATAAAGAGTTTTATGTTTCACCCTTCATGCAGATGGACTTGCAATATGATTGGCGGTTCACAGTACCGAGTAAAACATTGAATGTGCACATGATAAATTATCATAATGAGGAAAAGATATTTGATGCGACCCTTCGTTTGAATCAAAAAAAAATGTCATCATTTCAGTGTGCAAGAGTATTAATACTTTTTCCTTTAATGACAGTGAAAGTCATTGTTGGAATATATTGGCAAGCACTAAAACTGTTTTTGAAAAAAGTTCCTGTTCATGACCACAAAAAAAGAATTGAGAATAAAGTTGAAAGAGGCGTCTTATAGACGAATATATTATGGGTATATTAAATTCAAAGTTAAATAATAATATAACGATAATTAAAGAAAATAATAGTCATGATTCCATAGGGTCAGGGATGAAGATTACACCAAGAAGACTTGATGGTTTAGCGAAAAAGATTCTTTTAAAACAGTTTTCACTGATAACTTTGGGTGAGCTCGTCCTTAATGATGGCGAAGATACTTATCATTTTGGTAGTAAATCTGAAGAATGTGATTTGTCAGTCACTATTGATATACAAGATGTACGCTTTTATGCGGATATATGCTTCGGTGGGTCAATAGGTGCAAGCGAATCTTATATGTATGGTTACTGGAAGACAAACAATTTAACCAATTTGATTCGAGTTTTTTCTAAGAATAAAGAAGCCTTAGATACCATTGAAGGTGGACTTTCTTATATCACTGTTCCGGCTCAGAAAATGTTTCATTGGTTCAACCGAAATACTCAACAAGGCAGCCGTAAGAATATTGAGGCACATTATGATATCGGTAATGATTTATTTAAAATAATGCTCGATGAAACAATGATGTATTCATCTGCCATATTTAGCGACGAAAATATGTCGTTATATGATGCACAAATGAACCGCTTAGATGTAATTTGTAAAAAATTAGATTTACAGGCGTCAGATGAATTGCTTGAGATAGGTACAGGTTGGGGCGCATTATCAATCTATGCTGCTAAAAACTATGGTTGTCATGTAACAACTACGACTATCTCGCGCGAACAATATAATCTTGCTTGTGAGCGAGTTGAGAAAGAAGGCTTGTCTGATAAAATCACTGTTCTTATTAAAGATTACCGTCATTTAAATGGAAAATTTGACAAGCTAGTATCAGTTGAGATGATTGAAGCCGTCGGTCATCAATACTATGAAACCTATTTTAATAAATGTAGCGAATTGCTAAAACCTACTGGCATGATGTTATTGCAGGCGATTACGATTTCTGACCAACAGTATGAAGCGGCAAAAACCTCTGTTGATTTTATTAAGCGCTATATTTTTCCTGGAAGTTGTATTCCCTCAGTAACAGCAATGCAACAAGCGATTACAAACTCAAGTGATTTGCGTTTGTACGATCTGAAAGATATTGGTCCACATTATGCAACGACGCTTAATCATTGGCGGAAAAATATTGATGCTAATATAGATGAGGTTAAAAAGTTAGGCTATAGCGATGAATTTATGAGAATGTGGGAGTTCTACTTATGCTATTGCGAAGGTGGTTTTATAGAGCGGGTAATAAGTGATGTACATATGTTACTCGTGAAACCGAATAATCGTTGCATATCCTAGTGTAAACTCTGCCCTCTAGGTATTGCGGGGTACGCTAGCTGCGCATATTGGACTGAAGATATCCTTTTCCTGCAAGTAAGGAACTAAAATTTAACTGTGCCGTGGCGAATTTTTGGCGCATTAATAAAAAATACTGGTTGCTCTCTTCTTTCCGAATACCAAATAGCATCTACCTCGCGCGTGAGGAACACTTAAGTAGAGAAATTTCATTACAGGTATATGATACTGAAATACAGAAACCAACAGATAAAATGAAAAAATTACTGATAATTTTAATGCTAGCTTTTATGTGCAGCAGTGTTGCTAGGGCAGATGATTCTGATGGTGCACTTAGCGCCCTTAAATTATTACGTTCGTTAGCGGAAAAAGGAAATTCGAATGCGCAAAATATCATAGGTGCGATGTATTTCCAAGGCAATAATGGCGTGCCCCAGGACTATGTACGCGCGTACATGTGGTTCAATTTTGCTGCTAGAAATGGGAACAGAGATGGAGGTAAGGCCAGAGATATAATAGCCAGCAAAATGACACGTGCTGAAATTGACAAAGCGCAAGATATGGTACGAGAGTGCGTAAAGAAGAAGTATAAGAACTGCGATTAATACTAATAAGATCAAATGAAAAAACTACTATTAATTTTAGTGTTAGCTGTTATGTGCAGCAGTCTAGCTAGAGCAGGTGACTATGATGATGCTGCAAAGGCATATCAAAAACGCGATTACGTTACTGCGCTAAC
>Ga0308010_1001404_pt1 | contig 13427 bp, 9 predicted proteins | sample Neamet129_FD_202368 | JGI IMG/M metagenome (GOLD analysis project Ga0308010, IMG submission 202368) | Marine microbial communities from water near the shore, Antarctic Ocean - #129 | ecosystem: Environmental > Aquatic > Marine > Unclassified | place: Southern Ocean | collected 2014-07-24 | reverse complement strand
TAACAGAAAAAGAATTAGAAAGAAAAATTTATGAATCTAGAAGAAAAATTGAAAAAGAAGCTATTAAAGATGCGATAGAAGGTTTTTATATTTGCTCACTAAGTTCTAAGTCAGTTATTTATAAGGGAATGTTTTTAGCAGAGTCTATCGCAGATTTTTATTTAGATTTAAAGGATGAGAGGTTTATATCTCGATTTGCAATATTCCATCAAAGATTTTCAACAAACACAGCACCAAGTTGGGATCTGGCACAACCTTTTAGAGCATTAGCTCATAATGGAGAAATAAACACACTAAAGGGAAATAAAAACTGGATGAAAGTTCATGAGCAAGAAATGGACAGCCCCTTATTTGATGATATGGAAAATTTAAAACCAGTTATACAGCCAGGATCATCAGACTCTGCTGCATTAGATAGTGTTTTTGAACTTTTAAATATTTCTGGCCAATCAGCACCACTCGCAAAATTAATGTTAATTCCAGATGCCTGGTCTAAAAAAAGTCAAACATTATCAAAAGATCACCAACAACTATTTAATTTTTTAAATAGCACAATGGAGCCATGGGATGGACCAGCCGCTATTGCAGCTACCGATAATGAGTGGGCTATAGTAGCCGCTGATAGAAATGGGTTGCGCCCAATGAGATATACTATTTCAAAAGATAAAATACTATGTGCAGGGTCAGAGACAGGAATGGTTGAAATTGATGAGAAGCAAATTCTTAAAAAAGGCAGATTAGGACCTGGAGAAATTCTTGGGGTAAGAATAGCAAAAGGCAAGGTGTTTTCTAATGTTGAGATAAAAGACTATCTGGCAAAAGAGTTTAAACATTTTAATAATCAAATAATTGATTTAGAAAAAAAATTCCCAATAAAAAATGAAAAATTTACTTTTTCAGGTGATGAACTTAAAAAAAGACAGCATACTTTTGGTTATAGTTTAGAAGATTTAGAGCTTATTCTGCACCCTATGGCGGAGGATGCTAAAGAAGCCATTGGTTCAATGGGTGACGATACTCCACTTGCGGTGTTATCTGACCGTTATAGGCCGCTTTATCACTTCTTTAGACAAAATTTTAGTCAAGTTACAAACCCACCAATTGATTCTTTAAGAGAAAACAAGGTTATGAGTTTAAAAACTCGTTTTGGTAACCTTGGAAATATTTTAGATTTTAGTAATTTAACAGAAGAAAATATATATGTTTTAGATAGTCCTATTTTATCAAACTCTCAGTTAGAAAAATTCATTAATTTTTTTGGTCAAAAATCAATAACTATTGATTGTACTTTTGATAAAAGTGAAAACCTTGAAACCTCTATTGAGAGAATTAAAAAAGATTCTGAAATTGCAGTTAGGCAGGGTCTTACTCAATTAGTCTTAAGTGATAAAAATACTTCTGAAGAAAGATTGCCCATTCCAATGCTATTAAGCGTTGGTGCAATAAATACACATCTCATTAAAAAAAAACTAAGAGGCTATGCTTCAATTAATGCTCAAACTGGAGAAGCATTAGATACACATTCATTTGCAACACTCATAGGTGTTGGGGCTACAACAGTTAATCCTTATTTAGCATTGGATAGCTTATACCAGAGATTTGAAAAGAAATTATTTGGAAAGTTTGGGTACGATGAGTGCATAGAGAGGTATGTACAGTCAGTAAATTATGGTCTTTTAAAAATAATGTCAAAAATGGGAATTTCAGTCATAAGCTCTTATAGAGGTGGATGTAATTTTGAAACAGTTGGCTTAAGTAGAACAGTAGCATCAGAATATTTTCCAGGAATTTTATCAAAAATTTCAGGAATAGGCTTAAATGGAATAGAAAAAAAATTAAGAATTATTCACAAAGAAGCATTTGAAGGTACAGATTCAGTTTTACCAATTGGAGGAATTTACAGGTACAGAAAAAATGGTGAAGTACACCAATATCAAGGTAAACTCATTCATCTCTTGCAGAGTGCAGTTTCATCAAATTCTTTTGAAGCTTATAAAAAATACACAAAAGGTATTTATAATCTTCCACCCATACATCTTAGAGATCTAATTGGATTTAGAGAAAAAAATTTAAATCCTTCTTTAGATATTACAGAAGTAGAACCAATTGAAAATATTTTAACAAGATTTGGAAGTGGAAGTATGTCTCATGGTGCATTATCGAAAGAAGCACACGAAACTTTAGCTATAGGAATGAATAGAATTAAAGGAGCCTCTTGTAGTGGTGAAGGTGGTGAAGATGAGAAAAGATTTACTAAGATGAAAAATGGAGATAGTGCTAACTCTAGAGTTAAACAAATAGCCTCAGCAAGATTTGGAGTAACACTCAAATACCTTAATAACTGTAACGAAATAGAGATTAAAATTGCACAAGGAGCAAAACCTGGTGAAGGCGGCCAGTTACCTGGATTTAAAGTTACAGAAGAAATTGCAAAATTAAGACATTCAACACCAGGTGTAACCTTAATATCACCACCACCTCACCATGATATCTATTCCATTGAGGATTTGGCACAATTAATTTACGACCTTAAGCAAGCAAATCCAAAAGCAAGAGTAGGCGTAAAATTAGTAGCTTCATCTGGTATTGGAACAATTGCAGCTGGTGTGGCTAAAGCTAAAGCAGATATAATTCTGATTTCTGGACATAATGGAGGAACAGGAGCAACACCACAAACAAGTGTTAAATATGTTGGGATACCCTGGGAGATGGGTTTGACTGAAGCTAATCAAGTTTTAACTTTAAATAATTTGAGACATAAAGTTACTTTAAGAACTGATGGGGGAATTAAAACAGGAAGAGACGTTGTTATTGCAGCCATGATGGGTGCTGAGGAATATGGGGTAGCAACAACTGCATTAGTAGCTATGGGATGTATAATGGTTCGACAGTGTCATTCAAATACGTGTCCGGTCGGAGTTTGCACTCAAGATGAAAAATTAAGAGAAAAATTTTCTGGTACACCAGAAAAAGTAGTTAACTTATTTAAATTTATTGCAGAAGAAGTAAGAGAAATCCTAGCTGAGATAGGTTTTAAATCCATGAATGAGATAATTGGTAGAACTGATTTATTAAGACAAGTGAGTAAAGCTTCACCAAACTTAGATGATTTAGATTTAAATCCTTTATTTGTTCAAACAGACCCTGGAGAAAATACAAGATATTGTAAAGATCCAGAAATAAATTCTGTTCCAGATACTTTAGACCAAGAAATTCTACCTGAAATCAAAGATCAAATTGGAAAAGTAAAAATTATTGAAAAAGAGTATATTATTAAAAATACTCATAGAACTGTTGGTACAAGAATTTCCAATCATCTTTACGAGAAATATGGTTCTGAAAAATTAGAGGATAACTTTTTATCTCTAAAATTCAAAGGGTCAGCAGGGCAGTCTTTTGGAGCATTTGGAATAAAAGGCTTAAAACTTATTTTAAAAGGTGACGCTAATGACTATGTTGGTAAAGGTTTGTCAGGAGCAACAGTTGTAGTTAAACTCCCAGATGAAAGTAATTTAATTTCACATGAGAATACCATAATAGGAAATACAGTTTTATACGGAGCAACATCTGGAAAATTATTTGCAGCAGGTCAAGCTGGGGAAAGATATGCAGTGAGAAATTCAGGATCAATTTCAGTTATCGAAGGCTGTGACTCAAATGCTTGTGAATATATGACTGGTGGTACAGTTGTAGTTTTGGGAGATGTAGGAGATAATTTTGGAGCTGGAATGACAGGTGGAATGGCGTTTATTTACGATATAAATAAGAAATTTGACAAAAAAGTAAACCCAGAAACTATAGTCTGGCAAACGCCAGAAACAGATTATTGGATAGCTTATTTAAAAAATTTAGTACAAGAGCATCACCAGGAGACAAATTCGGATTTTTCTAAAAAAATAATAGAAAATTTTGATAAAGAAATTTCTAATTTTATTCAAGTTTGTCCAAAAGAAATGATTGATAAGCTAAAAAACCCAATAAGTTTAAAATCTATTATAAAAGAAGTTAGTTAAAATGAAGGATATAAATATTTTTTGTTTTGGTTTTGGCCAAGTAGCAAAAAATTTTATAAAGAAGCTAAGTATTGAGCAATATAATATTAACTTGTCAGCAACATCTAGAAGTAAGTCTTCAAAAAAAATATTTAATGATATTAATTATAATAGCTACCTATTTAATAGTGATGAATTTGATCAAAAGTTAGTTGTAAAATTAAAAGAAGCAGATCATATTTTAGTTTCTATACCACCAGAAAATCAAGAAGACTTAGTTGTAAAAAATTTTTCTAAATTTATAGAAAGTTCCAAGGTAAAATGGATAACCTACTTATCGGCCACTAGCATTTATGGTGATCATAAGGGAGAATGGGTTAATGAAAATAGCAAAACAAACCCAATCTCAACTAATGGTATTGCAAGATTAAAAGCTGAAAATGCATGGGTTTCTTTAGAAAAAAATAACAAAATACCAGTTCAGATATTTAGGTTATCTGGAATCTATTCTAATGAAAAAAATATTTTAATACGATTAAAATCAGGAGAAGTGAAATTGATCAATAAAAAAAATCATTATTTTTCTAGAATTCATGTAGATGATATTTCAAACATATTATTTAAATCTTTATCAAAATTTAAGTCAGGAGAAATATATAATCTATCTGATGATAAACCTTCCACATCTGAAGATGTTACTTTATTTGGAGCAAAAGTGTTAAATATTGAAAATATTGAAAAAATTGAAGTTGACCAAATTAAAAGTGTGATGTTGAAAAATTTTTATAATGAGTCCAAGAAAGTTAGCAACAAAAAGATGAAAAGTTATTTTAACTATAAGTTAAAATTTCCAAGCTACATTGAAGGACTAAACTATATTAGAAGTAATTTTATCTAGTTCTAAGAGTATTCTCTTTAGGCCCTGTTTACTTGATAAGCTGTGATCACCATTTTTTATTATTACTAATTTTTTATTAGCTTTAGTAAATAGCTTAAGAACTTTTCTGGAATAACTAGTTGGAACAACTTCATCTTTATTTCCGTGAATCATAGTTACACTGATGCTGGATTTAATTTTTTTATTTAAGATTTTATTTTTTCTACCATCTTTTATTAATTGATAGGTGATTGGATACTCATAATTACCATGTTTTAAATTATAAATTCCTTTCTTTATAGTTTCATTCTTCATTTTTTTTGAGAACTTTTTCCACATTAGGTTTTGTAAAAACTCTGGAGCTGAACCAATTCCTAAAAAACCTTTAATTTGATCTTTAAAATATTTAAATTGATTTAGGGAGAGCCATGCACCCATACTCGAGCCAACTAAGATAAATTTATTTTTTTTAACTATTTTTTTAATTACTGTTTCAACTTCTTTTGACCATTGAGTGATATTTCCCTTGGTAAATTTTCCTGAGGACTTTCCATGACCAGAATATTCAAGAGCAAGAAAGCCAAGTTTATTTTTCTTAGCAAATTTTAATATAGCCTGAGGTTTTTCACCTTCAATATTTGACATAAAACCATGTAAAAAAACAATATAGAGATTATCCTTATATTCTTTACTTAAGTATCTTATTTCCTTGTTATTAAGGACCCTAATGTATTTAAATTTATTCATATGAGTTTATTAGAATTAATTCTTAATATATAGTTCTATCAAATGTCTTCAGAATTAAAAGTATTGCAAGTAATTCCTAAACTTGGATATGGAGGTGCAGAAACAGGCTGTTACGATCTTGCACACTATTTACCAGAAAATAATTGTAGCTCTTATATAGTGACTAGTGGAGGAGAATTGTTAAAATTTATTGATAGAAAAAAAGTAAAAGTAATAAAACTTCCCGTCCATAGTAAAAATCCATTCTTAATGCTCTTTAATTCAATAGCTTTGATTTTTATTATTTTGCTAAATAATATATCTATTGTTCATGCAAGAAGTCGTGCTCCAGCGTGGTCTTGTTTGCTTGCAACTAAAATCACAAGAAGAAAGTTTGTTACAACTTTTCATGGTACTTATAATTTTAAAAATTCACTTAAAAAATTTTATAATACAGTAATGGTAAGGTCAGATTTAATAATAGCAGGATCAAATTTTATTTTTTCTCATATTAATCAAAATTATCCAAAATATTTGAATTTAAAAAAAAAATTCTTAGTAATTTTTAGGGGTATTAATGTTGATTATTTTGACTCATCAACAACTTTAGACAATGAAGAAAATAGACTTATTTCAGATTGGGAAGTCGATAAAAATAAAAAAATAATCCTAATGCCAGGTCGTTTAACTGCTTGGAAAGGACAGGAGACATTTATTGAAGCATTAAATCTTGTTAATAAAGAACTAGGATATGATTCTTTTAATGCTGTTATTTTGGGTAGTGATCAAGGAAGAGACATTTATACAAAAAAAATTAAAAGGTTGGCTGAGCAATATAGGCTAACTAGTCAGTTAAAATTTATAGAACATTGTAAAAATATGCCGTTAGCCTACAAAATATCAGACATTGTTGTTTCAGCCTCAGTAGAACCTGAAGCTTTTGGAAGGGTAGCAGTTGAAGCTCAATCAATGGAAAAACCAATAATAGCAAGTGATATTGGAGGGTCTAATGAAACTATTGTTGATAATATAACTGGTTTTTTATTTCAGTCTGGTAATGCAGAAGCATTGAGTAAAAAAATAGTTGAAGCCTTACAATTAGATGAATCTAGATTGAAATCTATTGGTATAGAAGGTAGAAAAAATATAATTAAAAAGTTTAATGTTGAAAAAATGTGTTTTTCTACATATTCAGAGTACAAAAAATTACTAAATTAAATGCCATTAATTACATTACCAGATGGAAACAGTATTGATTTTCCAAACAAAGTAACAGGGTTAGAGGTTGCAGAAAAGATTAGTAAATCTTTATCAAAGCAAGCTTTGATTATGAGCATTGATGGAGAACTAAAGGATTTATTTTCTACTATTGAAAAAGACTGTTCAATAAAAATTTTTACATCTAGAGATCAAGAAGGACTTGATGCAATTAGACATGACACTACGCACATTATGGCAATGGCGGTTCAAAAAATATTCCCTGGAACCAAATTAGCTATTGGTCCAGCAATCAAAGACGGGTTTTATTATGATTTTTACAGAGAAGATCCCTTTACACCAAAGGATTTGGAAAAAATAGAAATAGCAATGAAGGAAATTGTAGAAAAAGATGAAATCACTCGTAGAGAAGTTTGGGAAAGAGACAAAACTAAGGATCACTATAGTAAATTAGGCGAAAAATATAAAGTTGAACTTGTAGATATGATTCCTGAAGGAAATGAAGTTTCAATTTATTATCATGGTAAATGGTACGATCTTTGCCGAGGACCTCACTTACTATCTACAGGCAAGATTGGTAAGCACTTTAAACTTACAAAAGTTGCTGGTGCTTATTGGAGAGGTGATTCTAACAATGAAATGCTACAAAGAATCTATGGAACGTGCTGGCCATCACAAAAAGAACTAGATGATTATTTAAAAAGAATAGAAGAAGCAGAAAAAAGAGACCATAGAAAACTTGGAAAAGAAATGGATTTATTTCACTTTAGAGAAGAAAGTCCAGGATCAGTTTTTTGGCATGAAAAAGGCTGGAAATTATTTCAAAAGTTAGTTGCCTATATGAGAGATAGACAAAATAAAGCAGGCTACAAAGAGGTAAATACTCCTGAAATTTTAGATAGAGCCCTATGGGAGAAGTCTGGTCATTGGGAAAAATATGGTGAGCATATGTATACCTCCAAAACACCTGATGAAAAAATATTTGCAATTAAACCAATGAATTGTCCAGGACATGTTCAGGTATTTAATCAAGGTTTAAAAAGTTATAGAGATCTTCCACTAAGAATTTCAGAGTTTGGAAAAGTGCATAGGTATGAGCCTTCAGGAGCATTACATGGATTGTTAAGAGTTAGAGCATTTACTCAAGATGATGCTCATATTTTTTGTACAGAAGATCAAATTACGGAAGAGTGTTTAATTGTTACGAATTTAATTTTAGATATTTATAAAGATCTTGGTTTTGAAAATGTAATACTAAAATATTCAGATAGACCAGATTTAAGAGTTGGTGATGATAATGTTTGGGACAAAGCTGAAAAAGCTTTGTTAGATGCCGTTAAAGCTTCAAAACTTGAATATACAATTAACAAAGGTGAAGGGGCCTTTTATGGTCCAAAAATTGAATTTGTTTTAAGAGATGCAATTGGCAGAGATTGGCAATGTGGAACTTTACAAGTAGACTTAAATTTACCTGGAAGATTAGAAGCATCCTTTGTTGACAGTGATGGAACTAAAAAAGTTCCAGTAATGCTTCATAGAGCATTATTTGGTTCACTAGAAAGATTTATAGGAATACTTATAGAAAACTATGCAGGAAAATTTCCATTTTGGATTGCTCCTTTGCAGGTAGTTGTAATCCCTATTTCAGAAGAGTTTGATGCTTATGCAAAAGAAGTTAATGAAAAGATTAATAATGCTGGCATGAACTCTGAAGTAGATTTAAAGAATCATAATTTGAATTATAAAATTAGAGAACATTCTTTATCTAAAATACCACTTTTATTAATTTGTGGTAAAAAAGAAGTTGACAGTAACTCAGTAACGATTAGAAGATTAGATACTAACAAACAAGAAAATATGGAATTAAACTTATTTTTAAAAAAATTCTCAGCTTTAAATAAAGCACCTTCAATCTAAGTGGCAGATTTTAAAGGAAATTACTTTCAAAGAAGAACCAAAGACAGAGGACCTAAGTCCAATAATAGGATCACTGCACCAGAAGTTCAGGTTATTGGAAGTGATGGTGAAAACATAGGAACATTAAATACTAATGAAGCCATATCAATGGCCAAAGAACAAGGTTTAGATTTAATTGAGATAGCTCCAAATGCAAAACCACCTGTATGTAAAATTATTGATATGGGTAAATTTAAGTATGATGCTCAAAAAAAAGCAAATGTTGCTAAAAAGAAACAAAAAATTGTTTTATTAAAAGAAATAAAAATGAGACCAGTTACAGAAACTCATGATTATGATTTTAAGGTTAAAAATGCCAAAAAGTTTATTGGAAAAGGTGACAAGGTAAAATTTACAATACGATTTAAGGGTAGAGAGCTACAGCACTCACACTTAGGCAGAGAATTAATGGATAAAATAAAAGCTGATATGCAAGATATTGGCAAAGTCGAATTGCACCCAAAGTTTGATGGGAAGCAAATGATCATGGTTATTCAGCCTTTATAAGGCTTAATAGAGGTTGTAAATCTATTCCAATATTTGTATAAGTCCGCAGAATTATGCCAAAATTAAAAACTAAAAGTTCAGCAAAGAAAAGATTTAAGATCTCAGCTACAGGGAAAGTTATGATGGCTCAAGCTGGAAAGAGACATGGCATGATAAAAAGAACAAATTCACAAATTAGAAAATTAAGAGGCACGACTGCTATGTCAAAACAAGATGGCAAAATAGTTAAATCATACATGCCTTACAGTTTAAGAGGATAAAATGGCTAGAGTAAAAAGAGGCGTAACAAGTCACGCTAAACATAAAAAAGTTTTAAAAGCTGTCAAAGGTCAATGGGGCAGAAGAAAAAATACTATAAGAGTTGCAAAGCAAGCTATGGAAAAAGCTATGCAATATGCTTACAGAGACCGTAGAACTAAAAAAAGAGAATTCAAATCTTTATGGATACAAAGGATTAATGCAGGTGTTAGATCTGAAGGATTAACTTATTCAAAATTTATTAATGGCTTAACTAAATGTGGAATTAAGTTAGATAGAAAAATACTAGCTGAAATAGCATACGATAGCCCAGAAGCCTTTAAAACGATCGTTCAAAAAGCTCAATCGGCACTAAATTAATCTTCACTATTGTTTTTCTTCGGTGAAGAAATAATCTCTCAATATGTCTGATATTAAAAAAATAAAAGATGATTTTCTTTTAAAGTTAAAAGAAAATTTAGATTTAAATCAAGTTAATCAAATTAAAACAGAACTATTTGGTAAAACTGGGTTAATCAGCTCACAATTTAAACAGCTTGGAAAATTAGCAGAAGATGAAAGAAAAAAATTTGCATCAGATTTAAACTTAGTCAAAAATGAACTTGAAAATTTAATTACTACAAAAATTAATGATATTGAAACAAAAGAGATTAACAAAAAGTTAGAAAAAGAAAAAATAGATATAACTTTACCAGAGAGACCTTTTGTTCAGGGAAAAATTCACCCTGTATCTCAAGTCATAGATGAAATTTCTTCAATTTTTTCAGAAATTGGTTTTAGTGTAGAAGAAGGACCAGATGTTGAAAATGAATATAATAATTTTACTGCATTAAATACGCCTGATAACCATCCTGCAAGAGATATGCATGATACTTTTTATCTAGATGATGCAAAAGAACTATTATTAAGAACACATACTTCTCCAGTTCAAATTAGAACAATGCTTAATGATAAACCACCTTTTAAAATAATAGCGCCTGGCAGAACATATAGATCTGACAGCGATCAAACCCATACGCCAATGTTTCATCAGGTTGAGGGATTACATATCGATAAAAATATTAATATGGGGCATTTAAAAGGATGTTTAAATTATTTTATTAAAGAGTTTTTTGAAGTTGATAAAATTAAAATGAGATTTAGACCTAGTCATTTCCCATTTACAGAGCCATCTGCAGAAGTGGATATTGGTTATGAAATAAAAGATGGAAAAATAGTAATTGGGGAAGGTGATAAATGGCTAGAAGTTTTAGGCTGTGGAATGGTTCATCCTAATGTTTTAAAAAATGTTAAAGTAAATCCTGATGAATTCCAAGGTTATGCATTTGGAATAGGAATAGATAGGCTCGCAATGTTAAAATATGGCATTAATGATTTAAGAGCCTTTTTTGATTGTGACTATAGATGGCTAAATCATTTTGGATTTGATCCAATAGATGTCCCAACAAACTATAGGGGCTTAAGCCGATGAAGATTACAACAGCATGGCTTAAAGATCATCTAGACACCAAGCTTAATGAAAATCAGATTATTGATAAGCTTACAGATATTGGTTTAGAAGTAGAGGGTGTTGATAGTCAATCAGGAGAGCTTGATGAATTTATAATTGCAAAAATTTTGAAGGCTGAAAAGCATCCTGATGCAGATAGACTTAGAGTATGTGATGTTGATATAGGTTCAGGTGAACCAGTAAAAGTTGTTTGTGGAGCTCCAAATGCTAAAGAGGGTTTATTAACAATTTATGCTCCTCCTGGTGCTGTAGTACCAAAAAGTCAAATGAAATTAGTGGTAAGTAAAATAAGAGGTGTAACCTCATATGGAATGCTTTGTTCGGAATCTGAACTTAATCTATCAAATGAAAGCGATGGCATAACAGAGCTTTTGCCAGAAAAATATAATAAAAAAATAGGAGAAAATTACTTTCCAAAAAAAAATTTAAATGTAATTGATATTTCTATTACACCAAATAGAGCAGACTGTTTGGGTGTAAGAGGGATAGCAAGAGATTTAGCTGCTGCAGGTGCAGGAATATTAATAAATCAAAAAGAAAAAAAGCTTGATAAAAAAAATAAACAAACAATTAGTGTAAAAATTGAAAATGAAAAAAATCAAGCATGCATATCCTTTGGTAGTTGTTTAATCAAAGGGGTAAAAAATACTGAAAGTCCAGAGTGGTTAAAAGACAAAATAATTTCTCTAGGCCAAAAGCCCATTTCGGCAATAGTTGATATTACAAATTATGTAATGTTTGACTTGAATAGACCACTTCATGCATACGATGTTGATAAAATAGATAAAGGAATAGTTGTAAGAAATTCTAAAAAAGGTGAAACATTCGAAGCATTAGATAATAAGGAGTATAAATTAGAGGATGAGATGTGTGTCATATCAGATGCGTCAGGTGTATTAGGTCTTGGTGGTATAATAGGAGGCACAAAAACTGGAACTGAGTTGGATACAAAAAATGTGTTAATTGAGTCTGCTTACTTTAGCCCACGATCAATCAGAAAATCATCTAAAATCTTGAATATAGACACAGATGCAAAATTTAGATTTGAAAGAGGTATTGACCCATTATCAATTGATCAGGGACTTGAAAGAGCAGCCAACTTAATACAAGAAATATGTGGTGGTGAAGTTAGTGAATTTGATATTCAAAAAATTGAGGATGTTAAAAAAAAATCATTAAAATTTGATCCTTCTTTGTTTGAAAAAATTACTGGATTTAATATTTCTACAAAAGAAATGATCACAATCTTAAATAATCTAGGATTTGAAATAAAAGAAAATAAAGAGTTGCTTGATGTTATTATACCATCTTGGAGACCTGATATTTCACAAGAAGTTGATGTGGTAGAAGAACTTGTGAGAATTAAAGGTTATGACCAAATTAAAATTATTGAACCTGAAAAAGTTAGAAAAAAACAAACACTAAATTTAAAACAAAAGTTATTTCATTTTTTACAAAGATCTATTGCTTCCAAGGGTTATCTTGAGGCGATTACTTGGTCTTTTACTGATAGTAAAATTAATCAGTTATTCATTGAAAGTAACAAGGAAATTAAAATAATTAACCCTATAAGTTCTGATTTAAATGTATTGAGAAGTTCAATTTTTTCTAATTTAATTATTCATTTGAATAAGAATTTAGGAAGAGGATTTAAAGATTTATCATTATTCGAAATAGGTCCAATTTTTCTAGGATCCGAGCCAGGTGAACAACAGACTGTAGTTTGCGGGTTAAGATCAGGAAAATTGGCTAGGCAGAGTTGGCTGGAAAAAGAAAGACTGATTGACTTATTTGACGTTAAAAGTGATGTTATTAAAAGTTTAGCTGAGGCAGGCTATAATAAAGACAAACTCTACATTGATGATGAAACACCAAATTATTATCACCCTGGAAAATCAGGAAGAATATTTCTAAATAAAGGTAAAGAAAAAGTAGTGGCTTATTTTGGTGACATTCATCCAAGTATATTAAAAAAATTAGATATTAAAACTGAAGCATTAGTGGGCTTTGAAATATTTTTAGATAACTTAAAACATCCAAAAAAATCATTAAAAGATCAAAAAACCCAATACAAATATTCAGATTTTCAAAAATCAGAAAGAGATTTTGCTTTTGTTTTAGATAAAAGTTTTAAAGTTCAGGAATTAATTGAAACCATCTCCAATGTAGATAATGAGTTAATAAAATCTGTCAAAGTATTCGATGTTTATGAGGGAGCCAATATTCCTGAAGATAAAAAATCAGTTGCATTAAATGTAACTATTCAATCTTTAGAAAAAACATTAACAGAAGATGATTTAAAAAAGATTAATCAACTTATTATTTCAGCTGTTGAATCCAAAACTGGTGCAAAGATTAGATCATAATCATGACAAAAATTGAT
>Ga0308010_1001403_pt1 | contig 13428 bp, 17 predicted proteins | sample Neamet129_FD_202368 | JGI IMG/M metagenome (GOLD analysis project Ga0308010, IMG submission 202368) | Marine microbial communities from water near the shore, Antarctic Ocean - #129 | ecosystem: Environmental > Aquatic > Marine > Unclassified | place: Southern Ocean | collected 2014-07-24 | reverse complement strand
TCTACCCCAGTCGTTAGTCATTCTGAGAATATAAAGTGGAACAGTTGGTAATTTATTATTGAACAATCCTAAATTCAGGTGCTTGAACCAAGAGTTGGCCAGTGTTACCGAGGGTTTGAAGCCTGTGATGTTCTTGCGTCTAGTCAGCGTATTCTCTAACTTGATCTGCAATGCTTTCCTTTGGCTGTATGTTTTCTTTTTTATTTTCTTCATGGTTGACAAATTTACCAATTATGCTACACTATAATAATAATTATCTAAAAACACATGGACAATATGCACACAGATTTGCCAAAAACTATTAACGAAGCACTTAAAATACTAGCATATAATGATTATTTCTGGTCAGATCCCCAAAAAGCCCATATCAAGCCCCACCCCAAGGACCAAGAGACAGTAAGATCACTAGCTGAATCCCAATATGTGTGGACAGAGAAACAGGCCAGATTAGCACTGGTAATACTTAAAAGATACCTGACCAAGTTCCAGGCACACGGCATGGACATTAAATCGTTGCTAGACAAACCCGTATACGAGGACGAGTTCAGAGTAATTAGTTTTGACAAGAGCATAGAAAAATTCATCGATGACGACAATGAGGAAAAAATAGAATTACGATTCCCATACAACAAGAAGATAATAACATTAATTAGATTAGTGAAGGATAAAAGAGACCTACCAGGAGGTTACGCACTGTATGACGGTGAGGCAAAGAAATGGACATTCAAACACAGTGACGTAACTGCCTACTACCTAACACTGATAGCCGTGAGATATAATTTCAAGTTTAGTGATGACAGCTTATTAACAGATTACGAAGAGATTAAAAAAGAAATAATAGGTCATAGAAAGCCAACTGCAAGACTGATAGCAGGAGAAATTATTTTAGATAATGCATCGGAAAGTTTGCAAGAATATTGGGATAAAAATTTGAAACACAAGTCGGCATTGGAACAAGTTGATTCGTTAAAAAATTTTGATGTATCAACGACTGGTATTAGTGTGACAGCCAAAACAACAATAGGTCAAAAGGTAGCACACAACAACTATCACAAGTTATGGATTGACTCCACTGGGTTTAACAAAAACGAAGTTGTTAAAGGATTATTAGAACTTAATTGCTTTCCAATCATGATGCCTGTGAGTGGAGAAATGAATACAAAAGATGAGGTAGAGGAATTCTGGGAGTGGATGAACGCATTCAAGGCTAACGGTATAGACATACTGACAGAGTGCTCGTGGGGTTTTGACGTTAAAGAACCTGTGTACATGAAAGATTTAGAAAGTAAAAATTTAAGCCAGAGACAGATGATGATCAACAACAATACATCCAGGGATTTCTTTGAGAATCTTTTTGAACTACATCAAATGAGCAAACAGTTCAAGTTCATAAACAAAAAAACCAAAGTTATATTTGTGAGGAACAGGATACCGAGAGCAATGATCAAGAGTAAAATAAAACCAAAAGCTTCGTTAGTTGCATTGGGTGGTGGTTACTATGCGGCCGGGACAGATAATCTAAAAAGACTTCTTGAGAATCTTCCAAAAAAGTTGTATTATGTAAGTAATCAGCCAAGTAGTTGGGATTGGCATGATCACATTATAATAAAACTTTAATTATGAGTAGTTGTAAATTAGTAATCAGAGACGAAGTAAACGTCAAATTTGAAAACCTTTCCTTGGAATGGCGAAAGAGACTGTCTAACAAATTCAAATACGAAATACCATATGCAAGACATCTCCCAGCAGTCAAGCTAGGCAGATGGGACGGTAAGATATCATTCTTTGGATTGGGAGGCACTACATATCTAAATCTAGTTGACCAAATACTTCCTATACTAGAGGATGGAGGAGTGTATGTGGAATTTGAAGATCACAGAGAGCAACATAACTTTGAATTTAAAGCAGTGGACAAAGATTATCTAGGTCATATAAAATGGCCCACTACGCATCCAATGGCAGGACAGTCTGTTGAGTTAAGAGATTATCAAGTTGAAACGATAAACAAATTTATAGAAAATCCACAGTGCATACAAGAGATAGCCACAGGAGCAGGTAAAACAATTATTACTGCGGCACTATGCCAACTGGTCGAACCTTATGGACGTACACTAACAATAGTACCAAACAAAAGTCTAGTTACACAGACTGAGGAGGACTTTGTTGCTTGTGAATTAGATGTAGGTGTGTACTACGGAGACAGGAAAGAGCTAGGCAGATTTAATACTATCGCAACATGGCAATCACTAAATGTATTAGAGAAGAAAAGCAAAGACGAACACTCAGAAGCATTCGCAGAAGCAATAAAAGGAATCAACACAGTGATTATAGACGAAGTACACATGGCAAAGGCAGATGTGCTTAAAAGATTGTTGACTGGGCCTTTTGCACACTGTGGCATACGTTGGGGACTAACAGGTACAGTACCCAAAGCAGACTACGAGTTTATGGGTTTGAAATGTAGCATAGGCGATGTCACTCATAGAATTCAAGCAAGTGAACTACAAGAAAAAGGTGTACTCGCAAACTGCCATGTAAATGTTTTACAGACCCAGGATCATCCAATGTTTAAAACATATGCAGAAGAACTTAAATGGCTTACAACAGACAAAGTTAGAATGGCATGGGTAGCAAAAACTATAAAAGATATTTCAACATCGGGTAATACACTAATACTTGTTGATCGAATATCGGCAGGACAGATATTACAGGAACAACTAGAGGATTCGGTTTTCGTATCTGGATCAACTAAAAACATAGATAGGAAGGAACAATATGATGAAGTATCTACTGCAACAAATAAAATTATTATCGCCACATATGGAGTTGCCAGTGTTGGTATTAACATTCCTCGTATTTTTAATCTTGTTCTCATAGAGCCGGGCAAGTCGTTTGTTCGTGTGATACAGAGCATAGGAAGAGGGATCAGGAAAGCCGAAGACAAGGAGAACGTGCAGATATGGGATATTACCAGTAGTTGCAAGTTTGCAAAAAGACACTTGGGGGCAAGGAAAAAGTTTTACAAAGAGGCCAATTACCCGTATAATATAGAGAAAGTAAATTATGAAAATCCTTACACTTGAAAACAGACCATTTAAATTAGAGAAGATACCTGAGTGGGTAGACGAACAACTGAGATTTGCAGTACTCGACAATTCCGATCCGGGCAATCCAGACTTCTTCTACATACCTTTAATATTTTTAGAAAGCTTCAATGCACCAGCGGCAGTACTGGAAATTGGTGGATGGAAGATTAAGATGCCACTAGACTGGAAGATGTTAATAGGAGAGCAGGGACAACCAGAGATGCACGTGTTACCTATAACAAGTTTAAATGATAGAGGCTTTGATGCATTCACATTCAATCCACTGTCAAGTCCAAAGCCGGACTTCTATCCCATAGATGTTGTAGACATATACACAGAAGTCAAATGGTACTTCCCAAAAATTAAATCAGGACAGATGTTAGCAGTTCCGTTGACCAATGGACCTAAACCCATCTGTGCTTATTTTGTAAAAGATATTTCAAGACAGTGCGAACAGGTGGACTATGGCGACGTCTGGTAGAAAATCAATAAAGATTGAAGCACCCATAATGCTTATAGAAGGTACACCTATCTGGATGGATAAGAATTGGCCGGTGGACTTCTTTGACTGGTTAAGCAAAACTAAACTACAAGTTTCAGGTATGAAACATATGAATAAGAAATTACAATTAACATTTGTAACTCCTAAGGAATGTACAATGTTTGGATTAAAATATGCCAGTAGAAAAAAGTAAAAGAAAGTTTTTTGAATTACGTAATGGACTTAAGGCAGTAGACTTTAGAAACAAAGACTACTTTGATAGGATCGATGACCATGAGAGGTCATTATACTCACCTTATATGCTGATGAGATATGTTTCAAGTGTATCATCGAAGGATCCGTTCTATGTCGAACACTACATTGAAATGGTTAATGAATGTGTTAATAAACACTGCTTCACACTAGGATCAAAACATAAAAAACTATTATGGATACTGACTGCTATGTGTGGTGCTGAGACACAACAGTTCCATCCATGGATCAAACCAATGAAACGTGTGGCGAACAAATCATTAAAGAAACTTATGCAGATATATCCTAACTGGAAAGAAACAGACTTGGAAGTACTAGACAAAATTATCACTGACAAAGAACTAGAGGAATTGATAGAGGCACATGGCATCCAATCTAAATAAATGTACCTACTGTGGCAAAACGTTTGCAAAGGAAAGAACACTACAAGTACACCTTTGTGAACCAAAGAGAAGACATCTACAACGAGATGAGAAATGGGTAGTGAACGCTTTCATGGTGTTCCAAAGATTCTATCAGATACATCAGCACAACAGTAAACCCAGGACGTACGACGATTTTGTTGACAGCGCCTATTACAATGCATTTGTTAAGTTTGGCCGATACATCATGTACATCAACCCATTGTACCCGGACAAATACATAGACTATGTGTTACACTCAAAGATCAAACTTGATCACTGGGCGAGAGATGACTTGTACGAAGCATACCTGATTGATGCACTGAAAGGTGAACCAGTTGAAGCGGCGTTACAGAGAAGTATCGCAACTATGATGGACTGGGCTACAGAGCAGAATGCACAATGGTCTGATTACTTCAGACTTGTCAACACTAACAGGGCAGTGCAACATATTCAACAAGGAAAAATAACTCCATGGTTGTTGCTAGGTTGCAACGCAGGGAAAAAAATGTTAAAATCGTTTAGCGACGAACAATTACAGATGACACAGAGATTTATAAATCCAGAGTATTGGGCAAACAAGTTTAGAAGTTTTCCAGCTGATCATATGCTGGTGCAGGACACAGCCAAGGAGGCAAAAATTGTCTAGAATAGAATTAGATGAGTCAGATGAATTAGACTTCGTGGATGGTGACAGTTGTGTTATAATAAGCAAAGGCGGAGACATAAGAAAAATTATAGTACCAAAAATGGACACAGCAATGATAAACAGTGCAGGATACAGAGCATTACTAGATATAATAGATTTATTACAACCAGGTTCTAGTGAGGAGTTCATCAAACGCAATACAAAAGATAGAGGAAGTGTACACTAATGCCTGATGTAGATATCGATTTTTTTGACAGAGACGGAACATTAAAACTGTTCAAGCACACACCTGCATCTATAATCAAAGGTGACAAGACGGAGAAACACAAGACGGGAGTGTACTTCCATGCTGTACCGGAGCATCCGGTCACAGGACATGCATCACTAGATTACAAGAATGCAGAGGATAGAGGATATTTCAAGATAGACTGCCTTAATGTGAATCTATACAAAGAAGTCAAGTCAGAACAAGAACTAGTTGAACTAATGATACAGGAACCTGATTGGGATATGTTGAAAGATCCAAAAGTGGTTGAAAACCTTTTCCACCTAAATGGCCATTACAACATAGTGTCCAAGCTAGATCCAAGGACCGTTGAACAACTGGCGGCTGTACTTGCAATCATACGTCCTGCCAAGAGACAGCTGATGTACAAGGAGTGGGAGGAGATAGTAAAGGAAGTATGGGTCAAACCTACAGACGGATCTTATTTCTTCAAGAAGTCACATGCTGTTGCTTATGCCCAAGCTATTATTGTGCAGATGAATTTGCTGACCAAAGCTAAATATAGTTTTGATGCAACATCAGAAACTTAAAAAGAAAAATCCCAAAAAACTTAAAAAGAAGACATACAAGATGCCTTCACATGATTGTCCTTATCAAGCAGACAATCCATTGACGATATATTATAAAAAGTATATTGAAAAAGCTAAAAGTTAAACGGGACGTCTAACCAATTGAATAGTTCGTCTCTTCACCCTCTTTTTTGAAATATCAGAAAGTCTCACAGTTGGTCCATGCACTATCTCAATATCTTTGGCATTCAAGGTAACCAATGTTGTACGGAAGTAACGGAAGTCTCCCTTAAGAAATATGTTAATTGGTATTTTTCTGTTTGATTCATGCCACCAACTTTCACCATATTTCAAAAATGTCATCTTGTCCTGGGGATTCATTAATCTACCATAGTCATAAAAACTGATCACGTTAGTGTCCTCATTCTGTACTATACCCACATATTCTAGGTCTCCTTTTCGTATAAGGCTCAAGAAAGGGAATTTGTCTCTTAATGTGTTAAAAATCTCATTCATAATCTATCTATAAATACTGTTAAATATGTATTATGCAAACAGTACAAAGGTATTTAATAAACAACTTGGTAATCGCCTACATAAGTGGTTATCACGGAAGGAACTCAAAGGTGTACGATAGACGTTTAACGCTTCATAGGGGAGTATCGAATCCCATATCATTCACGTTCAAGAACGAGGATCAGAAGGCTCAGGACATCACTGCAAAAACCTACGAATTAAATGTTATTGATACTGAAAGCAAGAAAGCAGTTATTACAAAAACACTGACAATACTAGATGACGGATCTACGGTCAGCACAAAGGGTGATGCCAGTACCACAATCACAGAGGGTGATTTACTATCACTCGAGGCCAAGTTCTACAACTTTGCAGTGCGTGAAGTAAAGTCAGATGGTAGCAGAGAAGTTACCTATGCTGACACAGGATATGCGGCCGCTGGTTCGATAGAATTACTAGATGGTGCTTACCCAGAATTCACAGCAAGTACATCCATAACAAGTTTCACAGCATCGGGTGGACCATTAGCCAATACTTCAAGCAACATTGACGGCAGACCCGGAATAAACAATAACAAAGCATTACACACGATTGCGGTGTACACCAAGAACTTTTCAGGAACATTGAGAGTACAGGGCACAATGGAATCAACACCAGGATCATCTGATTTCTTTGATATTACCATGGACGGTGAAGCAAGTACTACAAATACCTTTTCTAGCTCAACCGGCGTTACCAATTTTAACTTCTTTGGCGTTTACCATTCAGTAAGATTCAGTTGGGACAATGATCCTAGCAACACCGGCCTAGTTGACAAAATCCTATTTAGACAGTAAAATATAGTTAATGAACTTGATACAGAATACAATTCTGACTTCTCTGCCTGCGGGTCGAAAGAAAACTCCCAGTGGGTGGATAAGCTTCAATGCACCCTGTTGTGTACACAACGGAGAGTCGGCTGATAAGAAGAAGCGTGGTGGTATAATGAGCAGTGCTGATGGCACAGTATCTTATCATTGTTTCAACTGTGGATTCAAAGCAAACTATGTGATAGGCCGTAAACTCAATCAGAAGATGAGAACATTCATGGGATACATCGGGATAGACGACGATACCATAAGGAAGATGGCCATAGAAGCCATGCGAGAAGAAGAAGGTGATGCAACGTATGAGAAGAAGAAATTTGTAACATTCAACAAAAGAGAATTGCCAATGGCAAGTAGAAAATTAGAATACTGGTTGGAGAGGATGTTGGAAGAAGTTCTAAAACCAGAAGAATCAGAATCCATAAACAAACTGTTGAAGTATCTCGAAAGTAGGGGCATAGGTGCTGACTGGTATGACTTCATGTATTCCACAAACAAGAGTTGGGACGTGGACAAAAGATTACTGATACCATTCTACTGGCGAGGAGATATTGTAGGGTTCACAGGAAGAATTTTTGAACAGTCTACGAAAGTGAAATACTACACAGATGTACAGCCCGGCTATGTGTTCAACATGGATGCACAGGATTGGTCAAGGAAGTTTGTGCTTGTGACAGAAGGACCATTTGATGCTATCACCATTAATGGTGTGAGCATACTGGGATCGGAGATAAATGATACACAGCGAGAGCTGATAGATGGACTGGGCAGACAGGTTATTGTTGTGCCAGACAGAGATGCTCCGGGAGAGAAATTGATCAATCAAGCAACAGAATTTGGATGGAGCGTGGCATTCCCAGAGTGGGGAGAAGGAATCAACGACGTCGCTGACGCTGTTATGAAATATGGTAGACTGTTTACTATACAATCAATATTAAAAACAACAGAGACCAGCAAGTTAAAGATAGATCTAAAGAGAAAAATGTATGTTTAATTTTCACATAGAGCCAACTAGCAAGTGTACTTTGGAATGTCCATTGTGTGACAGGACCTGGTTCTATGAAGCATTTAAAAAGAGAAATCTACATGAGATCAACGTTGACAACATCGTAAATTTCGTAGGAGTAAATGCTGAAGTAGGTATGTGTGGCAACAACGGTGATCCAATATATCATTCAGACTTTCACAATCTATGTCGCAAACTAAAAGACAATAATTGCAAAATTCACATAACAACAAATGGTTCGGCAAAAACTAAAAAATGGTGGCATAAATTAAATGAAATACTAGACTCTAACGACGAGATAACATTTAGCATAGATGGACTTAAAGACACTAACCACTTGTATAGGAAAAATGCGAAATGGAAATCTATAATGAATGCAATAGAAGTTTTAAAGAACAGAAAATGTAAAATGGTCTGGAAATACATAGTGTTCAAACACAATCAGCATCAGATTAAAGAAGCAAATGATCTATGTGCCAAACTTGGATTTAATGATTTTAGATTAGAACATAGCGACAGGTGGCTTGGTAAGAAAGACTTGATGCCTGACAGAGAATTTGTAGACACATATTATCAACAACAAGAAAAAGTGCTTATTGATGCCAAACACAAAGTAGACATACAGCCAAAGTGTTTAAAAAATAATTTACCAAGTGAAAATTTATACATCGATGCTGAAGGAGATTTCTATCCTTGTTGTTGGATAGGCACCTATAGATACAAATATAAATCAGTATTCTCCCCAAAACAAAAACCATTTAATATAAAGGATAACACATTAACCCAAATACTGGAAAACAACAGCATAAAAGAGTTCTTTGCTTCAACAAAACAATTTACTTCTGCTCATGAATGTTGTAAAATACAGTGTGGAGTAAAAAATGGCTGAATACAACGAACAACAATCGCAGGCTAAGAACTATTCATTTGATGTGCAGAAATTGTATATCGAGATGCTATTGGCAGATGCTGAATCGTTTGCTAGGGCACAGAACATATTCAAACCTGAATCGTTTGATCGTAAGTTACAACCTATTGCAAAATTTGTAAAAGACTACATGGACGAATACAAAGTGATGCCAGAGGTAGAACAGGTCAATGCATCGCATGATATTAAATTAAAACAAGCAAAGGATCTAGACCCGGCACACTTCAACTGGTTGCTGGACGAGTTTGAAACATTCTCCAGACACAAGGCGTTGGAGCAGGCAATACTTTCGTCTGCTGATCTTCTTGAGAAGGGAGACTACGGTCCAGTGGAGGACATGGTCAAAGAAGCTGTCAGTGTTGGACTCACAAGAGATCTAGGTACAGATTACTTTGAAGATCCAAAAGGCAGACTACAAGCATTAAAAGACAACAACGGACAGATAAGCACAGGCTGGGCTAGCCTAGACAAGAAACTGTTTGGTGGATTTAACAGAGGCGAGCTAAACATCTTCGCAGGTGGTTCGGGTGCAGGTAAGAGTTTGTTCTTGCAGAATCTCGCAGTCAACTGGGCGACAGCTGGTTTGAACGTTTGTTATATCTCTTTTGAATTATCAGAAGCACTAACGGCAATGAGACTGGATGCCATGATGACTAATATACCAACCAAATCCGTGATGAAACAACTTGATGATGTTGAAATAAAAGTCAAGATGTTGGCAAAGAAGTCAGGTAATCTGCAGATCAAATACTTGCCAAGTGGTAGTAACGTGCTTGATATAAGAACGTATCTCAAAGAACTAGAGCTCAAATCAAAGAAGAAAATAGATTGCATACTGATTGACTACTTGGATCTGATGATGCCCAAGAGCAAAAGAATATCGCCAGCAGACTTGTTCATCAAGGACAAGTATGTATCGGAAGAACTGAGGAACTTGGTTGTTGAGAAACAATGTGTGTTAGCAACAGCATCACAGTTGAACAGGGCATCGGTTGAAGAGATAGAGTTTGATCACTCTCACATCTCAGGTGGACTATCCAAGATACAGACAGCAGATAACGTGATAGGTATATTCACAAGTAGAGCTATGAAAGAGCGTGGAAGATATCAGATACAGTTCATGAAGACCAGATCAAGTTCTGGTGTTGGACAGAAGGTGGATCTAGAATTCAACGTGGACAGCTTGAGGATCAGCAGTCTAGACGAGGAAGAGTCACAGAGCTACAACCAACAGGGCAAGAACAAGATTTACGATTCATTAAAACAGACTTCAAAGGTAACAATTGATAAACCAAAAGAAAATGTGCTACCAGATCCCAGAAAGGGAGATACAATGGGTGTTAAAGTCAAAGGCACAGCAGAGGGCAGTCAGCTGAGGAAACTGTTGAACGAACTACACTCAGACGAAGAACAGTAATATTACCAGCGGCCATACACAATCTTAAATAATCATATGCAATTACAAAATATATGGTCCGGATTTTCCAAAGAACAATACAACTATATGACTGATATCATTCATAATAGCGATGCAAAATCGGTATGTGAACTAGGTACATTCGTTGGAACAACAGCAAAGCAAATATGGGACAAGATAGAAGGATCTGGAAAGAAACTATATCTAGTGGACAACTATATGTTTTTACCAGAAAACAAAAGAGAAAAGTTTTTTAAAACTGTAAAATACTCAATTGAGCCTAACACTAACGCTATTGTCACTGTGTTAGAAAGCAGTCACACATACGATTGGACACAACACGATTTTATAATATTTGGTCATCATGATGCTGATCACATGTTGCCCGATCTAGAAAAATTAATGAACAGTGATGTACAATACGCCATAATAGGTGATGGCATACCTGGTTGTTTCCGGAGGACCAAAGCAGTGTTTGAATTTTTATCTGCTCGATCCGACTACGGGTTTGAAGCACAGTATTATCTCAATGGTTTGATTGTGATAGGTAGGAAGAAACTAGAATGCACTCTACCCACTACTCGGGATTCTCTTTTTGGAAATAGTATAAAGTACATGCCTAAACCTCGAGGCAGATACTTAAAGGCACTAGATGAACTTAAAAGAATATATTAGTTGGGCAAATACTCTAGACGAGTATAAAGATTCTGCCGCTCTTGCAGATTTAAATGCTTGGGGATATGAAGTATTACCTGGAAACTATAAGGTACCTAAACTTAATTTAGATAATGCTACCAAAGGCAGTGAAGGGTACGATAGTATTAGAAATGATTTTATTACACACTGGGCAAAAGATAAATGGCCTTTCTTAAACTGCATTGATGCAAAAATACAAATACAAAGACCCGGGGAAGAATGTAAACCTCATTTAGATTTTTTAAACGATTATTTAGAAAAAGTATGTGAAACATTGCCTGGGTTATTAAATGTAGAACACTCATTAGAGACTCCCGGAATAGATGTATGGCGTATGTTTGTTGCTGTTGAGGATCATGTAGATGGACATATATTTTCTGTTAACAACAAAGAATGGAAATGGGAGAAAGGTCAGTGTATGAGATTAAACAACTGGCAAGCCTTGCACTGGACAAAAAATACAAGTAGTATCGATAGAGTTATCATAAAAGTTACTGGACTTAAAACATAATGAAATACTTTGTATCAGACACCAAAGAACTAGCAAACAAACACGGTAAATGGTTTTGGTACGCAGATAAAGACTGTAAAACTTTTAAAAACGATCAGCACCTAGTAATATATGGTGGGTATGTTATAAGCAAAGAATCTATAGACGATGTTGTAGCACGTGACCCTCACGAACTAGAACAAGCTAACGGAACATATTGGGCTGTGATACTAACTGAAAAAACTGCACAGGTGATTGTTGATTACTTTTGCCAAACAAAAGTTTTTTACAGAAACAGAAATTGCATAGAATTTACAAATGCAATATATCTTTTTCCTTTCACAAAGGATGATTTAGATATGCCGGACTTGTTAAAAAGGTTGTCAATGCTTGATAAAGAAAAATTAGACTATCAACCTAAAGAAGAATTTGAACGTTGGGAAAACATGATAATAGATCCTGCGTGTGCTAACGCACTTCCAGAAGCTGAGGCAAAAGCTAAAGACTTAAAAAAATATTATGTTGCAGGAAAGTTTTACAAAGAAACACCAGATATAAAAACATATGCAAAGGCTATGTGTACAACCATGTTCAAAGATACATTCTTATTAGAACCGGATCATACATTAGATATATGTGAAGACGAAATTAAAATTAGGCGTATACACTCTACGTATGACGACATTATAAATGCACTAAGTTCAGAGCCAGAGTTTACTACTGCCGAATCGTTAGAAGATTATATTCATTCGTGTATGCAGGACCATGCAAATGTTATAAACAACAATTATGTTAATATCGTAAGCAGTGTGAGTGAAGGGATAGATTCTGTAATACAAGATGCATATTTTCCACAAGCAGGAAAAATAATGTATTCGTACGTGCCAAGCAACGCACCGTTTGAACACAAACAAAAAATTGTTGACAGATTAAAAGCACAAGGCAGTTTCTGCAGAGTTGATCATATAGATATAAGCACAGAGAACATAGCAAAGATTACTAGAGATCATGTAAATGATCCGACAACATTTTATTGGGATTGTGTTCCTACACACTGGCAACTACAACAACTTGCAGTGAAGCCTGATATAGTATTATACGGACAGTGTGGAGACCAAGTGTTCTTACACAAAGCAACTTTTTATTATGAATATATGTTTGCACAACAGATAGATAAAGATCTTACAGCAGATGAGAAGTTGGTAGAATTTAATAAAACATTAAAGGACCTAGAAGGCTGTTATTCAGACAGAGATAATATTTGGCAAGGAAACAAAGCAAGGTCATGGCAGGATGCTTTTTGGGATTGTACTAAAGAACAACTTGTAAAAGAACTAAATGAAGAAACTAAAGATGCATACATGCACGACTTTGCAAAGAGATCAACCGCGGCAACATACAACAGAGATATTTCCCATTGTGCAGATGTATTAGTAACATCATTATTTTGCGATAAAAGAATATTTTGGAAAGTAATGAATGCTTCTAATGATATAATGTTAGATAACATTAAGAATGCATCAACTCAAAAAAATATACTTAAACGAAAATTTGATATTGAATTTGAGACTCCATACAAAGATCAAGCAGAAGTAAATGCAGTTGGAATGAGAAATCCGTTGTATAAAGATGTTGTAAGGAAGTGTTTGCAAGAATATCCTTACCATAAACAAACGTAATTAAATAGAACGATGAGCCAAACTTTACAAGAATATATCGACTGGTACCAAACACTAGCGTTTGAAGATATGTACGACAAGTATCTAGAATTGCATGATCCAGCTGTTCCAGGATTTGTATTACCCGGAAACGTTAGTATACCAA
>Ga0308010_1001402_pt1 | contig 13431 bp, 8 predicted proteins | sample Neamet129_FD_202368 | JGI IMG/M metagenome (GOLD analysis project Ga0308010, IMG submission 202368) | Marine microbial communities from water near the shore, Antarctic Ocean - #129 | ecosystem: Environmental > Aquatic > Marine > Unclassified | place: Southern Ocean | collected 2014-07-24 | reverse complement strand
AAGGAACATCAGAAATTCAAAAAATAATTATTTCAAGAAGTATTTTAAAATAAAAAATAAAAAAATGAATAGAAAAATAAATAAAATTGCTGTTATAGGTTCAGGTGTAATGGGCTCTGGAATAGCCTGCCATTTTGCCAATGTAGGAATCGAAGTTCTTCTTCTAGACATAGCTCCTAACAAACTAAATGAAAATGAAGAAAAGCTAGGATTAGCCTTAGAGGACAAAAAAGTTAAAAATAGAATAGTAACAGAAATGTTTCAGAGATGTGTTAAATCTAAGCCTGCACCATTATATCATAAAAGTTTTATTAACAGAATAGCCCTTGGAAACTTAACAGATGACGTAAAAAAAATAAGTGAAGCTGACTGGATAATTGAGGTGGTTACAGAAAAATTGAATATAAAACAGATTGTATTTGAGCAGATTGAAAAATTTAGAAAAAAAGGCACACTTATAACATCTAACACTTCTGGAATTCCTATTAAATTAATGAATGAAGGGAGATCGGAAGATTTTAAAAATCATTTTGCAGTAACTCATTTTTTTAATCCTCCACGTTATTTGAAATTATTTGAAATAATTCCAGGACCTGATTGTAAACCAGAAATCATTGACTTTCTTAATGATTTCGGAGAACGCTTTTTAGGAAAAGATTCAGTACTAGCTAAAGATACTCCAGGTTTTATTGGTAATAGAATTGGAACATTTGGAATGGTGAATATTTTAAACAATGTCAAAAAATTAGATTTAACTATTGAAGAAATTGACAAATTAACTGGACCAATTATAGGAAGTCCAAAGTCTGCAACTTTTAGAACAAGTGATGTTGTAGGATTGGATACTACTGTTAACGTGGCTACGGGTATATATGATAATTGTCCTAATGATGAATTTAGAGACACCTTCAAATTACCTAAGTATATCTATAAAATGCTAGAAAACAACTGGTTAGGCTCTAAAACAGATGGTGGTTTTTATAAAAGAATTAAAGATGAAAATGGAAAATCTACAATACTTTCCTTAGATCTTGAAACACTTGAATATTCACCTGTTAAAAAGGTATCATTTGAAACTGTTAGTAAGGCAAGAAAAATAAATAAAGTCATAGACAGGTTTTTAGTGTTAATTGAAGGACAAGATAAAGCAGGCGAATTTTATAGATTCAATTTTGGAACTATGTTTTCGTATATACAGAACCGGATACCTGAAATTTCGAATGAATTATATAGAATTGATGATGCTTTAAGAGCTGGATTTGGATGGGAAAACGGTCCTTTTCAAATTTGGAATTCAATAGGAATTAAAAAAGGTGTCGAAATAATGGAATCTTTAGGATATAAACCAGCTGATTGGATTTCAGATATGATTAGTAATAATATTAATAACTTTTATAAAGTTGAGAATGGTATAACAAATTATTATGATATAAGCACCAAATCGTTTTTACCTAAACCTGGTCAAGATTCATTAATAATATTAAAGAATCTAAACAAGAGTTCTATTGTTTGGGAAAATTCTGATTCTGTTATTTCAGATATTGGTGACGGAATTATCAATTTAGAATTCAGGACTAAAATGAACACACTAGGTCAAGGTGTACTTATGGGAATTAATAAAGCTGTAGACTTAGCTGAAAAAGATTTTAAAGGAATTGTAATTGGAAATGAAGGCTCTCACTTTTCTGCAGGAGCTAATTTAGGTGCAATTTTTATGGCTGCTGCTGAACAAGAATATGATGAAATAAATCTTGCTATTAAGTTTTTTCAAGATAGCATGATGAAACTAAGATATTCAAGTGTTCCTGTTATAGCCGCCCCTCACGGCCTTACGTTAGGTGGAGGTTGTGAAGTTACTATGCACTGCGATAAAGCAGTAGCATATAGTGAAAGTTATATCGGTCTAGTTGAAGTAGGTGCTGGTTTAATCCCTGGAGGAGGAGGATGTAAAGAAATGGCATTAAGAGCATCAGAAAAATTCAGTAAAAACGACGTAGAACTCAACGTTTTACAAGAATATTTTTTGAATATAGGTATGGCTAAAACTTCGACATCTGCTTACGAAGCTATTGACTTAGGTTACTTACAGCCTAATAATGACACCATAATCATGAACAAAAATCATCAAATTTCTATTGCAAAAAAACAGGCAATTTTAATGGCTGATTACGGATACTTACCTCCTTTTAAAGCAAAAGATATTAAGGTATTAGGCAAGCAAGCGTTAGGAACTTTTATGGTTGGTACTGACACTATGAAAGCTGGAAAATATATTTCAGAACACGACCAAAAAATTGCAAATAAAATTGCTTATGTAATAAGTGGAGGTGATTTATCTCAATCAACTCTAGTAAGTGAACAATATTTACTAGACCTAGAAAGAGAAGCGTTTCTTTCCTTATGTTCTGAGAGAAAAACATTAGAAAGAATACAACATATATTAAAAACAGGTAAACCTTTAAGAAATTAAATTATGAAAGAAGCGTATATAGTAAAAGCATATAGAACAGCTGTTGGAAAAGCTCCAAAAGGATTGTTTAGATTTAAAAGACCTGACGAGCTTGCTTCAGAAACTATAAATCATATGATGAATGAAGTTCCTGAACTTGACAAAACTAGAATTGACGATGTTATAGTTGGGAATGCAACTCCTGAAGCTGAACAGGGTTTAAATATAGCAAGAGTGATTTCACTAATGGGATTAAAAGTAGAAGATGTACCTGGCGTTACTGTTAACAGATATTGTGCTTCTGGTCTTGAAACTATAGCAATGGCCTCCGCAAAAATAAAATCTGGAATGGCGGAATGCATAATTGCGGGAGGAGTTGAAAGCATGAGTTTACTTCCAATGGGAGGTTATAAACCAGTTCCAGATTATGCAATTGCTAAGCAAGGGAAAGAGGATTATTATTGGGGAATGGGACTTACAGCTGAACAAGTAGCAGAAAAGTATAAAGTGAATAGAGAAGATCAGGACGAATTTGCACTAAATTCTCATTTAAAAGCCATTGACGCTATTTCTAAAGGCAAATTTAAATCCCAAATAGCACCTATTAAGGTTGAAGAAACATTCTTAAATCAAGATGGTAAAAAAACATCAAGAGAGTATATAGTTGACACAGATGAAGGTCCAAGGAAAGGTACTAATCTAAAAGTACTAAATAAACTAAGGCCTGTTTTTACAATGAATGGAAGTGTTACCGCTGGTAACTCTTCTCAAATGAGCGACGGCGCAGCATTCGTTTTAATAATGAGTGAGAAAATGGTTAAAGAATTAAACATTGAACCAATTGCTAGGCTAGTTAATTATGCAGTAGCTGGAGTTCCTCCAAAAATTATGGGAATTGGACCTATAAAAGCTATTCCAAAAGTTTTAAAACAAGCTGAAATGAAAATCGAGGATATAGATTTAATCGAGTTAAATGAAGCTTTCTCATCTCAATCTTTAGCAGTAATAAGAGAACTTAATTTAAATAAAGAAATAATCAATGTTAATGGGGGAGCAATTGCACTTGGGCATCCTTTAGGCTGTACAGGAGCAAAACTATCTGTTCAGTTATTTAATGAAATGAGAGATAGAAAATCTAAGTATGGAATGGTTACTATGTGTGTTGGTACAGGCCAAGGTGCAGCCGGAATTTTTGAATTTTTAAAATAATTTTATATAATGGAAGTAAACGAAAAAAATATTACAAGAGGTGGGGAATTTGTTATTAAGGAAACTAATTCTAACAATGTATTCACGCCTGAAGATTTTTCCGAAGAACAGCTAATGATGAAACAAGCTGTTGTAGACTTTATTGAAAAAGAGGTTATACCTCACCGTGCAAGATTTGAAAATAAAGATTACCAATTGACAGAAGACATTATGAAAAAAGCTGGTGATCTAGGTTTTTTAGGAGTGGCAGTTCCTCAGGAATATGGCGGAATGGGAATGGGTTTTGTTTCTACAATGCTAGTATGTGAAGCCATTTCAGGCGCATGTGGTTCACTATCAACAGCATTTGGAGCACACACGGGAATTGGGACCATGCCTATAGTTCTGTATGGAAATGAAGAACAAAACAAAAAATTTGTTCCTAAACTAGCTAGTGGAGAAGTATTTGGATCTTATTGTTTAACCGAACCTACAGCAGGATCAGATGCAAATAGCGGAAAAACAAAAGCTGTTCTTTCAAAAGATGGATCACACTATGAAATTACAGGTCAAAAAATGTGGATATCAAATGCTGGGTTTGCAAAATTATTTATTGTTTTTGCAAGAATTGAAGATGACAAGAACATAACAGGTTTTATAGTACCAAACGAATCTAGCAATGGAATAACATTAGGCGAAGAAGAGAAAAAATTAGGTATACATTCATCATCAACAAGACAAGTCTTTTTTAACGAAACAAAAGTTCCAGTTGAAAACATGTTATCTGAAAGAGGAAGCGGTTTTAAAATAGCTGTAAACTCTTTAAATGTTGGAAGAATTAAATTAGCGGCAGCTTGCTTAGATGCTCAAAAAAGAGTTGCTACATATGCAATACAATATGCAAGCGAAAGAACCCAATTTAATACCAAAATTATAGATTTTGAAGCTATTAAAGAAAAAATTGCTACTATGGCCACGGATACTTACGTTGGTGAATCAGCAACCTACAGAGCTGCAAAAGATATTGAAGATAGAATTAAAATAAGACACGAGAGTGGAAATAGTTTTCAAGAATCAGAACTAAAAGGAGTGGAAGAATACGCAATAGAATGTTCGTTATTAAAAGTAGCTATAAGTGAAGACATGCAGAATATTGCTGATGAAGGAATTCAAGTATTTGGTGGAATGGGCTTTTCTGCAGAAACTCCAATGGAAGGAGCCTGGAGAGACTGTAGAATTGGAAGAATATACGAAGGTACTAATGAAATTAACAGAATGTTAAGCGTTGGAATGCTAATCAAAAAAGCAATGAAAGGACAGATTGATTTTATAAATCCAGCAACAAAAGTAGCTGATGAATTAATGGGAGTTCCATCTTTTGACTTACCTGATTTAACTGAGTTATTTGCCCAAGAAAAATTAATTTTAATAAATCTTAAAAAGGTGTTTTTAATGTTAGCTGGTGCAGGAATAAAAAAGTTTGGTGATAAACTCGAAGAACATCAACAAATGCTTTTGGCTGTATCCGATATATTAATTGAAATTTATATGGCAGAATCTGCAGTTTTAAGAACTGAAAAAAATTGTAATAGATTTGGCATAGAAACACAAAGTGAACAAATCGCAATGACGCAATTGTATCTTTACAAAGCTGTAGATATTATTCAATCTAGAGGTAAAGAAGTGATAATCTCTTTTTCTAAAGGAGATGAACAAAAAGGGTTATTAATGGGACTTAAAAGATTTACTAAGTATTATGAATACCCTAATGTCATTGAATTAAAAAATAAAATCGCTCAAAAACTTAAGGAAGAAAACGAATATTGTTTTTAAATTATTAATTACATAATTATATTTTATAAATTTAGGTATGAAAATCTTAAAATTCATACCTATTTTTATTTTTACAAGTCTGTGTTTTTCACAAACAAAACAAGATTTATATACTATTATAGATTCTGTTTCTGAAAAAAGAATTCAAAAAGATATTGAAAAACTCGTTTCCTTTGGCACTAGACACACACTTAGTGATACTATTTCCAAATCTTATGGAATTGGAGCTGCCAGAAGATGGATAAAAACATCATTCGAAGAAATATCAGAAGAATGTAATAACTGTCTAGAAGTAAATTATCAAAAAAATTATTTTAAAAAAAACAAAAGAAGATTAGTTAAAAATGTTTGGATTAATAATGTTGTAGCGATTCAAAAAGGAAAAAAATATCCTAACAAGTATATTATAATGAGTGGTGATATAGATAGTAGAGTCTCGAATGCTAACGATTACACCTCATTATCTCCAGGTGCTAATGATAATGCTTCAGGGATGGCTGGAGTAATTGAAGCGGCAAGGGTATTAAGTAAATATGAATTTGAAAACAGTATAGTTTATGTTGGGTTATCTGGAGAAGAACAAGGTTTATATGGTGGGATTGGTTTAGCTAAGTATGCTAAAGAAAATCAATGGGATATAATTGGAGTTTTAAATAATGACATGATTGGAAATATTGAAGGAGTAGATGGTGTTACTGATAATTATAGTTTTCGAATATTTTCAGAACCAACTCCTGCAAATGAATCCGAACAATCTAGAAAAAGAAGAAGATTTTATGGAGGCGAAGTTGATGGAAACTCCAGACAATTGGCTAGGTATGTTCATTCTCAAGTTTTAAAGTATATGCCAGAAATGAATCCTATAATGATCTATAGATTAGATAGGTTTGGAAGAGGAGGTCACCACAGACCATTTAATGATTTAGGCTTTCCAGGAGTTAGAATAATGGAAGCCCATGAGAATTACAACAGACAGCATCAAGATATTCGAGTTGAAAACGAAGTAGAATATGGAGATGTTATTTCAGGTGTTAATTTCAAGTATGCAAAAAAATTAACTGCTGTAAATGCAATAAACTTAGCAAGTTTAGCTTGGAGTCCATCTCAACCAAAAAATGTTAAAATTGGAGGAATTGTTGAGCCTTCAGCCAAATTAAAATGGGATAAATCAAATGATGATAATATCATTGGATATAAAATATATTGGAGAGATACTACAGCTCCCTATTGGGAACACAGTAGATTTGTTGGTTTAGTATATAACTTTACTTTAAATGGAATCGTATTAGATAATTATTTGTTTGGAGTATCAAGTGTCAATAAAAACGGGTACGAAAGTGTAATAGTATTCCCTAGCAGTATTTTTAATTAATTTTTAATAATTTCTTGAAAACTACGTGCATCTGTATCTCCTTCTGTATTAAAAACTAAAACACGAGAATTTTCATCTAGGCCTATATGTTTATTTAAACCTTCTGCTTCCTTATCGTTCAAACATTTTATTAAACCAGCTAAGCCAGCTGCTCCAGATTCTCCAGATATTATTTTAGAATCTTTTTTTAAAGGTTTATGAAAAAGTCTCATGGAAGACATAACTTCATTGTCTGTAATTTTCATAAATCCATCACAACCATTTTTAATTATGCTCCATGCAGATTTAGATGGAATCCCGCAATTTAAGCCTGCCATTATTGTTTTTAAACTTCCATCTGGAGAAATCCTTTTTCCTTTTTTAAAAGACTCAAAAACTCCACTAGATTCAACTGGTTCTACTATAATTATTTTAGGTCTATTTTTTCCGTAACGATTTAAATAATACCATATACAAGATGCTGCCCAAGAACCCACTCCACATTGTAAAAAAACAATATCAAAATTAGGTTTGTTCAACCTGTTAATCGTATCCTCCATCTCGCTTAAATGAGTTAAGTAACCAGACATTATATAAGCTGGAATTAGCTCGTAGTTAATCCAAGAAGCATCTTGAACAAGTTCCCAATTCATCTTTAAAGACATTTCTAAAGCATGCTTACAAGTATCTTCGTAATTCAAATTTAACTTCTCTACTTTGGCACCGTGATTTGAAATAGCCTCAATACGTAGATCTGATGTGTCTTTTGGAACAAATACAATACATTTTTTTTTGTATAATTCCGCAGACCATGCTAAAGCCCTACCATGATTTCCATCAGTTGCTGTACAAAAAGCTGAGACGTTAGGTTTCTTTTTCAAAATTTGACTTACAGCATATGAAGCTCCTAGAGCTTTGAATGCATTTAATCCAAATCTTGAAGATTCATCTTTGACTAATAAATTTGAGATATTTAAAACTTTTGATAGCTCAGGAAGTTCATGTAATTGAGACTTATTATAGCCCTTCAAAGATTGATGAAATTTTAACGAATCACTATTGGACAATATAGAACTAGTTTGATTTTTTATTAACTTATTGTTAGGATAATTTAAGATGTAATTGTCCATTTATAAAAAATTAGTCTAAACTAAATCCTTTGGATTCCATCCACTCATCATTATACATTTTTCCAATGTAACGACTTCCTGAATCATGTAGTAAAACAACCACAACATCATCTTTTTTAAAATGTTTTTTCAGTTGAATAACCCCTTTTACTGCTGCTCCACAAGAATTTCCTGCAAAAATACCTTCTTGCTTTGCCAACCTTCTAGTATAAATAGCAGCATCTTCATCAGTTACTTTTTCAAAGCTGTCAATTAAATTAAAGTCCACATTTTCAGGCAAGATGTCTTCACCAATACCCTCTGTTATATATGGATAAATTTCATTTTCATCAAAAATACCTGTTTCGTGATATTTTTTAAAAACTGAACCATAGGTGTCTATTCCCCAGACTTTAATATTAGGATTTTTTTCTTTTAAAAATTTAGAAACACCTGAAATAGTCCCTCCAGTCCCTACTCCTACAACAAAGTGAGTAATTTTACCATCTGTTTGAGCCCATATTTCAGGCCCTGTTGATTGATAATGCGCAGCAGCATTTGAAGGATTGTCATATTGATTAACATACCAAGAGTTTGGAGTTTCTTCTCCAATCCTTTTAGAAGTGCTATAATAAGATCTTGGATCATCAGCTTTTACATTAGTTGGACAAACTATAACTTTTGCACCAACAGCTCTTAAAACATCAAATTTCTCTTTTGATTGTTTGTCCGTAGAAACACAAATTAGTTTATATCCTTTGACAATAGCCGCTAAAGCTAAACCCATTCCAGTATTACCAGAGGTTCCTTCAACAATAGTATATCCTGGCTTTAACCTTCCATCATTTTCAGCATCTTCAACCATCTTTAGAGCCATTCTATCTTTGACAGAACTTCCAGGATTAAAATACTCAACTTTAGCTAATACCAAGGCATCTACATCTTGAGTAATTTTATTTAATCTAATCAGCGGAGTATTTCCTATAGTTTCTAAGATATTCTTTGAATAATTCATACAGATTTTATAAATACAAATGTAAGAATAAGCTTTGTAATTAATTATAGTTAATATGTTACTTATTTAATTTTAAGTGAATCTGTCGGGGAAATTCTTGTTATTATAAAAGAAGGTATAATTAACATAATTGAGCAGAAAAATAAAACACTAAAATTTAAAATAATAATTGACAAAATATTAAAATCAAGAGGAACTTCTGAAACATAATAAGTTTGTGGATCTAATTTTAAAAAACCTGTATATTTTTGAAACAAAATAAGTCCAATGCCTATAAAATTTCCAAGAAGAAGTCCGATAGAAATAAGATAAAGACCGTTAGTTAAAAATATTGATCTTATACTTTTATTTGTTGCTCCTATAACTTTTAAAACTCCAATAATTTGAGTTTTCTCTAATATTGTTACAAGTAAAGCTGTTATCATATTTACCCCACCTACTAAAATCATAATCACAATGATCAGTAATACATTCATATCAAATAGCGCAATCCAGTTAAAAATATCAATGAATTTTTCAGAAATAGTTTGAACGTCTAATTCTGATGAAGAATTAACGTATAAATCGTCTGAAACTTTTTTAATGTTATTGAATTCCTTTATAAAAACTTCAAAACCACCTACTTGTTCTTCATTCCATTTATTCATTCTTTGAACATGCTTAATATCTCCTATAAAATACATTTTATCAAACTCTATTAAACCAGAATTATATATACCTGAAACTTCAAAAACCCTTTCATTTGGAATAGAAAACGAATCATTTTTAAAAAAAGTAGCTTTAAACTTATCATTTATACCGAGCAACAACCTTTCAGATAAATGTTGAGAAATAATAACCTCATTACTAACCTGGCTATTGTAGAGCGGTATTTTTCCTTTAATTAAATACGGTAAAAAAATGTCATAGTTAAAATCTGAACCTACTCCTTTAAACATGACTCCTTCAAAGTTTGATTCAGTGATTATTAATCCTGATTTATAAGCTACAGATTGAATATGAGAAATTTCTTGATTAGTTTTATTAACATAAAAATCTTGATTAATTGAAATAGGTTTCAAAGAAGATTGAGAAGAATTGTTTTGAAAATTTGAGATTGTAATATGTCCAAAAAATGAAGAAATCTTATTTTGAATTGTTTTTTGCATACCAACTCCAGATGATATTGAAATCAACATCATAACAAATCCCATTACAATAGATAATATCGATATTTTTATAATTGGTGCGGAAATAGTATTTTTATAGGGATTAGACCTTATAAATCGAGATGCTATAATTGATTCAAATCCCATAGACAATGAAACATAATAAATTTAAAATCAAAAGTACCTATTTTTTGATTTTAATTGCATTTAACTATTTATCTTTTTCTCAAGATAATAAGTCAATATCGGTTGGTTCAAATCAATTAAAAGAATATTTACATGAAATAACAAATTTAAGTGTTGGTGTAATTGCTAACTCAACTTCTCAAATAAAAGACAATAATAAATCAATTCATTTAATTGATTCTCTTATAAAACTTAATGTTAGAATTAAAAAAGTATTCTCACCTGAGCATGGTTTTAGAGGAGAAGCTGATGCAGGTGAAAAAATAAAAAACAGTATTGATTTAAAAACTGGTCTAGAAATTGTTTCATTATACGGATCTAACAAAAAACCAACAAATGAACAATTAAAGGGTTTAGATGTCTTAATTTTTGATATTCAAGATGTAGGAGCCAGGTTTTACACCTATATATCTACACTTCACTATGTTATGGAAGCTGCAGCGGAAAACAACCTAAAACTTATTATTCTTGACAGACCAAATCCTAATGCACATTTTGTAGATGGCCCCGTACTTGACCTTAAGTTCAAAAGCTTTGTGGGAATGCATCCTGTTCCAATAGTCCACGGAATGACAATAGGTGAATATGCAAAAATGATAAATGGAGAAAAATGGCTAAAAAACGAAGTTAAGTGTGACCTTAGAGTTATTGAAATAAAAAATTACAACAGAAAGATTATTTACGATCTTCCTGTTAAACCCTCCCCTAACCTACCTAATAAACGTTCTATTAATTTATATCCTAGCTTGTGTTTATTTGAAAGCACTTCTGTTAGTATAGGAAGAGGTACTGATTTACAGTTTCAGATAATTGGAAATCCAAATTGGGAAAATAAAACTTTTACATTCACTCCACTATCAATGCCAGGAGCTAAAAATCCAAAATATATTAACACCAAATGTTATGGTGAAGATCTAAGAGACTCTCCTATTCTTAATGAAATAAATTTAAAGTGGATAATTGAGGCCTATAATAATTCTAATAACAAAGAAAATTTTTTTAAAAAAGGATTTAATAGACTAGCTGGAAATAAAGAATTAAAAGAGCAAATAATTAATGGAGTAAGTGAAAAAGACATTAAATCAAGCTGGAAAAATGGTATTAAACAATTTCAATTAATTAGGTCTAAATATTTGATTTACTATTAATTCCAATTTTAAAGAGCATTAACTATAAAATATTAAAATAAAAAAACCCTCAATTTCTCGAGGGTTTAAAATTGGGTGGAAGACCGGACTCGAACCGGCGACCTCCTGGACCACAACCAGGCGTTCTAACCAACTGAACTACAACCACCATTTAACAAGGCGCAAATTTAATAGAATACTTAGATATATGAAACTTTTATTTGAGATCGTTTAATTTATTTATACCAATAACCCTATTTGTAGTAAATCCTTCTGCATTTTCCACACCAATTAGCCTTCCTAAATCAGAAGAACGGTTTATAACATTTTCAATAAAATTCTTTTTACTAATTAAAGTTTCTGGTTCTTTACTTGTAGCGTTATAAAACTGTGAAGAATAAGCTTTGATAGCATTTAATTTTACATCTACAAATTCTGAAATATCAACCAAAAAATTTGGAGTTGAGTTATTCCATTGAATATAGTGATATACATTTTTGGGTCTCCATTCGTTTTGATTAAAATCTTTTAATTTTGTTTCAATTTTTGATAGGCCACTTAAAAAGCATGAATCACTTACTAAACTAGCTCCTTTAGAGTGATCAATATGCCTATCATCTTGAGCATTACAAAGAATGATTTCTGGTTTGTATTTTCTAATACATTTTATAACTTCCATCTGATGAATCTCATCATTTAAAAAAAACCCATCTCTAAAGTTTAAATTCTCACGTACTGATACACCTAATATTTTAGAAGCTACTTGAGATTCATTATTTCTAGTTTCTACTGAACCTCTAGTTCCTAGCTCTCCTCTAGTTAGATCTATTATACCTACTTTTTTACCAAGAGAAATCTCTTTTGCTAGTGTTCCTCCACAACCAAGCTCAACATCGTCTGGATGAGCACCAAATGCCAATATGTCTAATTTTATTTCTTTCATATATTAGTAAAAGCTTGAGATAAATCATTTTCTAAATCAATGTAATCTTCAATGCCAACTGAAAACCTTAACAAACCATCTGAAATACCATATTTTTTTCTTTGATCTCTTGATAATTTTGAATGTGATGTTAATGAAGGGGATGTTATAGTCGATTCAACACCTCCAAGACTCATAACGGGTTTTATTATTTTTAAACACTTTGTGAAATCAACCGCTTTATCCTCATTTTTCAATACAAAAGACAACATTCCTCCAAAACCAGTCATTTGTTTTTTTGACAAATCGTGTTGAGGATGAGATTTTAAACCAGGATAAAAAACTAAATCAACATTTTTGTTATTATCTAAATACTCAGCAATTTTCTGAGCATTTTCATTTTGAGCTCTTACCCTTAATGAAAGAGTCTTAATACTTCTTTCTAAAAGCCAAACGGTGTAATCACTTAAGTTTCCTCCGTAATTTATAGAAGATTCAATGATTTTTTCGATTTTAGAGAAAGAAGAAGCGACGGTTCCAGCTAAGATATCACTATGACCTCCTAAATATTTTGTAGCACTATGCAAAACTATATCAATACCAAAATCAATTGGGGTTTGATTAATTGGACTAGCAAATGTATTGTCGATTATAGAAATTAAATTATTTTTTTTAGCTAAATCTGCTATTTTCTTTAAATCAATAACCTGTAGAAGAGGATTACTAGGAGACTCTATGTAAATTATTTTGGTATTAGTTTTTAACTCTAATTCAAAATCTTTAATTTCTAAACTTTCAACAAAAGTGTAATTAATATTAAATTTTTTAAATTCCTTAACAACTAAGTTAATTGTCCCTCCATATAAAGAAGATTGGAATAAAACATGATCACCAGATTTTAAAAAAGAAAATAAAGAAGTAAAAATTGCAGCAATACCAGAGCCAAATAACAGAGCAGAATCGCTGTTTTCTAAGATTGCAATTTTTTTTGATAATGCAAGTTGATTTGGTGTGTTAAAATATCTTGGATATTTATCATCAGTCGTATCTAAATATTCATAAGAAGTTGAAGGGTATAAAGGAGATGTAGCACCCTTAAATTT